>Ga0070710_10000002_pt1 | contig 290371 bp, 250 predicted proteins | sample LARL52metaG_FD_65454 | JGI IMG/M metagenome (GOLD analysis project Ga0070710, IMG submission 65454) | Corn, switchgrass and miscanthus rhizosphere microbial communities from Kellogg Biological Station, Michigan, USA - LAR L5-2 metaG | ecosystem: Host-associated > Plants > Roots > Rhizosphere ...
AACAGCAGCGTGCGGCTCCACATCCGCGGCTGCGGAGGCAAGAAGAAGCGGGGCTAGCGGGGACACACGAAGGGGGCGCGCGCGGCCGGCTCAGGGGAAGCCGGCCGCGCCGACGTTAAGGCAGGACCCTTAGTTAGCGCACAGCCGGCACGACCGGCACGCCGAACAGCACCGTGTCGACGGGCGTCATCGTCGAGCACTGCAGGTACCAGCGGTAGGCGAGCCCGAGGTCGGCGATCAGGTCCGGGATGCGGACGAGGTCGTCGGGCTTGTGGTAGCAGGCGAGTGCGAGCCGCGGACGCTGCTCCACGAGCGTCTGCGCGGCGCCTTCGAGCACGCCGACGTCGGCGCCCTCGACGTCGATCTTGAGGAAGTCCACGCGCGGCAGCGCACCGCGCTCCACGAGCGCGTCGATCGTCTCCGTGCGCAGCTCGACGGACTCGCGACCGTGGGGATCCTCGCCCGGCAGCTCACCCTGCATCTGGGCACCGGCCGAGACCGTGTCGCGCACCCACACGCTCTCGCCCGCGACGGGCGCGAGCGGGTCGCCCCACACGCGCACGCGCGGCGCGACCCCAGGGTTCAACGCGAGGTTGCGCTCCAGCAGCGCGCGGTTGCGCGGCGTCGGCTCGAACGTGTGCACCTGGCCGTCATCGCCGACGTGGTGCGCGAGCCACAGCGCGGTGTCGCCCCAGCAGCCGCCGACGTCGAGCGCCACATCGCCGGGGCGCGGGAACGCGCCGACGTCGAGGTCGCGGTAGGCGTACTGCGACAGCGTGAAGGTGGAGGCGAGCGGGAGCTGCTGGCCGATCACGCGCAGCGGGTAGCCGGCGACCGACAGGTCGTAGACGTGAAAGTGCCACTCGAGCGGCAGGCCTGGAACGCCAAGCACGCCCGCCTCGGCGATCGCCTTGACCGACAGCTCCACGACGGCGCGGCGGTAGTCGAGCGCCTCGTACTGCAGCCGCACGTGCGCCGGGCCGAGCGCTCTGTAGGCGAGGAAGCGCAGGAACAGCTCGCGGCTTCTGTCGTCGCCGAGGCGCCGCCACAGCGTCGTGCAGCGATCGAGGATCGCGAGCTGCGCGGCGAGCCGCTCGCCTGCGGTCGCGGGGTCCGGGAGCGCGTGGCCCCACGGGTGAAACAGCGGGTCGAGGTTGTCCGGCAAGACGGTCCGCTGCGCCTCCAGCACGAGCTGCAAGAAACGGGCGCGGAGCTGCTCGCGCTCGGCCGCGGCGGCGTGCGCCATCGCGTCGGAGACGGGTGGATCGGCGAGAAGCGTGCTCATCGGGTCTCCCCGGTCATCGGTCGAGTGGCAGGCCACTTGAGAGGACCAAGCTGCTATCCATGCACGGATGCTTCGACGGCGATCGGGGTGGCTCGTCGGAGCCGGCGTCGCGCTGCTTGTCGCGCTGCTGTGCGCGACGACGGCGGTGCCCGCGCACGCGAACGCCCGTGCCAACGCTCATTGGCGGGCATCGCGCACACACGCGCCGAGCGCCGAACCGGCCGTCCTGGCGGCCGTTCGCACGACACGTGCGATCGCCCGCGCCGTGCGCACGCTGGTGAACACGTTCACGCCACCGCAGCCGAACATCGTCTTCGTGCTGACCGACGACCTCACGTCGGACCTGATCCCGTACATGCCGAACGTACGGCGGCTGCAAGCGCGCGGCACGACCTTCTCGAACTACTTCGTGACGGACTCGCTGTGCTGCCCGTCGCGCGCCTCGATCCTCACCGGCGAGTACCCGCACGACACCGGGATCTTCCGCAACACCGGCGCCGACGGCGGCTTCCTCGCGTTCCACGCGCGCGGCCTCGAGCAGGACACCTACGCGACGAACCTGCAGAGCGTCGGCTACCGCACGGCGCTGATGGGCAAGTACCTCAACCAGTACACGCCCGGCCGCATCCGCACCGCGCTCGGCGGGCCGTACGTGCCGCCCGGCTGGAGCGACTGGGCAGTGGCGGGCAACGGCTACCAGGGCTTCGGCTACCGGCTGGCGCGCACCGTGCGGATCGTGCGTCACGGCTTCCGCGCGAGCGACTACCTCACGAACGTGCTCGCGCGGGAGGGACTCGGCTTCATGGGCGAGTCGGTCGCCGAAGGCGCACCGTTCATGCTCAACCTGTGGACGTTCGCGCCGCACGCGCCGGCGATCCCGGCGCCGCGGGACGCGCATCGCTTCCCAACGCTGACCGCGCCGCGGGACCCGTCGTTCGACGAGGCCGACATGAGCGAGAAGCCGCCGTGGCTGCGCGACCACCGGCCGCTGACCGACGCGGAGATGGCGCGCATCGACGCGACGTTCCGGGACCGCGTGCGCACGGTGCAGGCCGTCGACCGCATGATCGGGCGGCTGGAGCGGCGGCTGCGCGCGTTGGGGGTTGCGCGCAACACGTACATCGTCTTCAGCTCCGACAACGGCTTCCACCTCGGCCAGCACCGGCTCACGCCGGGGAAGCTGACGGCGTACGACCCGGACGTGCGCGTGCCGCTGATCGTCACCGGGCCGGGCGTGCCGGCTGGGCGCACGGTCGACGCGATGACGGAGAACACCGACCTGTGCCCGACGTTCGCCGAGCTGGCGGGCGCGCCGCCGCCGCCGAGAGCCGACGGCCACAGCCTCGTGCCGCTGCTGCGCGAGACGCCGAGCGCGGCGGAGCGAGCGGTCGCGTCCGACTGGCGGGACGCGGTGCTGATCGAGCACCACGGCAACGTCAGCTTGGGCGTGGGCGACCCCGACGCGCCGCCCGCCGGCTCAGGCAACCCGCCGTCGTACGAGGCGCTGCGCTCGAAGGACGCGTTGTACGTCGAATACGCCGACGGCGAACGCGAGCTGTACGACCTCGCGAGCGACCCGTTCGAGCTGCACAACCTCGCCGACGAGGTCCCGCCCGAGCGGCTCGCGAGACTCAGCGCCCAGCTCGCCGTGATGGCGAGCTGCCACGGCGCCGCCCAGTGCTGGGTGGCGGGGCACCTGGGCTGACCGGCGCGCTCAGGTGGCCGCGGCGCGCAGCGCGTACTCCGCCGCGGTCCGCTCCGCCTCGATGTGCAGCCACTCCTCCGCCTCCGGAGCTGCCGCCGCCTGCTCGAGGGCGCTCTCCGCATAGCCGAACGCCTCGCCGAGAAGCCCGGCCTCCGCGAGCGCATGCGCGAGGTGCAGGCGGGTGTTGGCCGCCTCCGCCAGCTGCCCGTCGGACTCGCGGAACGCGATCGCCCGCTCGAACCACGCGCGCGACTCCTCGACGTCACCGAGCTGCCGGAAGATCTGGCCGAGCTGATGCGCGGCGACCGCGTCCGGGCCGCGGATCTCCAGCACGCGCTCGAACATGCCGCGGGCGCGCTCCAGCTCCTCGCGCGCGCCGGCCGGTTCGTCGCCGGCAATCTCCAGCGCACGCTCAAAGTGGACCGTGCCGCGCTCGCCGAGGAGCTTCGCCGCGAGCTGCGGGTCCCATCCGATCGTCATGTCGAAGCCCGCCTTGAAGTGCGCATCGGCCTTGGTCGGGTCCCTCGCCTCGGGAACGGTCATATGGAAGACCCCGAGATCCAGGTGGCTGAGCGCCTCCAGGCGCCGATCCCCGTACGCGTGTGCCAGCCGCATGGCCTCCGTGTGGCACGCGACGGCCGCCGGGTCGTGAGACCTCGCGTAGGCGATCCCGAGATTGGTGAGGCCCGTGGCGAGCCGTCGCACGATGCCGATGTCACGGTCGCTCCAGCTCGACGGATCCTTCGCAAGGCTCTTTCTCGCCGCGGCTCGGCGGCGCCTGACGTCGTCCTTGCGCAGCCGCAGTGCGCGTCTCATGTCGCCGTCCGCCTCGGCGAGCCCGGCGAGGTAGCCGGCGAAGTCCGACTGCGCCCACCCGAACCTGCGCCTTGCCGCTCCTGTCTCGACATCGACGAAATGGGGTGCGACCTCGAGCACCAGCTCGCGCCAGCCGCGCACGCGCGGCTCGGACCCGTACATCGAGCGCAGCGCGAGCATCAGCTCGGCCGCCGTCCTCCACCAGCCGCCGTCGATCGACAGCCGCAGGGCGCGGTGCAGGTTGTCGAGCTCCGCCAGCCACGGGGCCCCGCCGCCCTGCGCCTCGGTGAGGGCTGCCCAGAACCCTCCCGCAGCCGCCATCGCCTCGGCGAAGGCGCGACCGGGCGGCGGTGCGCCTCGTGCGGCGCGGGTCGCCGCGGGGAGCGCCGGGTGGATCGCGTACACCCCCGCTCTGTTCACCAGTGCGAGCAGCCCCAGCTCGACAAGCCGATCCAGGACGGCCCGGGCGCCGGCGCCCTCGCGATCGTCCGGCGCCTTGCGCAGCTCGACCAGCCCCGGCACGGTCACGTACCCGTCGAACTGCGCGACCAGCTCGACGTCGTCCGGCGCGTCCGCGAGAGCCAACCGCTCGACGAGCGGCGTCGCCCACGCCGGGGTCGAGCGGTCGTGCAACTCGCCGACGAGCTGCACGACCTGGTCGCTGCCGGTGAGGCGGCGCCGCGCGACCTCGCGCATCGGGACGACGATCGTCAGGGGGTTACCCTCGGCGAAGCTGAGCAGGGGCAGCACCTCCTCGACGGGCAGCTCCGCGCCGCCGGCGGCGAGGACGACCTCCGCAAGCTCCCGCGCCTCGGACGGAGGCATGTTTGGCATCTTGAGCACCGGCAGCCCCGCCGCGTCGACCGGCCGGTCAGTGAGGAGGATCGCCCGGCCCCCGCGGGCGAGGAGCTCCTGCAGCAGCACGACGTGCTCGGCGCGGAGGTGCTGGGCGTCGTCCCAGATCATCAGCGGGCGCTGCCAGGACACGGCGTCGAGCAGGCCGGCGCGCGGGTCGGCCTCGCCGGCGTCGTCGGGTGCGGCGAGGCTCGCCGCGAGGCGTGCGGCGAGCGCGTCCGCGGATTCGCCGGGGCGCAGCGCGACGAGCGGACCAGCGAGCGGGCAGCCGCCCGTCGCCGCGTACCAGCGGGCGAACTCGGCCGCGACCGTCGACTTGCCGGTGCCGGCGAACGCCTGCAGGACGACCCCCGGGGATGTCGTCAACGCGCGCTCCAGCTCGACGAACACCTCGTCGCGGCCGACGAATCCGTGCGCCGGCGGGCCCGGGAGGTCGACGACGCGCGGCACCACGGTCGCCGCGGACGAGCCGGAGCCCGGACGGACGGGCCGCGACTCGTACAGCGCCGGTACGAACCAGTCCTCCGGGCGGCGACCGTCGGCACGACGCGCCGGGTCGGCGAGCTGCCGCCGCGCCGTCGTCACGGCTGCGGCGAGCTCGGTTCCGCGGGCCAGCTCTCGATAGAGGCGCGTGACGAAGTCGGAGGCGGTCGCGACATGCACGTCGTAGCGCATGGCAACGACGCCGTCGACGCCGCGGTCGAGGGCCTCACGGGCGACTGAGCCGTACGCCTGCTCCTGGCGACCGTGCGCCGAGCGGCATGCGTGCATCACCAAGACCGGCACCCCGGCGTCGTGCAGCTCAGTGCCGAGCAGCTCCCCCGTCACGTAGGCTCCGCCGCCTCCCTGCGCCTCGAAGACGAGGTAGCTGCGTCGCTGACGGGCGTCGAATACCCCGTGGCCGTCGAAGTGCATGAGGTCGAACGGACGTCCCTCGTCGTGAGCGGCCCGCAGCACCTGCGTGAGCTGCTCGAATGTGGGCGGACGCAGGACCTCGGTGGCGATGGACGCGCCGTGCGCCGCCAACTCGCGCACGAGCGGACCGGCGACGGACCGGAACGGCACGTCGAGGCGGCCGTCGGGACGGGCGATCACGAGCAGGATCCGCATCGGGCCTTCAGCGCGCTCGGCCGTGCCGGCGGGCGGCGTGCGCGTCGTCGTGCGCACCAGCGCGCGCGCTGCGAGCGCGATGTCGAGCTCGTGCGCCGGATCGCGCAGGAGCTCCCACGGGATCCCGTCCGCACCCGTCGCGTCCGCGGCGACCTCGATCCGCACCTCCGCTGGATCGCGCCTCAACGCAGCGGCGATGGCTGCCGCTGCCGGCGCGTCGAGCACTTCGCGGAACAGCGCTGCGCCCAGACGCGTGAGCTCCTGCTCGACCTCCGCCGCGATGCTGGGGCCCGGGTCGAGCGGGCGTGCGCGGTAGTCCTCGGCGTACCAGCGCAGGCGCTCCTCGGTGCGCGGGTGGATCAGGAAGCGGAATGGGACGATGCAGCGGTCCGGCTCAGCCCCCGACGCGGACCAGAGCTCGAGCTGGACATGCTCGCGCAACGGCGGTGAGAAGACGATTCGCAGCACCGGTGGCGCGGCCGCCGGCGCGTCCAGCTCGAGCGGCTCCGGCTCGGCGTCGTTCGACGGTGCGGCCGCGTGCTCGAGCGCGACGCTGCTCGAGGCGGGCTCGGGGAGCAGCTCGACGAGCGCCCGCACGCTCGCGAACCCGAAGCGGGCGCCTTCCATGTCCCCTTCCTCGAACGCCAGGTTGGCGAGACCGAGCTCGGCGTACGCCGTCGAGCGCAGATCGCCCAGCCGGCGGCCCGCGTTGCGCGCCTGCTCCAGGCGTCCGCGCGCGCCGTCGCGATCCCCCTCCGCGTAGTCGAGCTGTGCCAGCTCCCAGAACGCCTGGGGCACCACGGAGTGGTCGCCCGACGCCTCCGCGGCGGCGATCGTGCGCAGGAACCCGGCTCGGGCGTCGTCCCAGCGCCGCTCGGTCACCGCCATCTGCGCCGGCAGCATCCACCGGGCGGGCGTCGCCGGATCGAGTTGCTGGGCCCGTTCGAGGTCCTCGCCGGCCCGTCTGGAATCGCCCAGCAGGTCGTGCGCCCGCGCACGCGCGTGATAGGCGGACGCGCGCAGGTAGTCGGGCAGGTCGATCGTGTCTCGGAGCGCGTCGTCAGCCCGCCGAAGCGCCGCATGCGGACGGCCAAGGCGATTGAGCGTCTCTGCCGACTCGGTCATCGCGACCGCGGCGTGCTCCGCGAGTCCGGAGCGCGCCGCGATGACGACGCCGCACTCGAACAGCGCATGCGCCAGCTCGAGCGAGGTGTCGCCGTGCAGAAGCGCCTGCCCGGTCTGGATGACGCGCGTGCACGCCTGCTGCAGACCGGCCAGAGCTTCCGCTATCGGCGCCCCGACGCTCATCAGCCGTGGTGACGCGCCACTCCGAAGGCGAGGTAGTTGTAGGGGATCAACGTCTCCGGCTCCTGCCGGTTGACTATGCGTCCGGCGCGGCGGTCGTAGGTCCACTGGTCCCAGCTCCACACGAGCTTGTCGCGCTCGGGGATCTGGACCGCGACGTAGAGCCCTTCCGCGAGACGTGCCCCGCCGGTCCGCGTGGAGAAGTCGAGGCCCAAAGAGAAGCTCTGGACCGCGACGTTGCGGTGGCGGGTCGCGAGCGTTCGCGTCAACCCGACGGCCATGCCCGCCAGCGGCGCGATCGCGGGCTGCAATGTGCTGACAAGCTGCAGGCCTGCTCTGAAGACGTCGGCGTCGAGCATCTCGAGCAGCGCTTCGTCGTCCTCGTTCTTCACGTTGACCGTGGCGCAGCGGAACGCGAGCCCCTCACTGCCGACCGTGAGGCCGACGAACACCGGGTAGCCGCTGACGCCGACACTGCCGCCCTCGATCCCCCGATAGACCTGGTTGAAGTGCACATGCTCCACGCGGTCGCCCGCGACCTGGTTCTGGGCGGCGAAGTCGAACAGGATGTCGTGCCGCCCGCGTCCGGGGTAGTCGGCGATGCGCAGCTCGTCCAGCGTGACGTTGACGCGGGCTCCGCGCAGCGTGTCGTCGGCTTCGATGGTGCCGGCCTGCACGACGTCGACGCGGTCTCCGGCACGGCCGGCGGAGACGAAGCCGAACGCATGGGCGGTGTGTGCGTAGGGGGGCGCGTCGCTCCACGGGAGTCGCCGAAAGGTCTCCGGGGTGTCGGCGGTAGCCGTCGAGCCGAGGCGGGCCGCGACCTCCTCGTCGCCCATCTCGTGCAGGCGCGCCACGGCGTCGGGCAGCGGCAGGCTGCCCAGCGTGACCAGATCGTCGAGTGGATCCCGCATGCCGGCGACCCTAGCGCGCGCGACGCGGTCGCGCGCGTCAGCCGACGCGCTGCAGAAAGCCCGACGGATGACAGCTCACGCCGTAGACCTCGAGCTCGCGGCGGACGCGGAAGGGGGCGCCCTGCGGTGTGGCGAGCCACTCGTTCAGCGCCGGCAGCACGCCCTCGGGCCAGTCGTCCTTGATGCGCATCCACGGCACGTCGACGCAGCCGTCCTCGACGACGAAGAAGCCGCCGGGCGCGATCAGGTCGCTGTACAGCTCAAGCGCGGCCTTCGTCGTCGCGTACACGTGCGCGGAGTCCTCGATCACCATGCAGACGGCGCCGGGGCGGACATGCGCCTGGACCGCGGCGCGCACCGCCGGGTCGCACACGTCGCCCTCGACGAACGCGATCGAGTCGGCCCACGCCGGGTCGCGCAGCGCGACGTTGTGGCGCGCGGCGTCCAAGTCGACGTCGACCGCGATCACGCGCGGCGGCGCGGCCAGCGCGCCGTACGCGTGCAGCGTGCGCAGGCGGTCGCGCAGCCACAGCGTCGAGGCGCCGGACTGCGCGCCCAGCTCGACGATCGTGTCGGGCGCGGCGACCCACATCAGATGCTCGTAGACGCGCAGGTCCTCTGGGAACTTCGACATCTTGATCCCGAGGTAACGGTCCTGCGTGTGCTGGTGCGCGCGCGCCGCCCAGTAGTCGCGCAGTCGCGTGTCGGGCCCGACCGGCGGCACCGCCCGCGGGAGGCTGTTCTCGACCGTGACGACGGCCGGGTCTTCGACCGGGATCGCGGTCGGGTTGCTCATCGCGCGATCCCGCGCGCGTGCACGACCCAGTACGACGACTCGGGGTCGCGGCCCGGCTGCAACAGCGGGCTTCTGGCGGCCTGGTGGTGGTGCGTCAGCTCGACGCCGGCGAAGCGGCCGCTCGTGCAGGCTGCGTCGTGAAGCTCCTGCTCGAACTGCTCGAGCGTCCAGTCGTTGACGTGGTACTGGTTCATCCACGAGCCGTGGTAGACGGGGTTCGGGAACGAGCCGACGAGCTCGCCGACCGCGCCGAACGCGATCGCCAGCGCGCGCGGCGCGTCCGGCAGGTGCTCGATCACCTCGAACATGACGGCGACGTCGGCCGGCGGCAGCGGGTGCTTGCAGAGGTCGTGGCCGTAGTTGAGCGCCGCGACGCCCGGCCAGCGCGGGTGCTCGTCCGTGCCCGGCTCCCACAGGTCGAAGCCGCGCACCGAGGCGGCGGACCACGACAGCATCTCGGAGCCGTAGCCGGTCCCGCAGCCGAGGTCGAGCACGTGCTTGCCGCCGATCAGCGACAGCGCGTAGGCGTAGCGCGACGTGTGCTCGCTGATGATGTCCGGGCGCGGCATGCCCGGGAACGCGCGCTCGTACATGCCGGGGTCAGCACCGCCGAGCGTGCGCGAGCGACGCCAGCGCGCGTCCGCGCGCGCTTCGCCGTCAGCAAGCTGGCCGGCCGCCTCTGACAGCGCGGCGAGGTTGTCGGCCGCGTCGGTCCGCTCCGGGTCGATCGCGAGTGCGGCGCGCAGCAGCGCCTCCGCCTCGTCGGATCTGCCGAGCTGGTGCGTGAGCACGGCAAGGTCGTTGAGCCATTCGAGCTCGGTGCTCTCCGCGACCGCCTGGCGCAGCCACTCGCGCGCCTCCGCGGTGCGGCCGTCCTCCAGCGCGGCGAGCGCGCGCTCGCGCCAGCCGGCGGCGAGGCCGGCGTCCGTGATCGTGCTCATGAGCAGAGGATCGGCGCGGCCGACACGGTCTTGAGCGCGTCGAGCAGCGCGTCGACGCGATGGCGGAAGGTGTGGTGCGCGAGCACCTCGGCGCGGCCGCGCGCGGCTCGCTCGGCGCGCTGCTGCGGATCGGCGAGCAGCGCCTCGACCTGCGCGCGCAGCTCGTCCGGCGTGCGGTACGTGACAACCGCGTCGCCGAAGCGCTCGGCGATCTCCGGCAGGTGGTCGCTGACGACAAGCGCGCCGCACGCGAGCGCGTCGAAGATGCGGTTGGAGACGATCCCCTGCGCGCGCATGTCATCCCAGTGGTCGTTGAGGACGATCGCGGCGGAGGCGTACGCGCGCCGCACCTCGTCGTTGGGGAGATGCTGGCCGGCAAGCACGCCGGCGGGCAGCATGCCGCCCCAACCCTGTCCCCACACCGCGAGATCGTGCTCCGTCGGCAGCAGGTCCTGCAGGATCGGCCGGAAGATCCCGCGCGAATTGCCGACGAACACCAGCTCGCGAGCGTGCGCCGGGTCGTGCTCGGGAAAGAAGACGACCGGGTCGGTCGCCTGCTCCAGCACGTGGACCGAAGTGCTCGTGCGCTGTGCGAGTTCCTCCGCGTGACGCGCGGAGGGCGTCAGCACGAGGTCGAACGCGTCGCACTCGGCGCTCGTCACGAGATCGGGGTGGCTGATGTTCCACAGCACGTTGAGCTCGTCGCGGCCGTCGCGCCGCGGCACGTACGGCCACAGCCCGCGCAGGTGGATCGTCGCGTCGGCCGGAGGGCGCTCGGGCGCGTCCCACTCGGCGACGACCTCGATGCGCGCGGCATGGCCGCGGCGCGCCAGCTCGTCGGCGAGCGCGCGCGCGAAGTGCGTGTCGCCCCAGCGCTCGGCGCCGTCCCAGCGCTGCGGGCAGATCTGGATCGAGACGGTCAGCGGCGCGCCGAAGCCGTCGTGCGACCAGCGCCGCTCGGCGAGCGCGCGCAGCGCGTCGGCGTCACCGGCGCCGGCGCGCGGGTGGGCGGCGAGCGCGCGCTCGGCGGGGCGGTCGCCCAGCACCGCGTGCGCCTCGCGTGCGAGCGCGATCTCCGTTGGCGTGCCGTGCGGCGCCAGGACGAGCGCGAGGTCGTGGTCGGTGTCGGTGCCGAGACCGGCGGCGTCGAGCGCCTCCGCGAGCCGCGCATGCACGGCGTTCAGGTCCTCCTCCGCGGTCGCGATCGCGAGCGTCGCGTCGTCGCCGGGCGCGAACGCCTCCGCCCAGGCGTGCAGCAGTTGCGGGCGCTCGGTCAGCTCGTCGGCATGCGCGACGGCGACGAACGCGCGCGCGTCGTCGAGGGCCCGTGCCGCAGGCGTGTGGAAGTGCGCGTGCTGCTCGGCGTCGGCGGGTGTCGCCGGTGCCAGCCGCGTGTCGGGCTCGGCGAGCGCGCGGGCGTGGTCGTCCTGCGGGTCGAGCACCAGGGCGCGTGCAGCGTGGCGGCGGCGGACCTGCGGGTCGCGCGCCGCGACCGCGGCGCTCAGCTCCGCGAACGCGCGCGTGCGTTCACGGTCGGTCGACACGCGCCGGGCGCCGCGCCGTCCGCGCGCAGTCTCGAACAGCCGCGCGCTCGATGGCGCGAACGGGTCGGCTGCCATCGCCTTGACGGCCGCTTGCCCGGCGGCGACGGGGTCCGCGTCGAGCAGCGCCTGCGCCTGCGCGCGCACCCCCCACGCCTCGCTGCGGTCCGCGTCGGTCACCGGCACGACCTGCGTCTGCGGGATTCTGCGCACCTCCGCGATCTTCGCGAGGAAGCCGGCGAAGCGTGCCCACGCGAGCGCCAGCTCGTCAAGCGTGGCGTTGCCCAGGTCGAGCTCGCGGAAGAAGTGGCGGCGGACTCTCAGGTCGCGCTCCCACAGCCGGATCATGCGCTCGGACGCGACGTCCTGCGCGCTGACGTTGTCGCCGTGGATGCGGTACTGCGCGACCGGCTCTCGCAGCGCGTCGAGCTCGTGCGTGGCCGCGACGTGCGCGGCAAGCCACCAGTCGCGGCACCACGCCCACGCGGGCGCCGGCGGGATCGCCCTGGCGAGCTCGGAGCGCAGCGTGATCGAGGAGGTCGTCGCCTCGTTCTGGGACAGCAGCCTCCCGAGCGCGCGGCCGACGACCGGCAGCTCGCCGTACCAGTCGTACTTGGAGGGGCGGGTGACGAGGCCGGCGCCGTCGATCACCTCCATGTCGCCGTGCACGAGCCCGACGTCCGGGCTCGCCTCGAGCAGCGCAAGCTGGCGCGCGAGCTTGTCCGGCAGCCACACGTCGTCGGCGTCGAGCAGCGAGACGTAGCGGCCGCGGGCGCGTTGGATCGCGCGGTTCGTCGCGACGGCCGGGCCCTCGTTCTGCTGCGTGAGGACGGTGATCGCGTCGCCGAAGGAGGCGAGGACCTGTGGCGTCGCGTCGGTCGAGCCGTCGTCGACGACGATCACTTCGAGCGCTGCCGTGCCGCCGGGCAGCCCTTGCTGCTCCAGCGCCGAGCGCACCGCCGCCTCCACGTACGCGCCGTAGTCGTACGCGCAGATCACGCAGCTGACGAGCGGCTCCACCACCGAGTGGATCGGCGAGTGGGGCGCTGGGCTTGAGCGTGTCGTGCACGTACGGTGCAACACAGATCGTGTTGCCAGTCGCGATGCGGGACGCCATCCTCAGCGGCATGGCGAGGCTCGATGCCGACTTGGAGCGTGAGCGACGCGCGGCCGTCGGGCGGTCGATCGTGGAGGGCTACCGCCGGATCCCGGAGGACGAAGACGATCTCGCCTGGCCGGACGCGGCTACCGCGGCGATGATCGCCGAGGAGCCCTGGTGACCGATCCGCGGCAGCGCGAGGTGTCGTGGCGAGATCTGTGGGGCGCCCGACGCGCTCGCGGACTGCTGACGCGACTTACGCGACGCGCCGCAGCGCCGACAGCGGCGCAAAGACGATCCGCTCGGGGGCGACCAGCTCCGGGGTCGTGACCTCCACCATCGCGGTCTCGGCGTCCGTCAGCTCGAGCACGCCGCCGCGAGCGCCGGCGGGCGCGTCGTCGACCGGCTCGGTGAGCTCGACGAGATCGAACGCGGCGATGGATCTGGCGGAGGGCATGTCGGCCTCAGGCGATCGGATACGCGGTCACAAGTCGCGGGATTGCGCTTGTCGGACCATAGTGCCACGCGGTCATGACGACTGCTGTTCGCGCGTTGATCGTGATGCGCAGCGGGACGGCACAGACGACTCCGTGTCGATCGCGATCGCGGACGTGCGTCACCGGCGCGCGCGGAGTGCTGGCGCGAAGCGCGTGCCGTCCGACGGCGCGGAGAGGATGGGCGCGGGTTCGCATCCCAGCACCCCGCCAGGCGCCCCGGTCATCCCTTCCGGCCGGGGCGCGCGGCGGCCGGGCCATGACCGTCGGGCGCGGCGTGGCGGCGCGTCCGACGGTCAGGTGCGGGCCGGTGCCGGTGCCGGCGTCGCCGCCGTGAACCGTGCGACCGCGTCCGCGACCGCGTGGCCGTCGGGCTGCACGATGACGCTGCCAGTCGCGCGAGCGATCCGCTCGTGGCCCGCGCACGCGCGGTGCAGCGGGACGTAGGCGTGCGTTGCGACGTGCAGGCGCGCGTCGCGCTCCGGGCTCGCCGGCTCCAGCAGGATCGTCACGTCCGCGGCCGCGTCGAGATCGGCGCCGCTCGCCTCGCACGCCGCCAGCACGCGCTGCTCGATCGCCGCCGGCTCGCCGTCGACCTCCGGATCCGCGAGCAGGTACAGGCATGTGCTCGTGTCGGGCGTGGTCGCCGTGCACCACTGTGCGAGCAGCATCGCGAGCTTGTCGGCGCCACGCCACGCCGGCGTCGCCAGCACCCGCAGGTCGACCTCTTCGGCCAGCGGCCACGGCTCGGCCAAGGCCGGGTCGGCTGCGCGCGGCGGGCGCGCGGCGAGCGCGGCCAGACGCTGCGCTGCGTCCGCGGGCACGCCCTGCCACAGCTCGTCGAACGGCGGCAGCGCCGCGGCCGGCGCGGCGCCATCGGGCTGCACGACCACGAGCCGGCCGCTGCTCGCCGCGCGCGTCGCCGGCGGCCAGGTCGTGCGCAGCTCGACGTCGGCGGCATGGGGCAGCGGTGGGTCGCTCGTGCCGAGCCGCTGCACGCGCGCGAGCGCCGGGTCGAGCGCGGGCGGCTCGCCCTCCGCGAGGACCGCGAGCGGGGCGGAGGCCGGGAACGCGGCGGCGCGCGCCGCCCGCTCGCCCGCATAGATCGCCTCCAACTCGTCCACGTACGCCGTGAAGGGATGCGGCGGCGCGATCCCGCCCTGCAGCCGCTCCAGCAGCCCGTCCTCGGAGGCGACCCGCTCCAGCGCGGCAGCGAGCGCGTCGACCGACAGCGACTCAACGACCAGGCCGTCGACGCCGTCGCGCACCGCCTCCGCCAGGCCGCCGAGCCGCGGCACGATCAGCGGTACGCGCGCCGCCAGGCACTCGGCCGCCGCGAGCGGCGCGCAGTCCCACCACATCGACGGCAGCACCGCCACGTCCACGCCCGCGAGCACCGCTTCAAGCGCATCGGTCGAGAAGCTGCCGCGCAGCTCACACCGTCCGCGCGCGTCCAACGCGCGCAGCGTCGGCGCGAACACGTCCGGCACCTCGCCATGGATCAGCACTCGCAGCGGCGCCTGCACGCGCTGCGCCGCCTCCACCAGCAACTGCGGCCCCTTGTGCGGGTACGCCGATCCCAGGAACGCGACCGTCAGCGGCCCGTCGGGGCCCGCGACCCGGCCGGGCCGGCGCGCGCGCCCGAGCCGCTCCCACAGCTTCGTGTCCACCGGCATCCCCTGCCGCACGACGTCCACCATCTCGGCCGGATAGCCGGCGCCGAGCAGCGTGCGGCGCACCGCCTCCGAGACTGCCAGCACGCCCGTCACCCCACGCGACACACGCGCGCGGATCTCCGCCAGCCGGCGCGCGTACGCGTCAGGCGCGACGCCGCCGGTGCACGTCGCGCAGCGGCGCCCGTCGCCCGGGCCGGCGCAGATCGTCCCCTCGCCGGTCATCAGGTACGCGCGCGGGCAGATCAACCAGTAGTTGTGCGTGCTGAACCACGACGGCACCCCGCGCGCGGCCGTCTGGTCGATCAGCGCCGCGCCGAGGTTGTGGAGGTTGTGGAAGTGGACCGCGTCGGGCGCGAAGCGGTCGAGCGCGCCGGCGAACGCCGCCGTGATCGGCGGGTCGTCGAGCTCGCGCAGCGGCCGCTCGCGGTCCCACAGTCCATGCGCGCGGTTGTGGACGCCGAGCAGCCGCACGCCGTCCTCCTCCCACTCGGCGACGTGGTAGGCGGGCTGGCCGACGGCCGGCTTGACGGCCGCGTGGAAGACGGTCACCTCCCAGCCGCGGCGCGCGAGCTCCTTCGCGGCCAGGCGCGGTACGGCCGTCCCGCCGCCCGGATCGTTCCAGCCGAAGGCGGTCATCAGCAGCCGGCGTGACATGTCACCCCGGTTGATCGGCGGACCCGCACGCGGGTTGAGGCGGCGCTCAGGCCGCGGCCGGTTCGAGTGCGAGCTCGGGCGCGCGCCGCCGCGGGATCGCCAGCGCGGCAAGCGTGCCCAGCACGAGCAGGCCGGTGATGATCGCGAACGCAAGCGTGAAGCCGCGCTCGTGCGGCGCGCCGCCGGAGACGACGACGCTCGCCGCGATCACGCTGCCGGCGATCTGCGTTCCGAATGCGCCGCCGACCGTGCGCGCGATCGTGTTGATGCCGGTCGCGACGCCGGTCTGGTCGGCCGGCACGGCCTCGACGATCAGGTTCGGCAGCGCGGCGAACGCGAGCCCGATGCCGGCGCCCATCAGCAGGCCGGCGACCAGCACCTCGCCGCGCGTCGCATGCGCAAGCGTCAGCAGCAGGAACGACGCGGCCGTCGCCAGCGTGCCGGCCAGCAGCGCGAGGCGCGAGCCGAAGCGCAGCTCGATCCGCCCGGCAGCCGCGCCGGCGAGCAGCATCGTCACGGTCAGCGGCAGCATCAGCAGGCCGGCCCCGGTGACGGTGGCACCGAAGCCAAAGCCGTCGGCGACCGGTGTCTCGGCGAACTGCGGGATCAGCACGAAGCCGGTGTACATGCCTGAGCCCAGCAGCGCCGCGGCGAGGTTCGTCGTCCACACGCCGCGCAGGCGCATCACGCGCATGTCGACGAGCGGTGTGCGAGCGCGCAGCTCGACGCGCACCCACGCGACGAGCGCCGCCAATGCAAGCGCGGCCAAGCCGAGCGTGCGCGCATCGCCCCAGCCCCACTCAACCGCGTTGCTCAAGGCGTAGAGCAGCGCGGCGAGGCCGGCGCTCAGCAGCGCGGCAGCGCCCCAGTTGATGTGCGAGTGCGCGCGCACGGGCGACTCCGGCACGAGCAGCGCGACGCCGACACCCGCGAGCGCGATCGGGGCGAGCGGCAGCCAGAACAGCCAGTGGTAGGAGAGGTGGTCGGCGATCACGCCGGAGAGGACGATCCCGAGGCCGCCGCCGATCCCCAGCAGAGCAGACAGGAAGCCGATTGAGCCGGGCACGCGCTCGCGCGGGAACTCGTCGCGGATGATCCCGAACGCGAGCGGGAACATCCCGCCGGCCACGCCCTGCACGATCCGACCGGCGATCATCGGCACGATCGCGGTCGCGAGCGCGCTCAGCAGCGTGCCGGCGAACAGCAGGACCATCACCCAGATCAGCACGCGCTGCTTGCCGTGGATGTCGCCGAGCCGGCCGATCAGCGGCGTCGCGATCGAGGCGCTCAGCAGGTAGGCGGTGAAGATCCAGGAGGCGCCGCGGGCGCTGGCGTGCAGGTCGGTCTGGATCACCGGCAGCGCGGGCGCGACGAGCGACTGCATCAGCGAGTAGCTGATGCCGGCGAGTGCGAGAACGGCGAGCGTGAGCTGCGGCGATGTGCGATGCGGGGCGTCCATGCGGGTGGGCGATCGAGGGTAGCCCACCGTTGCGCGGCGCCAATCTGTCGAAAACCGGTGAAGGTGCCTTGCACCACTCACGCCGCTTTGTATAGCGTCGCACCTCCGTTTATCAGGACTTCGGGAGGCGTCGGTACATGAGCGCGTTGAGAGCGGGGGGACCAGCGGCGACTACGCCGACCGGGCCGGCCGGGCATGGCAGGAGCAGCACACGCGGCCTGGAGGCGACCGCTTCCTCGCCGCTGATGCAGGGCCGTTTCGGCCGCATGTTCCGCAACCTGCCGGTGTTCTCGCCGCCGGACGACAGAACCGCGCGCACCGAGCTGCGCAGACTCGCGGAGCGGATCGTCCAGCCGAGCGAGGACGACAAGCCGCTCGACGCCGTCGATGAGGACCAGAACCCCGCCATCCCCGCCGGCTACACGTACTTCGGGCAGTTCGTCGACCACGACATCACGTTCGATCCGGTCTCGACGCTCCAGCGCCAGAACGACCCCGACGGGCTCGTCGACTTCCGCACGCCGCGTTTCGACCTCGACAACCTCTACGGCCGCGGCCCCGCCGAGCAGCCCTACCTGTACGACCCGGTCGACCAGGCCAAGCTCGCGCTCGGCCGTCCGGTCGCGCAGGGCGACGGCGCGCACGACCTGCCGCGCTTCGGCGATCGCGCGCTGATCGGCGACCCGCGCAACGACGAGAACCTGATCGTCTCGCAGCTCCAGCAGGTCTTCCTGCGCTTCCACAACGCGGTTGTGGACGACGTGCGCGCGCGCGGCTTCACCGGCGACGACGTCTTCAAGGAGGCGCAGCGCGTCGTGCGCTGGCACTACCAGTGGATCGTCGTCAACGACTTCCTGCGCGGGCACGTCGTGGGACCGGAGATCGTGGACGACATTCTCAGACCCGACCCGTACGCGGTCGACGTGCTGAGAGGCAGCAGATTCACCAGACAGGCGGTGCCGATCCTCAGACCGCACCTGCGCTTCTACGAGTGGGCGAACGAGCCCTACATGCCGGTCGAGTTTTCCGTTGCCGCCTACCGCTTCGGCCACTCGATGGTGCGCCCGCGCTACTTCATCAACGACTTCCTGCGCAGAGCGACCGGGGACAGACGCTTCCCAATCTTCAGCGGCAATACGAGACCGGACAACCTCGAGAACCTCAACGGCTTCCGCCCGCTGCCCGACGACTGGGGCTTCCAGTGGAAGTACTTCTTCGACGGGCTGACGAGAGAGAGATTCCTGCCGCAGCCGAGCTATCGCATCGACGACGAGCTGTCGTTCCCGCTCGGCAGACTGAACGATCCGCCGCCGCTGCCGAGACTCGTCTCGCTCGCCGAGCGCAACCTGCTGCGCGGTCTGCGGCTGGGGCTGCCGTCGGGCCAGACGGTCGCACGCGCGATGGGGATCCCGCTGCTGTCCGCCAGAGAGCTCGACCTCGACGACGTCGCGCCGTCGTTCGCCGACCACGCGCCGCTCTGGTACTACGTCCTGCGCGAGTCGAAGCTGCGCTGCGACGGGCGGCGGCTCGGCCCGGTCGGCGGGCGGATCGTCGCGGAGGTGCTGATCGGGCTGCTGTGCGGCGACCCGCTCTCGTACCTGCGCGTCGCGCCCGGCTGGACGCCCGAGCTGCCGAGCGCCAGAAGAGGCCGGTTCACGATGCCGGACCTGATCCGCTTCGCCGGAGCGGCCTGATGGGCGCCGCGGCGGAGCACGTCGACGCGGTCGTGATCGGCTCGGGTTTCGGCGGCTCGGTCACCGCGTACCGGCTCGCGCAGGAAGGGATCGGCGTCGTGCTGCTGGAGCGCGGCAAGGCGTACCCGCCGGGCTCGTTCGCGCGCACCCCGCGCGACCTGCGGGCGAACTTCTGGGACCCGTCCGAGGGCCTGCACGGGATGTTCGACATCTGGTCGTTCAAAGGCATCGACGCGGTCGTGTGCAGCGGGCTCGGCGGCGGCTCGCTGATCTACGCGAACGTCTTCATCCGCAAGGACGAGCACTGGTTCGACAGCGTCATGCCGGACGGCACGCACGCGCCGTGGCCGGTCACGCGCGCGGACCTCGACCCGCACTACGACCGTGTCCACGCGATCATCAGACCGACGCCGTACCCGTTCGACAGAGCGCCCTACAGCACGACGCCGAAGACGAACGCATATCGCGAGGCGGCGGCCGGCGCCGGCCTCGACTGGTTCCTGCCCGACCTCGCGATCACGTTCGGCGCCGACCCCGCGAACCCGGTCGTCGGCGCGCCGATCCCGGAGGCGATCCCCAACCTGCACGGGATGCCGCGCTCGACCTGCCGGCTGTGCGGCGAGTGCGACGTCGGCTGCAACTTCGGCGCGAAGAACACGCTCGACTACAACTACCTGTCGCTCGCCGCGCACCACGGCGCCGACCTGCGCACACGCCACGAGGTGCGCACGTTCGCGCCGCGGCCTGGCGGCGGCTGGATCGTGCGCTACGTCGTCCATACCGGCGAGGACAGCTCGAGACTGCCCGTGCAGGAGCTGCACTGCGAGCGGCTGATCCTGTCGGCCGGCGCGCTCGGCACGCCGTTCCTGCTGTTGCGCAACGCGGACGCGCTCGGCGGTCTGCCGCCGGCGCTCGGCACGCGCTTCTCCGGCAACGGCGACCTGCTGTCGTTCGTCACGAACGCGCGCCACAGAGACGGCAGACCGTGGCCGCTCGAGTCGCCGATCGGACCGGCGATCAGCTCGACGATCCGCGTGCCGGACGAGAACGACCTCGACGGCGGGGGGAGCGGGCCGGGCTATTACATCCAAGAGGGCGGCTTCCCGGTGTGGGCGTCGTGGCTGCAGGAGGGGCTGGACCTGCCGGGCGAGCTGCGGCGCGTCGCGCACTTCGTGCTGCGGCGCGTATGGGCGACGATCAGGCACGAACCGCAGAGCGAGATCGGCAGCCAGATCGCCGACGTGCTCGACGACGCCGACAAGGCTGCGACGCTTCTGCCGATGCTCGGCATGGGCCGCGACACGCCGGACGGCCGCTTCTCGCTCGACGACGAGCTGCTCGCGCTCGACTGGAACGAGGCGACGTCGCAGAACTACCTCAGACGCGTGCGCGCGGCGATGGAGGCGATCAACGACCAGCTCGGCGGCGACCTGGTGCAGAACCCGCTCTCGAACCTGAAGCGGCTGATCACCGTCCATCCACTCGGCGGCGCGCCGATGGGCGCGACGCCGGACGAGGGCGTGGTCGATGCGCACGGGCGCGTGTTCGGCCACCCCGGTCTGCACGTCGCGGACGGGTCGGTGATGCCGGGGCCGGTCGGGCCGAACCCAAGCTTCACGATCGCGGCGCTCGCGGACCGCTTCGCCGACGCGATCGTGGCCGAGCACAGGGGACAGCCGGTCGCGTGAGCGGGTCGCGCGAGTCGGTCGCGGGCGCCGGCTGGAACTGCACGCCGAGCGCGGAGCTGCCGCGGCCGGGCGCGCGCTCGTTCTCGTGGATCGACCCGCGCCCGCTGCTCGCCTCGCGCAACGACAAGCTGGCGCGCGCCGCCGTGCTCGGCGTCGACCCGACGAACGACGAGCGCCGCCGCTGGATCGCGGCGCTCGGCGCCGCCGGCGCCGATCCGCGCATCGACCGCACGGACCTTGAGCAGGTCTCGTTCGTGCTCGCCGGCGACACCGGCGAGGGCGACATGTCGCAGTGCGTCACCGTGCCGCTGCTCGATCGGCTCTCCGAGCAGACCGACTTCATGGTGATCGCGAGCGACGTGATCTACCCGGCCGGTGGCGCGGAGACGTACGTGCCGAACTTCTACGACGTCTACGACGGCTACCGCAGGCCGATCTACGCGGTGCCCGGCAATCACGACTGGTACGACGGACTGACCGGCTTCATGTTCCACCTGTGCGGCGTGGAGGATGCGCCGCCGGCGCCGCGCGTGCCGCTGCTGAGCCGCGCGCGGCTGCGCGAGCTGCTGTGGCACCGGCCGCGGCCGCTCGACGTCGCGACGCGCGAACGGCTGCGCGCGCTGCGCGAGGCGCGGCCGGCGACCGGTCAGCCGGCGCCGTACTGGCTGCTTGACACGGGGCCGCTGCAGCTCGTCGGGATCGACACCGGCATCACGGGCGCGATCGACCGCGACCAGGCGGCGTGGCTGCGGCGCGTCTCGGCCGCCTCGCCGAAGCCGAAGATCCTCATCACCGGCAAGCCGCTCTACGTCGACGGCAGACACCATCCGGGGCCGATCGAGGGCGAGCCGGACGCGTCGGTCGACGCGATCGTGCGCGAGCGCGCGCACAACTACGTCGCGGCGATCGGCGGCGACATCCACAACTACCAGCGCTACCCGGTCGAGGTCGAGCCGGGCCGCACGCTGCAGTACCTCGTCAGCGGTGGCGGCGGCGCGTTCATGCACGCGACGCACACGATCCCGCGCGTCGCGCTCGACGGCGTGGGGGAGGACGAGTTTCGCTGCTACCCGCTGCGCGGCGACTCGCTGTCGTTCTACAGCCGCCTGTACGAACGGCGGGTGCCGTTCGTGCGCGACGTCGAGCTCGACCCCGTGCAGGCGGCGGCGTACATGGCGGAGCGGATCGGCGTGGCGCCGCTGAAGGCGGAGGCGCAGGGCGTGGCCGTGACCGAGCGCACGCGGCGGGCGGCCGAGCGCATCTTCCCGCTGCCGGGGCAGGGCAAGCGCGGCCTCTTGCAGGAGGTCTTCTCCGAGTTCTTCGACTGGAACGACCCGCCGCTGTTCAAGCACGTGCTGCACGTCGATGCGTCGGCGTCCGAGCTGCGGATTCGCTGCCTCAACGCGACCGGCTGCGCCGGCGGCGAGGCGGGCGTCGTGGAGGACGAGCTGGTCGCTGTGCCGGGCGCGGGCGGCGTGTGGGGCTGGTCGGTCGTCGGGCCCTGACGCGCCGAATGTGTTTAGCTCCCGCGCATGTCTGAGCTGCTGCACCTGCTCGTCTACGAGTACGTCGAGGACATGACCGAGCGACGCGCGCCGCACCGCGACGCGCACCTCGAGCTGATCCGCGACTACCAGGCGGACGGCCGCTGCGTGATCGCCGGCGGGATCGGCGTGCCGGTCCACGGCGGCCTGCTGGCGTTCCGCGAGGCGGCCGACGCCGAAGCGTTCGCCGCCGCCGACCCCTACAAGGCCGCCGGCCTGATCGTCAGCTCGCGCGTCGAGCCCTGGGCGATCGTCACCTGAGCCGCCAGGCGGCGAGCAGGTCGCGCGCCGACAGCCTGACGTCGAGCCCTGCGGCGCCTCTGAAGCCGTCGCGCGAGACGCCGACAAGCTTCGTCGCCGCGTCGGTGCCGGGGACGGCAGCTCGCATCGTCGCGAGTGCGGCGGCGTCGGCACGCTCGAACGCGGTCTGGTCGCGCCATTTGATCGACCCGACGAAATCGACGCGCGTGGGCGCAGTCGCCGATCGGCCGCCGACGAGATCGACTTCGACGCGGTTGTCGCGCGTCCAGAACCCACCGGCGTACCGTGCATCGCCGAACCGCTCGTCGGGCAGGAGCCGCTCGATCGACGCACGCACGAGCGGCTCGACCGCTCGGCCGCGATAGGCCTCCCAGTCACGGCGCACCAGCTCGACGGCCAGTCTTCCGCGCCCGCGCTCGACGAGCTCGATGTTCGGCTCGACGAAGCGCAGCCAGAAGCGCAGGTAGGGGTCGACGATCGCCCAGCGGGCGAGCTTGCCGCCCGCACGACTCGAGTACGGAAGCTGGCGCTCGACGACGCGTCGGTCGGCGAGCAGCCTCAGCGCCTGGTCGAGGCTCGCTCGCGGCAGGCCGCTGCGCGACTGGATCGCCGAGAAGGCCCGCTCGCCGGAGCCGATCACCGAGAGGACGGTGCGCGCCTGCGCCTGCGCCGGGAACTCGGCCCGCAGCGCGCGCTCGGCCGCGACGATCAACGGCGACGTCGGGTCTGTCAGCGCCTCGCCGAGGAACTCCCAGAGGGTGCGCCCGCGTCCCCACGCGATCGCCTGCTCGGGGAAGCCTCCGATCGTGACGTAGGCGTCGAACGCGTCGGCGGGGGAGAGCCGCAGCAGTCTGGCGACGTCGGCGATCGTGAGCGGGTGCACCACCAACTCGCGCGGCCGGTCGTGGAGTGGCCGGCCGTATTCGGACAGCGCCTCCATCGTCGCGACGTCCGATCCGATCAGGACGAGCATGACCGGGTGCCGCTCGTAGCTGCGATCCCACACCTTCTGCACGATCGACTCGATCGCCGGCTCGCGCTCGACCAGGTATGGGAACTCGTCGAGGACGACGATCGCCGGTCGCTCCCACGTCGCACCCGACGCCGCGGCGGTGAGCGCCGCCTCCCACGTGTCGAACGACGTGCCGCGCGCCGGCTCGGCGGACGCGAGGGATGAGCTGGCGAGCGCGTCGCGGAAGCGGCCGAGCTCGAACGCCGGTGCTTGGCGGGTCGCAACGTAGTAGGCGTACGGGCCGGTCGCGCGCGCGAACTGCTCGATCAGGCGCGACTTGCCGACGCGCCGTCGCCCCCGCACCGACACAAACGCGCCGCGGCGTCTGGCGCCGATCTGGTCGTACATCCGCGTGAGCAGCTCCAGCTCGCGTCGGCGCCCGACGAACTCACCCATGAGTTCAGGCTAGCAGAGTTCAAAAAAGAAGAGTCTAAAAATATGAACTTATCTCACGGCACTCGCCCCGCCCACCGCGTCGAGGCGGCGGCGGCGCCGAGCAGCAGCACGAGGCCGCCGGCGGCGAAGGCGGCCGTGACCTCGCGCTTGGTGTTGCGCGTGCCGAGCTGGGAGCCGAGCGTCTTGTAGATCGACGCGAGCTGCTGGTCGTCCTGGGCGGAGAAGCTGTGCCCCCCGGAGGCGTCGGCGATCCGCTTCAGCAGCGCGGGGTCGGGCGGCACCGACAGCAGCGGCGGCCCGAAGCCGGGGTTCGGCACGGTCGCGTCGCGCGTGCCGAGCGCGACCGTGTAGATCGGAACGTGCAGCTCGCGCGCCGCCCGGGCGACCATCACCGGGTCGCGTCCGATCGTCGTCGTGCCGTCGCTCAGCAGCACCATCGCCGACGGCGGTCGTCTGCCGTCCGCGCCTTTCGGTTCGCGCGCGAGCGTGTCGAGCGCGACCTGCAGCGCGTCGCCGGTCGCGGTCCCGCCATCGGCGATCTGCGCGTCGACCATCTGCCGCACGAGCGCGTGGTCGTGCGTCGGCGTCTGCGTGCCGTCGGGCACGTCGGAGAAGGTCGTCACGCCGACGCGCACCCCCGGCGGCAGTTGGTCGAGGAACGTGTGCGCGGCGCGCTTGGCCGCCGCCAGGCGCGTCGGGTTGACGTCCTCGGCCATCATCGAGCGCGAGTGGTCGGTCACGAGCATGATCGACGCGCGCTCGACCGGCACCCCCACCGTCTTCTGCGGCTTCGCCAGCGCCAGTGCGAGCGCGGCGATCGACGCCAGCAGCAGCGCGAGCGGCAGCGCCCGCCGCCACGCGGGCGTGCGGCCCGCCGCCAGCGCCAGCGTCGCCGCCGCCGGGAAGCGCACCGCGTATCTGCGCGAGCGCCGCCGCGCGGCGAGCTGCGCCGCGAGCGCGAGCGGCACGAGCAGCAGCGCGAGCAGCATCAGCGGCTGGCCGAACGTCATCGCAGGTGCTTCCCCAACGCTTGCAACCAGTCCCCCGCGGTCGACAGCGCGACGTGCTCGACCTCCAGCCGGCGCAGCTCGCGCGCGACCGTCGCGCGGCGCTCGGCCTCCAACGCGGCGAAGCGCTCGCGCACGCGGCGCGAGGAGGTGTCGACGTCGACGCGCGCGCCCGTCTCCGGGTCGACCAGCGACAGTCGTCCGACTGCCGGGATCGACTGCTCGCGCGGGTCGCCGACCTCGACCGCCAGCACGGAGTGGCGTGCCCGCAGCGCACCGAGCGGCCGTGTCCAGTCGTCCTGATCGCGGAAATCGGACACGATCACGACCAGCCCAGCCTGCGTCGCGACCTTGCCGGTGCGCCGCAGCGCGTCCGCGAGCCCGTGGCGGTCCGGCATCCCGTCGACCGCGCAGCCCTCCGCGAGCGCCCGCCGCAGCCCGACCACGCCCGGCTTCGACGCACGTGGCGGCACGAGCCGCGGCCGGCCCGCGCCGAACGTCATCAGCGCCACGCTGCCGGCGCGGCGCACCGCCAACCGGCCCAGCACCAGCGCCGCGCCTTCGGCGACGTCCCACTTGAGGCGGTCAGCGGTCCCGAACGCCATCGACGGCGAGGCGTCGACCACAAGCCACGTCGTCAGCGTCCGCTCGGGCACGTGCAGGCGCACGTGCGGCACGCCCGTGCGCGCGGTCGCCGCGGCGTCGATCTGCCGCACGTCGTCGCCGACCTCGTAGGGCCGCAGCTGCGCGAGCTCCGTTCCGGCGCCGAGCCCCGCGGCTCTGCGGTCGCCCGGCAGCGCGCCGGCGGCGCGTCGCGCGATCACGAGGTCGAGCCCCGCGATCAGGCCGTGCGGCAGGGGACCGGGACCCTGTCGTGCAGCCGGTGGACGCAGTGCGCTCATCGCCTCAGGCAGCGCTCGCCCGCCGCTTCGCGAGGTGGTCGGCGGGCGGCTCCTCGACCGTCGCAAGCACGCGCTCGAGCAGCTCGTCGGCGGTCACGTCCTCCGTCAGCGCGTCGTAGGACAGCACGATGCGGTGGCGCAGCACGTCGGGCGCGAGGTCGCGCACGTCCGCGACCGCGACGTAGCCGCGTCCGCGCAGCAGTGCCAGCGCGCGCGCCGCCTGCACGAGCCCGATCGGCCCGCGCGGCGAGGCGCCGTACTCGATGAACGGCGCGATGTCGTCCAACTCGTAGCGCTCCGGCCGCCGCGTCGCGTCCGCCAGCGCGACGGCGTAGGCGATCACCTCGCGGTCGACGAGCACCGCTGCGGTCGCCGCTCTGAAGCGGTCGAGGTCCGCCAGCGAGAGCCGCTCGCGCACATCCGCCGCGCGCCCGAGCGAGCGGTCGACGACGGCCGCCTCCTCGCTCATCGTCGGGTAGTCGACGACGACCTTCATCAGAAAGCGGTCGACCTGCGCCTCCGGCAGCGGGTAGGTGCCCTCCGACTCGATCGGGTTCTGCGTCGCGAGCACGAGGAACGGATGCGGGACGGGGAACGTCTCGCCGCCGATCGTCACCTGCTGCTCCTGCATCACCTCCAGCAGCGCCGACTGCACCTTCGCCGGCGCGCGGTTGATCTCGTCGGCGAGCAGGAAGTTGCCGAACACGGGGCCGAGTTCGGTCTCGAACCTGCCGGTGTCGGGCCGGTAGACGCGCGTGCCGACGAGGTCCGCCGGGACGAGGTCGGGCGTGAACTGGATGCGCGTGAAGCTGCCGCCGAGCACCTGCGCGAGCGTCTTGACCGTCAGCGTCTTGGCGAGGCCGGGCACGCCCTCGAGCAGCACGTGCCCGCCGGCCAGCAGCGCGACGAGCAGGCGCTCGAGCATCGCGTCCTGCCCGACGATCACGCGCTTGATCTCGTGCAGCGCCTCCTCGAGCGCGTCGCGCGGCTCCTCGCGGCGCGGCGCGCGGTCGTCGATGTCGTCCGGGGTCACGGGTGGATCGCTCCTTGTCTCGTCGTTCTTCAGATCAGTCGCCCGAACCAGCGCAGCGACAGGCCCGCGCCGCCGAGCAGCAGCACGAGCCCGCCGGCCGCGAACGCCGCCGTCACCTGACGGTGCGCGTCACGACGGCCGAGCTGCGAGCCGAGCCGTTGGTAGACGGCCGACAGCCCGTCGGTCGTGGCGGCCGTGAAGCTCTCGCCGCCGGACGCGTGCGCGATCGCGGCGAGCGATCTGGGATCGGGCGGGACGCGCTCGACTCTGTCCTGGCCGTCTGCGCCGGGAACGCGGATCGTGCCGTGGTCGGTGCCGAGCGCGACGGTGTAGATCGGGATGTGCAGTCTCGCCGCCTGCCGCGCCGTTTCCAACGGGTCGCGGCCGTAGGTGGAGGTGCCGTCGGAAATGAGCACGATCGCGCCGGGCGGTCGTCTGCCGTTCGCGCCCGGCGTGTTGGTCAGCGCCGTCATCGCGCTGGCGATCGCTTCGCCGGTCGCGGTGCCGCCGCTGACGGTCATGCGATCGATCGCGGCGCGCGCGTCGGTGCGGCTGCGCGTCGGCGACTGCAAGACGGTCGCGTGGTTGTTGAACGCCATCACGCCGACGTTGACCCTGCTCGGCACGCGATCGAGGAACGCGCGCGCGGCGCGCTTGGCGGCGATCAGCCGGCTTGGCTCGACGTCAGTCGCCAGCATCGAGCCGGACACGTCGGTCGCGAGCATGATCGCGGCGTGCTCGACCGGCACCGCGACGGTGCGCTGCGGCCGCGCGGCGGCCAGCACGAGCAGCGCCAGCGCGAGCGCGAACACCAGCATCGGCAGATGGCGGCGCCAGCGCGGCCGGCGCGGCGCGACCGACGGCAGCATCGGCGGCGCCGCGAACGCGGTGGCCGCCGCGCGCCGCACGCGCTGCTGCTGGACGTACCAGGCGAGCAGCAGCGGGAGCGCCAGCAGGCCCAGGAGGACAAGCGGCGCGGCGAACGTCACGGAATTCTCGCGGGTCGCTTTCCCAGCTTGACGTGCAGCGTGAGCGTGCGGCCGTCGCGTTCGACGATCACGTCGACCGTCTTGCCGGGCTTGTCGTTCCCTATCGCGGCGGCGACGTCCTCGGGATCCTGGACCGGCCGACCGTCAACGCGCTTGATCACGTCGCCTCTGCGGATGCCGGCGCGCGCCGCCGGACCGCCCTTGACGACTTCGGCGACTTCGGCGCCGTCGGGGTGCGTGGGGGAGGCGGGCGTCGTCGTGACGCCGAGCCACGGGCGCGGCACCGCCTGGCCCTTCTCCAGCTGCGGCACGATCTGGCGCACGGTGTTCGACGGGACCGCGAAGCCGATGCCGATGTTGCCGGCGACGCCGGCGGTCGCGATCTGGGAGTTGACGCCGATTACGTGTGCGGCGTCGTCGAGCAGCGGCCCGCCGGAGTTGCCGGGGTTGATCGGCGCGTCGGTCTGGATCACGTCGTCGATCGCGAAGCCGTTCGGCGATTGGATCGAGCGCCCGATGCCGGAGACGATCCCCTGCGTGGCGGTGCGGTCGAGCCCGAACGGGTTGCCGATCGCGACGGCGAGGTCGCCGACCTCGACGGCGCGCGAGTCGGCGAATCTCAGCGGTCTGGCGCCTCTCGGCACGCTGCTCGGGTCGATCGAGACGACCGCGAGGTCGCTCGACGGGTCCGCGCCGAGCACGTCGCCGTCGATCGCATTGCCGTCCTGGCCGAAGCGCACGAGCACGTGCGTGGCCGTGCCGACGACGTGGTCGTTGGTGACGAGCGTCCCTCTGTCGTCGATCAGGAAGCCGGTGCCCTCGCCGACGTTGGTGCGGATCGAGGTGACGGCCGGGCTCGCGAGGGCGTAGATCGCGCCCGCGCGCGTCTCGCCTCTGTGCGGCTTGATCGGCTCGCTGGCGACGGCCGGCAGCGGCGTCGGGCCGCTTTCGCCGCGGCCGCCCTCGAGCAGCATCCCGGCCGCGAACGCGCCGCCGGCGATCGCGGCGGCGGCGAGCAGGAGCCCGAGCAGCAGCGACAACCTGCGCGAGCCGCCGCCGCGATCGTCGGCGCTCGCGTCGGCTGCGGCGGTGCCCGCGGGCGCCTGCGCCTGTGCCCGTGCGCGCGCGGCGGCGCGCAGCTCGGCGGTGCCCTCTTCGGCTTCGCGCGCGCGCTCGGACTCGGCTTTCCAGCCGCCCGTCCACAGGTGTCTCGGAGATCCCATCCGGCCTACGAGCCTAGTGCCCTACGTAACGCCCGTTTAAGCCAAAGCTGGGACACGGCCGCAGCGGACTCACTCTCCATTGCACGAAGTTCGACATTTGAGGCTTTCGGTTGCGGCGTGCCACAATCGAATTCTCGGCTGGCCCTCCAGCCAGGAGGAGTGACCTCGGCAGGAAGGAGCGGATGGTGTCTGAGCACCACGATCACCCGTCCCCCGATGCAAGGCCCCCGCCCGCAGACGACGATCTGCGCTCTCGTCTGACCCAGCGCCTGTGGCTCGCCGTGATAGCCCTCGCTGGCAGCTTGACGGTGTCGGCGTTCGGCGCGCTGCACGGCATGAGGCCGGCCCAGCGCCTCTGCGCCGTCGCGCTCGTGATCGTCGGCGTCGTACAGCTCATCAACAGCCTGCGCCGGCTGTTGGAGCGGCACCAGGAGATCGAGCGCATGGGACGCAAGCTGGTCGTGGAGTTCGTCGTGCTCGCGATCGTGCCGCTGTGCATCGGCGGATGCGTGCTTGCACATCAGCCGTCGCTGCCGCTGCTCGCCGTCTATGCGCTCGTCGCCTCCGCGAGCTTCGCGATCGCGGAGCCGCTCGAGCGCAAGATCGCCCACTCGCTCGCCGAAAGAGACAAGCGCTCGGTTACGGCGTGGTCGAGAAGCCTCACGTGGCCGGCGAGGTGGTTCTTCGGAGAGGACGACGTGTCGCTCGGCGACGTGTTCGCCCAGTTGGGCGGTTTCGTCGCAGCGGTCGGACGCGCACTGCTCGACGTGCCGGCCGGCAGGATCGGACTCGTGCGGATGGCGATGGTGGCGACGCTGGCGATGGCCACCTTCGGCTTCGGCGAGGCTCCGGTCGTCGCGCTCGGAGGCGCGGAAGCGTCGAGGTCCGCGCCACATCACGTCGCCGGCACGGGCGGGGAGAGACAGCGCAGCCAGGGACCCAGGCAGGCGGCGCCGGATCCGAGCGCTCAGACGACGCCGCCTTTCGCGCCCTCATCCGCGCTCGCCAAGCTATGGGACCACCGCTGTCTCAGCGCTCCCGGCGCCGGGGCGCCGACCTCGGTGCCATTGGTCGGCAGAGAGCTGCACGAGCTGTACCTCGGCGCGACCGGGATGACGCGCGTTCCGGTCGACTACGAAAGCCCAGGCGCCTCCGCCGGCTGCACCGGCAAGGTCGAGCGCGAGCAGCACGACTCGTACTTCACGATCGCCACCTACCCGCGCACCGGCGAGATTGGCAGCGTCGCCGTCGACTCGGCCAAGTATGGGCCCGCGGTGTTCATCGCGCCGGCGGCGCTGCCGGCGCTGGCGCTGCTGCGCAGATACAGAACGCTTGGTGGGACGGCCCGTCACAGAGTCGGACACGGCGACTTCTACCTGATCGAAGTCGATGTCGGGACGATCGTGCTCGTACGCGCGCAGTACCAGGAGCCTGGCCAGCCCGGCGTCGTTGAAGGCTACGTGCAGCTCGATCCGCCGGTCGCCGAGGCGTGGATGGCGTGCATGCGCGAGCACCACGGCTGGCTGTGGCCTGTTCCTCGGCCGTTGCCACGCGTGAGCCACGAGATCGCGTTCGATCTCATCGACAACGTGGTGACGCCGAGGTACCGGTGCACGGTGAGCTATGAGCCGAAGGGGCAGATAGCGCACCGGGCGCTCAGGGCGCAGACGCGCTACTACTGGCCGTCGGGACACCACCTCGACGAGGGAGAGGTGGTGGGGTTGGCCGGGACGGCGAGGTGACGCGTCACGCCGTCAGCCGCACCGAGATCCCGAACGGATCGGTGGCGACGGCGGCGTCGCGCTCCTCGCGCAGCGGGTAGCCGGATTCGGCCAGTCGGTTCGTGGCGCGGTCGCGCTCGCCGGCGTCGCCGAAGTGGATCGCGAAGTCGCGCAGCCCGCGCGCGGCCGGGTCGGCGGGCGGACCGCCGGCGCTCGACCACGTGTTCAGCCCGAGATGGTGGTGGTAGCCGCCGGCTGCCACGAACAACGCGCCGGGATAGCCGCGCACCATCACGTCGAAGCCGAGCGCGCCCGCGTAGAAGGCTTCGGCGGCGGCCAGGTCGCTCACCTGCAGGTGCACGTGACCGAGTGTCGTGCCGGCCGGCATCTCGGTGCCGGCGGCGGCTGCGGGCTCGCGCTCGGCGGCCGGCAGCTCGGCGAGCAGGTCGTCGAGGTCGAGCGGCAGCGTCGCCATCGCCAACTCGCCGTCCGCGCTGCGCTGCCACTCCTCGCGCGGTCGGTCGCGGTACAGCTCGATCCCGTTGCCCTCCGGATCGGACAGGTAGAGCGCCTCGCTCACGAGATGGTCGGAGGCGCCGTCGAGTCGCCAGCCGGCGCGAGCGACGCGGCGCAGCGCCTGCGCGAGCGCGGCGCGGTCGGGCACGAGCAGCGCGAGATGGAAGAGTCCGCTCGAGCGGCGCGCGCGCGGCGGCGCGGCCGCGTCCGGGACGAGCTCGACGAGCGGTGGTCCATGCTCGGCGCCGAGCCGGACGATGCCGCCGTCCGCGTCGGCGTGGCGCCGCAGCCCGATCGCGCGCTCATAGAAGGCCGCGACGCCGGCGGCGTCCGCGACGGTCAGCCGGATCGGACCGAGTGAGAGAGCGGGGGACAGAACGGCCATCGCGTGTCCTTCGGACTGTACTCGGGGGCCGCGAGATGGTGGAACCCTCCTCATGTGTTAACCCTCCTCTAAGCAGCAGCGGGCACATCTGGGTTATGAAACGCTCGTGCGCCCTGAGGCCGGCTTGAGCGCGGAGCTGATCGCCGCCTACGCCGGCGGCTCCGTCACGCAAGCGGCGCTCGTCGCCGGCGGCGCCGTGCGTTGCGTGCCGCGCTCGCTGCGCGCACTGCGCCATCCGCTGTTCGCCGCCGTGCCGCTGCTGGCGCTGCTGGGCGTGGTGCTGTGGCTGCGGGCGAAGCCGGACGACGCCGGCACGCTCGCGGAGCTGGCGCTGCTCGCGGTGCCCGTGCTGGCGCTGATCGCCGCCGCGCGCACGGGACTGCTCGCGTTCGCGCTCGTCGTCGCGATGGTCGTCGTGACGGTCCGCAACCACCACTCGGTCGCCGGTCAGGTCGCGGCACTTGGGCTGATCGCCGCGAGCTGCACGGTCCTCGGCGCGCTGCTTGTCGAGGTGACGCCGCCGCGCTGGCTGGGGCTCGGGATCGCCGTGACCGCCGCGGTCGACCTCGTGCTTGTCGCGAGCGGTTTCCTGGCGCCCGCCACGCTTGCGCTCAACACCGCCGGCGTGACCGAATCGCTGCCGCAGCTCCAGCGCGTCGAGCTCGGTCCGCTGACGATGGGCTACGCCGACCTGTTCCTGCCCGCGCTCGTCGGCGCGCTGCTGGCGACACGCGCTCGCACGCGCCATTGGGTCGCGCTGCTGACGTTGTGCTTCGCCCTATTGGCGGGGCTCGTGTTCCTCGTCGCCGACCGCTTGCCGGCGACGGTGCCGGTCGCGCTCGCGCTGCTCGTCGTCGAGGGAGCCGGCGCTATCGTGCCGCCATGGCGCGGCACGGACGGCTCGGCGACGTCGACCTGACGCAGCGGCTGAGCGGCGCGGAGGCCGAAGAGCGCTTGGCGGCGGCGCAGCGGCGGCTGTTGACGCTGCGCTTGCAACTCGCGGGGTTGATCGGCGACAGACGGCTCGGGCCGCCGCTGCTCGTGTTGCTCGAGGGCTGGGACGCGTCCGGCAAGGGCGGGGCGATCAAGCGGCTCGTCGCGCCGCTCGACCCGCGCCACGTGCGCGTCGCGCAGTTCGCGGCGCCGAGCGAGGACGAGAAGCGCCACCACTTTCTCGCGCGCTTCCAGTCGGCGCTGCCGGGCTGGGGCGGCATGGCCGTGCTGGACCGCTCGTGGTACGGGCGCGTGCTCGTCGAGCGCGTGCGCGAGCTGGCGAGCGAGGACGAGTGGACGCGCGCCTACGAGGACATCGTCGCGTTCGAGCGGATGCTCGCCGGCGACGGCATGGTGATCGTGAAGCTGTGGCTGCACATCTCGGCGGACGAGCAGCTGCGCCGCTTCGAGCGCCGCGCGAAGGATCCGCTCAGACGCTGGAAGCTGACGGACGAGGACTGGCTCAACCGGGGACAGCGGCCGCAGTACGAGCTGGCGGTCGAGGCGATGCTCGCGCGCACCGACCAGCCGGCGGCGCCGTGGCGGCTGATCGCCGCCGAGTCGAAGGGCTACGCGCGCGTGGCGGTGCTGGAGAGCGTGATCGCCGCGGCCGAGGCCGGCATGCGCGCGCACGGCATCGCGCCGCTGCCGACGCTCTGAGCGTGCCGGTCGGCGGCGCCCGCGAGCCCGCTCGCTATCGTTCGCTGCTCGGAAGGGAAGTAGCCCTGTAGGAGCCTGCTTCGCAAAGCTCGCCGGCCGTCTGGCACCGCCTCGCGGCGCCGGGACGCCACCCGCGATGCTCGCCGATGCTTCCAGCATCGACTGCGCTCGCGTGCGGCCCCCGGCATCCGCGATTCGGAGCCATCCGACTCGGCGCCATTTGCGAAACAGACTCTGAACGGCGCGTTCGTCAGCACGGTTCGGTCGCCGCGGCGGCCGCGCCCGGCGCGCCGGCCCTGGCCTCGACGGCTTGGGCGGGTCAAACCTTCGAGACCCCCGTTCTCGAAGGAGCCACCCCGCATGCTGCTCGCTTGGACCGCCCTCGCCGCGTTCGTCGCGGCTGCCCTCGCGCTCGACCTGCGCGGCCACGGCGGCAAGCCGATGTCGACGCGCACCGCGCTCGGCTGGTCGCTCGCCTGGACCGCGATCGGCGTCGCGTTCGCGCTCGTCGTGCTGCTGGTGCAGGACGGCGCCGCCGCGAGCGAGTACCTCGCCGGCTTCCTGATCGAGAAGTCGCTCTCGCTCGACAATCTGTTCGTGTTCGCGATCCTGTTCGGCTTCTTCCAGGTGCCCGAGCGCCTGCGCCTGAAGGTGTTGGTCTACGGCATCGGCGGGGCGATCGTGCTGCGCACCGCGTTCATCCTCGTTGGCGCCGCCGCGCTCGATGCGTTCCACGCGACGACGTATGTGCTCGGCGCGCTGCTGGCGTTCACGGCGGTGAAGATCGCGCGGCAGGCCGACGACGATCGCGTCGACCCGGACCGCACGCTTGTGATGCGCGCGCTGCGACGCGTCGTGCCGCTGTCGGACGGCTACGACGGCGAGCGGCTGCTCACGCGCAGCGCGGTCGGCAAGCGCGTCGCGACGCCGTTGCTGGCAGCGCTCGTGATGGTGGCGGCGTTCGACGTGATGTTCGCGATCGACTCGATCCCGGCGATCTTCGCGATCACGCGCGACACGTTCGTCGTGTTCGCGGCGAACGCGTTCTCGCTGCTGGGGATGGTGTCGCTCTACTTCCTGCTCGACGGGATGCTCGACCGCTTCCGCTACCTGAACGTCGGCTTGGCGGCGATTCTCGGCTTCGTCGCGGCGAAGCTGCTGCTGGTCGACGTGTGGCATCCGCCGATCGCGCTCTCGCTCGGCGCGATCGTGCTTGCGCTCGCGGCGGCGGCGCTGGCGTCGATGGTCGCCGAGCGCCGCGAGGCGCGGGGCGGCGGCACCGGAGCGGGTGGGCCGCCGCCCGGCCCTCAGACGGCGGCGAAGCCGAACGACTCGGCGACGGTCGCCTGATCGCCGTCGCGCGAGGCGAACCCGAGCGGCTCGCCCTTGTCGGCGAGCCGCGGGACCGCGATCGCCGCGAGCGCGACGTGCAGCGCGTCGAGCGCTCGCAGCCCGTGCTGGCGCGCGATCGCGAGCGCCTTGGCCTCGACCTCGGCGTCGTCGGCGGCAAGCACGCGGATGCGGCCGGTCGCGGCGCGAAGGTCGTTGTCGAGATCGGCCAGCGCCTGCTCCCGGTCGACTGGCCGGCGCCCGCGCGCCGCCCGCACGATCGCCGCCGACACCTCGATGCGCGTCCATCGGCCGGTGTACTTCGCGATCGAGCGGTCGGACAGGAAACGTCGCGCCTCCTCCGAGCCGGCCTCATCGCCCAGGTACGCGCGTGCGAGCACCGATGAGTCGACGTACGCGATCACAGCCCTGTCGACCGATCTTCTTCCAGGATACGAACGATCTCGGGCGCGAGCTCCTCCAGGACCCTCCGTCCCTCGCGCAGTGTCTCCTCGTCGTACTCGGGGATGTCGTCGTAGACGACGAGCATCCCGAGTTCGGCGGCCTTCGCGTCGGCGCGCGCCTGCCGATCCTCCGGGACGTCGGCGTCGACGGTCGCCTCCAGCAGGCCGTTCGTCCATGCGTTCACGCTCTTGCCCTCGCGGGCGGCGCGGGCGGCGATGCGGCGGTGGAGATCGTCTGAGACGCGCAAGATCAGCTGCTTCACACGGACAACGGTAGCGCCGACGCTATCAATCGACCAGTGGTGCTATCACCGTGTTGTGCAGCGAAACTGCGCAGAAGTGGCGAAGCGTCAGCCGCTCGCGTAGTCGCCGCGCAAGATCGCGAGCTGCACCTGCTCGATCTGCGGAGCCAGCGCGGTCAGGCCCTCGACGCCGTGCGTGCGCAAATGCTCGACGGTCAGCTCCCATGCCGCGCCGGCGGCGGCGCGGAAGGCCCACTGGGGCACCGCTCCGAGCGCCGCGCCCTCCGCGAGCGCTTGTGCATGCGTCTGCGCGAGCGCGTCGGCGAACTGCCCGACGATCTCGGCACGGTGGGCGAGGGCGTCCTCGCCCACGCTCAGCACCTCGATCAGGAACGAGCGCGCGAACTCCGGCTCGGCCGCGAGCACCTCCAGGAACGCGTCGGCGCCGGCGCGCAGCCGCGCGCGCCAGCCGTGCGCCTCCTCGCCGGCGGCGAGCACCTGCGCGAGCAGGATCTCGTTGCCGACCTCCCATGCCGCGAGGAAGCAGGCGCGCTTGTCGGCGAAGTGCTCGTAGAAGGTCTTGCGCGAGACGCCCGCGCGTCTGATCACCTGCGCGACCGTCGTCGCCGCGTAGCCCTGTTCGGCGACGCACTGCGCCATTGCTTCGAGCAGCCGCCCGCGCTGCGAGGCGAGCACGACCTCGCGCGCGGCGGCGTGGCGCCCGCGCGGCAGGGAGCGGGGGACGGGGGTGGGTGCGGGAGCTCGGCTTGCCATGAATAAACACTATGGTACTGTAGGAAACAGAGTGTTTCCCCGAACGAGAGCGGGCGCGCGATGACGGACCTCCCCGACCACGTCGACGTCGCGATCGTCGGCGGCGGTTTCGCCGGCGTGGGCATGGCGATCGCGCTGCTGAGAGCGGGCCGCACCGACTTCGTCGTGCTCGAGCGCGACGACGACGTCGGCGGCACGTGGCACCAGAACACCTACCCCGGCTGTCAGTGCGACGTGCCGTCGAACCTCTACTCGTTCTCGTTCGCACCCAACCCGAACTGGTCGCAGACGTTCGCGCTGCAACCGGAGATCGGCGCCTACCTCAAGCGCGTCGCCGACGACTACGGCGTCCGTCCCTACGTGCGCACGCGCACTGACGTGCACGACGCCGCGTGGGACGAGCACGCGCAGCGCTGGCGCATCGAGACGAGCCGCGGCGCGCTCACCGCGCGCGTGCTCGTCGCCGGCATGGGCGGCCTCTCCGAGCCGTCGATCCCGCAGATCGACGGCGCCGACACGTTCCAAGGCCCCGCCTTCCACACCGCCCGCTGGGACCATGACGTCGAGCTGACCGGCAAGCGCGTGGCCGTGATCGGCACGGGTGCCTCCGCGATCCAGGTCGTCCCGCGCATCCAGCCGCAGGTGCAACAGCTCACCGTCTTCCAGCGCACCCCGCCGTGGATCATGCCGCATCCCGGTCGCCCGACCCGCCCGCGCGAGCGCGCGCTGTTCAAGGCGCTTCCGCCGCTGCAAAAGCTCGTGCGCGGTGCGATCTACTGGGGCCGCGAGTGCTACGTGCTGCCGTTCCGCTTCCATCGCCTCAGCCGCGTCCCGCAGGCGATGGCGCGCAAGCACCTCGAACGCCAGGTCGCCGACCCGCTGCTGCGCGAGCAGCTCACCCCGCGCTACGAGATCGGCTGCAAGCGGATCCTGATGAGCGACGAGTACTTCCCGGCGCTCCAGCAGCCGAACGCGCAGCTCGTCACGACCGCGATCGAGCGCATCACGGCGACCGGCGTCGTCACGGCCGACGGCGTCGAGCACCCGGCCGACGTGATCGTCTGGGGCACCGGCTTCCGCGTCACCGACATGCCCTATGTGGAGTGGCTGCGCGGCCGCGGCGGGCGCACGCTCGCCGACGTCTGGGGCGAGCACGGCATGCAAGCGCTGCGCGGCACGAGCGTCGCCGGCTTCCCCAACCTGTTCATGCTCGTCGGGCCGAACACCGGCCTCGGTCACAACTCGATCGTCTTCATGATCGAGTCGCAGATCGCCTACGTGATGGACGCACTGCGCACGCTCGACGCGCGCGGCGCCGTCGCCTGCGAGCCGACCCCGCATGCGCAGGCGGCCTTCAACGCGACTGTGCAGCGGCGTATGCAGGGCACGGTTTGGACGAAGGGCGGCTGCGCGAGCTGGTACCTCGACGCGCACGGCCGCAACACGACGCTGTGGCCCGGCAGCTCGTGGACGTTCCGTCGCGCGACGCGCCGCTTCGATCTCGCCGAGCACGAGCTGCTCGCGCCGGCGCCGCACGCGTCGCCTGCGCCTGCGCTCGCCGCACGCTGAACGATCTTCGCGATTACGTCGATTGAGGCGCGCAACGACCGGGCTTGACTCGGCCGGAGGCCAGGCATATAACTGGCGAGGCGCCGCGGGGGCGGCGTCGGGGGACGATCGAGGGGGATCAGGATCGGATGACCGCCGTGGACGCCGCCGTCGAGCAGCGGCCTGTGTTCGAACTGTTCGAGGGCTTCGCGCTCGCGAGTGTGCTCGCCGCGCTGGACGAGTCCGGCCTGCTGGCCGCGCTGGAGGCGGGGCCGATCGCGGCGGCGCCGGAGGGCGTCCCGGATCCTGACGGCCTGATGCCGGCGACGCTGCGCTATCTCGCACAGCGCGAGCTGGTCGAGCAGCGCGACGGCGCCTACGCGCTCACGCCGCGCGGCGAGGCGATCGTCAAGGACAAGGGCTACCTCGTGTGGCTGCAGGGGGGATACGGACATGTGCTCGGCGGTCTCGGCGACTTCATCACGGGACGCCAGAGATACGGGACCGACGTCGAGCGCGCCGGCCGCTGGGTCGCCGAGGGCTCCGCGCTGATCGGCCGCGACGACGTCGCGCCCTACGCGGTCGAGGTGCTGTCCGGCATCGACTTCCATCACGTCGTCGACCTCGGCTGCGGCAACGCGCGCTTCCTGCTCGGCGCCGCCGAGCGCTTCGGCGTGACCGGCGTCGGCGTCGACCTCAGCCCGGAGGCGTGCGAGGACGCCGAGCGCAGAATCGCCGACGCCGGCCTCGTCGGCAAGGTCGTCGTGCGCTGCGGCGACGCGGGCGACCTCGACGCGATTCCCGAGCTGGCCGACGCCGACCTCGCCGTCGCGCACTTCCTGCTGCACGAGATCTTCGAGCACGGCAAGGAGGCACTGATCGCCTACCTGACGAAGCTCGGCGGGATCATGCCGGCGGGCGCGCACATGCTCGTCGCCGAGGTGCAGCCGGCCAGCGGCGCGCACGACGAGCGCTGGCGTCCCGAGTTCACGCTGCTGCACGCGATCATGCGGCAGGAGCTGCTCGACGCCGACGGCTGGCACGACGCCTTCACCACCGCCGGCTGGTCGCGTAACGAGATTCGCGACCTCGGGCTGCCCGGCGCGATCCTGCTGCTGTACCGCAACGAGAAGGGGGAGTAGCCGATGCCGGTCCAGGTCGCGGAGCGCTCGGGGGTCGTGGTGACGGAGGGGCTGCCGGTGACGCAGGAGTTCGCCGGCCACCACGCGCCGACGCCGATGTTCGTCACGCCTGACACGCTGCCGGGCGCGCCGTTCAGCATCGCCGGGGTGGACGCCGCGCAGCTGATCGGCGCGCCGCACGCCGACCTGCACGTACACGACGACCACGACGAGATCTACCTGTGCGTGACGCCAGGCTGCCGCTTCACCGTGGAGCTGGACGACGACCGCATCGAGCTGACCTCGCCCGCGTCGGTGCTGATCCCGGCCGGCAAGCACCACCGGCTCGTCGTTCACGAGGTCGCGACCGACACCTGTCCCTTCCTCGGCATCCTGCTCGAGCCGTCGGGGGCCTGATGCTGCGGGTCGCGATCATCGGCACCGGCAACATCGGCACCGACCTGCTGCTGAAGGTGGAGAGATCCTCGTGGCTGGAGTGCGCGCTGTTCTCCGGACGCAACCTCGCCTCCGCCGGCATGCGCACTGCGCGCGACCTCGGCGTGCCGGTGAGCGACCGCTCAATCGACGCGGTCGTGGAGATGGCCGACGAGCTCGACCTCGTCTTCGACGCGACGTCGGCGCTCGACGCGCGCCGCCACTGGGAGCTGCTCGAGCCGAGGGGAATCCCGGTCATCGACTTGACGCCGGCCAAGCTCGGCGAGCTGTGCATCCCGGCGCTCAACCTCGCCGACTGCGCGCGCGAGCCGAACCTCTGCATGGTCACGTGCGGCGGCCAGGCGGCCGTGCCGCTCGCCGCCTGCGTGGCGGCCACGCACGCGCACGTGGACTACGTCGAGATCGTCTCCACGAGCGCCTCGCGTTCGGTCGGGCCGGCGACGCGCATCAACATAGACGAGTACCTCGCGACGACCGAGGCCGCCGTCAGGAAGTTCACCGGCGTTGGAGCGGCGAAGACGATCCTGATCGTCAACCCGTCGAACCCGCCGATCACGATGCAGAACACCGTCTTCGCGACGACCGACGAACCGGATTTGGAGACGCTGACGGCGGTCGTCGAGCAGATGGTCGCGCGCGTGCAGCGCTACGTGCCCGGCTACCGGCTGGTCGTGCCGCCCCTGTACGAGGGCGGGCGGATCGCGATGACGGTGCAGATCCGCGGCGCCGGCGACTACCTGCCCGCCTACGCAGGCAACCTCGACATCATCACCTGCGCCGCCGTCGCGGCAGCCGAGGAGCGGGCGCGCGCGAGCTGGCAAGGCGACGAGGATGAGGAAGAGGCCGTCGCGGCGACGGGCTGAAGCTGGCTGGACGGATCCGGGGGAACGAGGGGAATGGCAGAGATCCTGATCAGCGACCCGACGTTGCGGGACGGCAACCACGCGGTCAAGCACCAACTGAGCGCGCAGCAGATCGCCAGCTACGCGGCCGCGGCGAACGCGGCCGGCGTGCCAGTCGTCGAGGTCGGGCACGGCAACGGGCTGGGCGCCTCCTCGCTGCAGGTCGGGCAGGCGGCGCTGAGCGACCGCGAGATGCTGCGGATCGCGCGCGCACAGCTCACCGACGTCAAGCTGCAGGCGTTCGGGATTCCGGGCTTCGCGAAGATCCCCGACCTCGACGGCGCGCTCGAGGAGGGCGCCGACGTCTTCCGCGTCGGCACCCACTGCACCGAGGCCGACCTCACCGAGCGGCACATGACGTATCTGCGCGAGCACGGGAAGCCGGTTCACGGCGTGCTGATGATGTGCCACATGACGAGCGTCGAGGGGCTCGTCGAGCAGGCGCGCAAGATGGAGAGCTACGGCGCCAGCGCGGTGATCGTGATGGACTCGGCGGGCGCGCTGCTGATCGACGACGTGCGCCGGCGCGTCTCGGCGCTCGTCGCGCGGACCGGGATGGCGGTCGGCTATCACGGCCACGAGAACGTCTCGCTCGGCGTCGCGAACTCGATCGCCGCCGTCGAGGAGGGCGCGACGATTCTCGACGGCACCGCGCGCGGCTTCGGCGCGGGCGCCGGCAACACGCAGTTGGAGGTGCTCGTGGCCGTGCTCCAGCGGCTCGGGCACGAGACCGGGATCGACCTGTACCGGCTGCTCGAAGCGGCCGACCTGGCCGAGCGCGAGCTGGTGCAGACGATTCCGACAACCGACTCGGTCACGATCGTAAGCGGGCTCGCGGGCGTTTTCTCGGGCTACTCGAGACCGGTGCGGCGGATCGCGCAGGAGTTCGGCGTCGACCCGCGCGACGTGTTCTTCGCGCTCGGCAAGCGCGAGGTGATCGCAGGACAGGAGGACGTGATACTCGAGGTCGCCGCCGAGCTGCGCGCGTCCATCGAGGTCCAGGTCGAGGTCCAAATGGAGATACGCGAGGGGGTGGCGTGATGGCGACGCAGATGGTTGGGCGCCCGGAGGATTGGATAGGGGGTGCGCCGTCGCAGCCGGCGGCGCTCCTCGAGGCGAGCGCGATGACGCCGCACCACGAGGCGCTCGCGCGCCTGCTGTGGCACGCGGAGCAGCGGCGCGAGCCGATCGAGCCGCTGTCAGCCACGTTCCCCGAGCTGGGGCTGTGGGACGCGTATCGCGTGCAGTCGATCGGCCGTCATCTGCGCACCGCCGAGGGCGAGGAGCTGCGCGGCTGGAAGGTCGGCCTCACGAGCGCGGCGATGCAGGAGATGATGGGCGTCGACCAGCCCGACGGCGGCTACCTGCTGGAGTCGATGGTCGTCAACTCCGGCGCGCAGCTGAGAGCGCACCGCTTCATCGCACCGCGCGTCGAGGCCGAGATAGCGTTCCTGCTCAAGGCAGGTCTGCAGGGTCCCGGCGTCACGCGAGAAGAGGTGCTCGAGGCGACCCAGGCGTTCGCGCCGGCGCTCGAGCTGATCGACTCGCGTATCGCCGACTGGAGGATCGGGATCGTCGACACCGTCGCCGACAACGCCTCGTCGGGCATGGCGGTGATCGGCGACTGGCGTGACGCGGAGGACGTCCGCGTGGAGGAGCTCGGCGTCAGCCTCGCGCTGGGGCCGGAGTGTGTCAGGGGGCGCGGCGACGCGGTGCTCGGCCACCCAGCCGAGGCCGTGGCCTGGCTCGCCGGCATCCTGGCGCAGAGCGGCGAGCGGCTCGAGCCGGGCGACATCGTGCTGCCGGGCTCGGTGGCGCGGGCCGTGCCGATCGCCGCCGGGCAGGCGGCATACGCCACGTTCGACCGCCTGGGGGAGGTGAGCGTGACCCTTGTCTGACGTCGCTAGGGGTGCCGTAGCCGGCCACGTGGCCGGCGAAGGCGGGCCCCCGCGGGGGGTTCAGGCAAGCGCTCCGCTCTACCAGGTCGACGCGTACTGCCGCCGCTTCCCCGCCACGGTCACGGCCGCATTGGGGGAGGCCGTGCAGCTCGACCGCAGCGCCTTCTATCCGGGGGGCGGCGGTCAACCGCACGACCGCGGGACCGTGACCGACGGAGCGCGCACCTGGTCGCTGACCGGTGCGCGCTCCAGCGCGGGGGACGTCTGGTACGAGTTGGACGCTCCGGCGCCCGAGGTCGGCACTGCGGTCGAGTGCGAGGTCGACTGGGAGCGTCGCTACGCGCTGATGCGCACGCACACCGCGCTGCACATCCTGTGTGCAGTCGTGTGGCGTGACTACGGCGCGAAGGTGACCGGCGCGAACATGGAGCCGCTCAGGGGTCGCATGGACTTCGAGTTCGAACACCTGAGCGGGGAGTTCGTGCGCGAGGTCGAGGCGGCGTGCAACGTCGAGGTGGAGGCGGCGCGCCCGACGCGCGTTGACTTCCTGCCGCGCGAGCAGGCCGATCGGGACCCGGACCTGATCCGCAACAAGGTCAGCCTGCTGCCGCCGTCGATCCGCGTCGTGCGGGTCGTCGGGATCGACGGGCTTGACCTGCAGGCGGACGGCGGCACGCATGTCGCCGACACGAGCGAGGTGGGGCGGATCTCGATCCCGTCCTACAAGAGCAAGGGCAGAATCAACAAGCGACTCGAGATAACGCTCGACGTCGAGTAGGGGGATGGCGATGGGGGACGTGCACCGGCCGGTCGACAAGCGCCCGGACTTCCCGGCTATGGAGAGACGGATCCTCGAGCGTTGGCGCGAGGCCCGCACGTTTGAACGCTCGCTCGCCGCGCGCGAGGGCGGCCCGGTCTTCAGCTTCAGCGAGGGGCCGCCGACGGCGAACGGCAACCCCGGCTCGCACCACGTCCTGCTGCGCTCGTTCAAGGACACGTACCTGCGCTACAAGACGATGCGCGGCTTCCACGCGCCGCGCAAGGCCGGCTGGGACTGCCATGGCCTGCCGGTCGAGCTCGAGGTCGAGAAGCAGCTCGGGCTGAACTCGAAGCGGGAGATCGAGGAGTTCGGCGTTGCGGCGTTCAACGAGAAGTGCCGCGAGTCGAACGCCTTCTACATCAGGGCGTGGGAGCGCATGACCGAGCGCGTCGGCTTCTGGATCGACCTCGACGGCGCGTTCCGGACGGGCGATCCGGAGTACGTCGAGTCGGTCTGGTGGTCGCTGCACGAGCTGTGGGACAGAGGCCTCATCTACAAGGGCCACAAGGTCGTGCCGTACTGCCCGCGCTGCGGCACCGGACTCTCCTCGCACGAGACGGCGATGGGCTACGCCGACACGGAGGACGTAACGGCGACGGTGCGGCTGCCGGTCGTCGAGCCGCGCGGGCCGCTGCAGGCAGGCGACAACCTGCTGATCTGGACGACGCAGCCGTGGACCTTGTTCGCGAACTGCGCGGTGGCGATCAGCCCGTCTTTGACGTACGTCCGCGCGCGGGTCGGCGCCGAGACGGTCGTCGTGGCGGAGGAGCGCGTCGGCGACATCCTCGGCGACGCAGCCGAGGTGCTGGAGCGCTTCTCCGGCAGTGCGATCGTCGACACGAGATACGAGCCGCCGTTCGACCGTCTGCCCGACCACGGGCCGAAGGGCCACACGGTGCTTGCCGCCGAGCACGTCGTGCTCGACAAGGGCACGGGCCTCGTCCACACGGCGATGGCGTTCGGCGAGGAGGACTTCGTGCTGTGCGAGCGGCACGGCATCCCGCTCGTGAACCCGGTGCGCGAGGACGGCACCTACGACGAGCGCATCACCGGCTACGAGGGCGTGTTCGTCGGCGATGCGGTCGAGCGCGTCGTCGCCGAGCTGCACGCGGCCGGCAAGCTGTGGGACACCGAGCCCTACGTGCACTCGTATCCGCACTGCTGGCGCTGTGACTCGAAGCTCCTCTACTACGCGAAGGAGTCGTGGTACATCGCCACGCGCGACCGTCGCCACGACATGCTCGCGCAGAACCAGCGGATCGACTGGCGCCCCGAGCACGTGCGCGACGGGCGCTTCGGCAACTGGCTGCAGGGCAACGTCGACTGGGCGCTCTCGCGCGACCGCTACTGGGGCACGCCGCTGCCGATCTGGGAGTGCGATAGCTGTGACGCGCGCCACTGCGTCGGCTCGCTCGCCGAGCTGCGCGAACAGGCCGGCGCGCTGCCGCAGGACCTCCACCGCCCCTACATCGACGAGGTCACGTGGGGCTGCACGGTCTCCGGCTGCGGCGGCGCGATGCATCGCGTGAGAGCGACGATCGACACCTGGTACGACAGCGCCTGCATGCCGTTCGCGCAGTTCCACTACCCGTTCGAGGGCAAGCGCGAGGTCGCCGAGCAGTTCCCGCCCACGTTCATATGCGAGGGGATCGACCAGACGCGCGGCTGGTTCTACACGTCGCTGGCGGTCACGACGCTGATCTTCAGAGACATCCCGTTCAAGCACGCCGTCTGCGTCGGGCACGTGACCGACGCGCACGGTCAGAAGATGTCGAAGTCGCGCGGCAACGCGGTCGACCCGTGGGACGTGCTGAACGAGCACGGCGCGGATGCGTTCCGCTGGTACTACCTCGCCTCGCAGCAGCCGTGGGCCGGCTACCGCTTCTCGGCCGACGCGGTGCACGAGGGTATGCGCGAGCTGTTGGTGCCGCTGTGGACGACCTACGGCTTCTATGTGATGTACGCGAACATCGAGTCCTTCGACGGCTCGGGCGCGCCGCCGGTCTCCGAGCGGCCGGCGCTCGACCGCTGGGTGCTCTCGCGGCTGCAGACGCTGACCGAGCGGATGCGCGAGCGGATCGACGACTTCGACGCCACGACGGCTGTGCGCCAGGCGGCCGAGTGGCTTGAGGACCTCTCGAACTGGTACATCCGCCTTTCGCGCCGGCGCTTCTGGGAAGGGGACGTCGCCGCGCTCGCGACGCTGCGCGAGTGCCTGATCGAGACGGCCAAGCTGCTCGCGCCGCCGATCCCGTTCCTCGCCGAGGAGATCTACGCAAACCTCGTCGGCGGCGCTGCCGAGGACTTCGGCGCCGAGCCCGATTCGGTCCACCTGTGCGACTACCCCGAGCCGATGCAGGCGCTGCGCGACCCGCAGTTGGAGCACGACATGGCGCTCGTGCGCGAGGCGATCGAGCTCGGCCGTGACGCACGCGCGAGATCGAAGGTCAAGGTGCGCCAGCCGCTGCCGCGCGTGATCGTCTGCGGCGAGGAGCGCGTCGGCGACGCGGTCGCGCGGCTGCGCGAGCTCGTGCTGAGCGAGCTGAACGTGAAGGCGGTCGAGGTCGTCGCGCGCGTCGAGGAGCTCGAGCGCCCGGTCGTGCTGCCGAACCTGCAGAGACTCGGCCCGCGCTGCGGCAGGGACATGCCGCAGGTCGTCGCGGCGCTGCGCTCGCGCGACGGCGGGGAGGCGCTGAAGGCGCTGCACGACCACGGCGTGCTGGCGGTGTCGGTCGCGACCGGCGACGAGCTCGACCCGACGCACACGTACGCGCTCGCCGAGAACGACATCATCGTGCGTCACGAGCCCCGGCACGGGCTCGTGCTCTCGACGCGCGGGGCGTTGACGGTCGCCGTCGACACGACGATCGAAGAGCGGCTGCGACGCGAGGGGCTGGCGCGCGAGATCGTGCGCGTCGTGCAGGCGGCGCGCAGAGAGGCCGGCGTCGCGGTGACGGACCGGATCGAGCTGCGGCTCGCCGGCTCGGCCGAGCTGCTCGGGGCGGCGAGGGCGCACGAGCGCTACGTCGCGGCCGAGACGCTCGCGACCGCGGTCGCCTACGGCGACGGCGATGGCGGGGCGCCCGTCGAGGTCGACGGCGAGCCGTTGGCGGTGGCCGTCGCCGTGGCGCGGCGGCTCTGATCCGCTCAGCGCGCCGCGTCGTCCAGCAGCCCGCGCAACAGCCGCGCGATGCGTCTGCGCCGGGTGGCCGGGAGCGGAAGGTCGCCGACGCGTCGCAGCAGCTCGTCGGCGTCGACGACGCCAGCGCGGATCGCCTCCCGCGCGAACCCCCAGTCGCGCTCGCGACCGGCCGCGCACTTCGCGAGCACGACGTCGTGCGGCTCCAGGCACCAGCCGGTCACGAGCGTCCGATCCCGCGGCCCGCGCTCGACGCGCACGGGCACGAGCCGCTGCTCCCAGCCGGCGGGGGCCTTCGCCGTCTCCGGTCCGACGCCGTGCGCGTAGTAGCCGAAGGCGGCGTGAAACTGCGACCCATCGCCGAGCGCCCCGTCGACCGCTTCGGCGCGCTCCGGGTGGTGGCGCGGATAGACGTCGGCCTCCTGCGACCACAGCAGCGTCTCCGGAGCGTCGGGCAGCCGGCCGAGGATCGCCTGGCTGCCGATCACGACGATCTCGTCGTCGTCCGCGACGGCGGCCGCCGCTCGAATCACATGCTCCAAGTCGGCGCGTCTCATCTGCGCTCGCCGGCGAGGCCGAGCAGCGCGCGGCGCTCGCGCTCCCCGAGCGCGCCGGCGAAGGGACTGCTCTGTCGCAGCGCGGCCGCGGTCTCGCCGTCGGCGCGCAGCGTCGCCGCGAGCTCCGCGCGCGGGCCGCGCAGCAGCTCCTCCCAAGCCTGCGCGTAGCGCGGATGGATGCGGCCCTCCTCGCGCCAGCGCCGCAGCCGCACGAGCGCGTCGGCGACGAGCGCGTCGTCGAGCCGCTCGGCGACCCGGCGGTGGTACGCCAGCGCCCGCTGCTCCGCGGTGCGGTGTCCGTCGACGCCGCCCGGCAGGTCCTCCGGCATCGCGGCAGCCGCCGCACGGCGCTCCCGCAGCACCGCGGACAGCGGCCGGCGCGCCCCGCTGCTGCGGCGGGCTTCGACCGCGGTGAGCAATTCGAGCAGTGCGGGCACCGGAACCTCCGAGCGACCGCCGGGGGTGAGCACGAGCGGCACGTCGCCGGCCGTCGCCCACCGGTCGAGCGCCGTTTGACTGACCCCCAGGAGCCGCGCCGCGGGAGCGCGGCCGAGCGTCGGCCCGGCAGCCGCCTCCAGTGCGGTCCGGACGGCGGCCAGGTCTGCGTCATGCGGGTGGCGCTGGTGCGCGCGGCGCAGCAGCGCCGCTTGGCGGACGAGCAGCTCTTGTCTCACAAGTTGTGAGTTTAGTCCATCTTCTTCAACTTATGGCCGAGGCGCCCGCCACGCAGATGCGCGCCCGTCCGGCCGCCTTGGCGCGGTAGAGCATCGCGTCGGCGACGTCGTAGAGCGCGGCGAGGTGCGGGCCGTCGTCCGGGTAGCAGGCGGCGCCCGCGCTGAAGGTCACGCCGAACGCCGCGCCGTCGGCGCCGTCGAAGCGCTCGCGCTCGAACGCCGCCAGCAGCTCGCCGAGCCGCTCGCGCGCGTTGTCGCCGGACATCCCGTACATGCCGACGATGAACTCCTCGCCGCCCCAACGCCCGGCGACGTCCTCGCCCCGGAACGACTCCAACAGCAGCGCCCCGAAGCGGCGCAGCACCGCGTCGCCGGCGGCGTGGCCGTGCTCGTCGTTGACCTGCTTGAAGCGGTCGAGGTCGATCGTCGCGAGCGCGAGCGGCTGCTCGTAGCGCTCGGCCAGCCGCAGCAGCCGCTCGAGCGCCTGCGTCGACGCTTGGCGATTCTGTACGCCGGTGAGGCCGTCGGTCTCTGCCAGCGCGCGGTGCAGCGCGAGCCGCTCGACGCGGTTGCGCACGCGCGTGACGAGCTCGCCGGGGATCACCGGCTTGGCGAGATGGTCGTCGGCGCCGGCGGCGAAGATCGCCTCGATCGAGGCGGGGTCACGGCGTGCCGTCAGCACGAGCACCGGCACGGTCGCCCAGCGTGCGTCGTTGCGCAGGACGCGGCACAGCTCGACGCCGGTGACGCCCGGCATGTCGACGTCGAGCAGGATCACGTCGGGGCGCACGCGGTCCAGCTCGCTCCAGAAGCGCAGCGGGTCGTCGAGCGTCACGACGCGCATGCCGTGCGGCGCCAGCAGCGCCTGCACCGCGTCGAGCACGGCCGCGTCGTCGTCGACGGCCAGCAGCGTCGTCTCCGGTGCGCTCGCGTGCTCGATCAACGTCAGCGCCTGGTCGATCGCCTGCGGCGCCGGCAGCGCCTTCGAGACGAAGCCGCGGCCGCCGCGCCGCACGACCTCGACGCGGTCGACGAGCGTGTCGCGCATCGTCGCGACGAGCACCGGGACCGGCGGCTCCGCGCCCGTCAGCTCCGACAGCAGCGCGTACGCGTCGTCCGTGCCGTCCTCGAACGTCAGGTCCAGCAGCACGCCGGCCGGCCGCCGGCGTGCGATCAGCTCGCGCGCGGCGGCCGGCGAGGCCGCCAGCGCGGCGCCGACGCCGCGGCGTGCGGCTTCCGCGGCGAGCCGCTCGGCGAGGCCGAGGTCGTCCTCGACGATCAACAGGTGGCCGCCCTCGACGGGCGGCGCAGACGGTGCCGGCGCAGGCGTGCTCGGCAGCACGGCGCCCACCTCGTCGCGGACTGCGACGAGCAGCTCCGACAGACGCGGCAGCTCTGTCGCGTCGGGCGCGCACGCGCCGCCGAGCAGCAACTCCAGCTCGCGCGAGCGCTCGGAGGCGCTCGCGAGGCCGAACGTGCCGAGCGAGCCGGCCAGCTTGTGCGCCTCGCGCGCGGCGCGCGTGCGCAGCTCGTCGTCCAGCTCGCCGCGCATCAGCGCGAGCAGCGCCTGCTCGACGGTCGCCACCTGCTCCAGCACGGCGGCGTGGTGGCGCTCCCAGATCTCCGCGAGCGCCGCCGGGACGCGCGCCGCTGCGCTCACGCCGCCCACTCCAGCGCGCCGGCGACCTCGCCCGCGAGCGCGGCGACGTCGAACGGCTTAGCGAGCACTGCGACCGCGCCGAGCGCGCGCAGCTGCGCCAGCTCGGCCGGGTCGTCGTGCGCGGTCAGGAACAGGACCGGCACGTGCGCGCAGGCCGGCGCGGCGCGCAGCGCAGCGAGCGTCGCCGGCCCGTCGAGCTCCGGCATCTCGACGTCGAGCAGGACGGCGTCGGGCGGGTCGGCGCTCGCCAGCGCGACCGCTTCGGCGCCGGACGCCGCACACCGTATCTCCCAGCCGGCCTGTTCTTCGAGTGCCATACGAGCGAGCTCGTGCACAAGTTTCGAGTCGTCGACGACGAGGATTCGGTACCGGGACATCGAAGCAGGCCAGTCAGCGTTCACAGTCCTATCGGCGGCGAACGGTCGCAACCCAACCCCCTGGCTGGGAACAGTCACGTCTCCGGAAGGAACCCGACGATGCCCCATACGCGCAAGTGGCTCGACACGCCGTCACGCCGCATCGGCGCCGTCGGCGCGCTGATCGTCGCGCTGTTCGTCGCCACCGTCGGGATCGCGCTGTCGCGCTACAACGCGGCGGAGCACGGCTACAGACGCACGATCGCGTACGGCGACGCGATCCGCGACGTGCAGACGGCGAAAGAGGCGGTGCTCGACCGCGCGGTGGTCGTCAGTCAGGCCGCGCTCAGCGGTGGCCAGCCGGACGCGACCGAGCTGGCCAGTCTGCAGACGAGCTTCGGCAACGCCGTGCGCGACGCGCGCGCGATCGAGCCCGCCGACGACCACGCCTTCGCGGTCGCGCTCGACCACGCCGCGCGTCTCGTCGCGGGGCCCGAGGCCGTGCTGCGGCGCGCGACCGGCACGCCGCAGGCGCCGGCCGCGCTGGCCGCCTACACGACCGCCGTGCGTGCGCTCGACAACCAGGTGCTCGATCCGCTCAGCGAGCGCGCGAGCCGGCGCGAGGACCAGACCGAGCACACGGCGATCGCGACCACGCACGACGGCCGCGTGCTGACGCTCGTCGTCGGCGCGATCGCGATCCTCGCGATGATCGTGCTGCTCGCGTACGCGGTGCGCCTGCTCGACCGTCTGCTCGAACGCATCCGCCGGACCGCCGGCACGCTCGCGACCGCGCTCGGCGACTTGCGCGCCTCGGCGACTGAGACCGCGGCCGCCACGACCGAGCAGGCGGCGGCGATCAGCGAGGTCGCCACGACGATCGAGGAGTTGAGCGCGACCGCCGCCTCGATCGCGGAGAACGCGCAGGCCGCAACGTCGGCGGCCGACCAGACCGGTCAGACGATGAGCGAGATGCAGGACCACGTGCGCACGATCTCCGAGCGCTCGCTCGCGCTCGGCGAGCGCAGCCAGAGAATCGGCGAGGTCCTCACGCTGCTCAACGACATCGCCGAGCGCACGAACCTGCTCGCGCTCAACGCCGCGATCGAGGCGGCGCGCGCCGGCGAGGCGGGCCGCGGCTTCGCCGTCGTCGCGAGCGAGGTGCGCAAGCTGGCGGAGCGCAGCGTCCGCTCGACCGAGACGATCCGCGAGATCGTCACCGCGATCCAAGACGAGACGAACGCGACGATCATGGCGACCGAGCAGGGCGAGCGCCAGGCGCGCGACGTCGGCGAGCTGATGCGCTCGACCGCGGGCGTGCTCGACGACTCGATCCAGGCGACCGAGCAGCAGAAGGACGCCGCCAGCCAGGTGACGAGCACGATGCTGGAGATCCGCAAGGCGGCCGAGGAGCTGGCCGGCGACCAGCGCCAGCGCGCGTCGGTGACCGAGCAGGTCGACGCGCTCGTGCGGGAGCTGGAGGAGACGCTCGCGCGGCACGGGCTCGCCGCCACCAACGGCGCGAGGTTGTGAGCGCGGTGCACGTGCACCTGCGCGTCGGCGTCGAGCGCTACGCGCTGCCGGTCGCGGACGTGCGCTCGATCGTCGACATGGAGGGGCTCGCGCCCGTGCTGGGAATGCCGCGGGCGGTGCTCGGCTTGCGCGCGCTCGACGGCGCGCTGCTGCCGGTGTTCGACTTGGCGACGCTGCTCCGGGTCGCCGGCTCCTCGCCCGAGCGGATCGTCGTGCTCGACGGCGCCGGCGCGATCGGGCTCGCGGTCGACGCGGTGCTCGACGTCGCAGAGCTGCCGCCGCTCGACGCGCGCGACGGCGACGGCTGGCTGCGCGGGAGCGTGTTGCTCGACGGGACGCTTGTCGGCGCGATCGCGCTGCCGGCGCTGCTCGGCGAGCTCGAGACGGCGATGGCGGCATGAGCGACGGCCGCGCCCGCCTGCTGGGGATCTTCCGCGAGGAGGCGGGCGAGCGGCTCGACAACGTCGTCGCGACGCTGTTGGCGGTCGAGGCGGGCGATGCGCCGGCGGACGCGACCGACGCGCTGTTCCGCGACGTGCACTCGCTGAAGGGCGGCGCCGGCCTCGTCGGGCTGGAGCGGCTGCGCGACGTCGCGCATGCCGCCGAGGAACTCCTGAGCGGCGTGCGCCGCGCGGGCGGTCCGGTGCCGGAGGCGATCGTCCCCGCGCTGCTCGCCGCTGCCGACGCGATGCGCCGCGCGCTGGGCGGGGAGGAGATCGACGTGGCGGAGGCGGTCGCCGCGCTGGTGACGCCCGCGCCCGCTGCCGAGATCGCCGCTCCTGCGCCGGCAAACGGCGCGCCCGCTGCGCCCGCGCCCGCCGCGCCGCGCGCGCGGATCGACGGCTCGATCCGCGTCTCCGCCGCGAAGGTCGACCGCGTGCTCGACAGCGCCGGCAGCGCGACCCTGCACCAGCGCGGCCTCGCGCATTTGATCGGCCCGCTCGCCGACGAGCGCGTCGGCGAGGCGCTCGATCGCGGGGAGGTGCTGTTGGAAGAGCTGCAGGACGCCGCGATCGAGCTGCGCGCGCTGCCGCTGTCGGCGATCACCGGCCCGCTGCCGCGCTACGTGCACGACCTCGCGGCGAGCGAGGGCAAGGACGTCGAGCTGGTACTGCACGGCGTCGAGACGCAGCTCGACCGCATGATCCTCGACGGGCTCTCCGACATGATCGGCCACCTGCTGCGCAACGCGATCGCGCACGGGATCGAGCCGCCGCAGGAGCGCCGCGCCGCTGGCAAGCCGGCGCGCGGGCGCGTCGAGCTGCGCGCCGAGCAGCGCGGTGGGCGCGTCGCGATCGAGGTCGCCGACGACGGGCGCGGCGTCGCCGGCGAGCTGCTGGCCGACGCCCCGGAAGGCGGCGCGCTCGCCGAGCGGCTCGCGCGACCCGGCTTCTCGACGGCGGCCCAGGTCGACGCCGTCGCCGGCCGCGGCGTCGGGCTCGACGCCGTCAAGGCCCACGTCGAGTCGATCGGCGGCAGCCTCGCGGCGCACAGCGAGCCGGGGCGCGGCACGACGATCGTGCTTGAGCTGCCGCTCACGCTGGCCGTCCTGCACGTGCTGCTGGTGGAGCGCCGCGGTCACGCGCTGGGGGTGCCGGTCGCGCGCGTGGAGGAGGTCGTCGCGGTTGAGGAGACGACCTCGCTCGGCGGCCGGCCGTCGATCGCGCTGCGCGGCGAGTCGATCCCGCTCGGCGACCTCGCCGCCGCCCTCGGCGGCGCCGCCGGGCCGCTGCCCGAACGCGCGCCCGCGCTCGTGCTGTGCCACGGCGGCGCGACCGTCGCGCTCGCCTGCGACCGCCTGCTCGGCGAGCAGAGCGTCGTCGTCAAGAGCCTCGGCCCGCTGCTTGGCCGCCGCCGGCAGTACCTCGGCGGCGCGATCCTGAGCGACGGGCGCGTGGCGTTGATCGTCGACCCAGCGGTCGCCGTCGAGGCCGCCTCCAGCGGCCGCCCGGCCGCGGTTGCGGCGGCCGCTGCCGCCGGCGCGGGCCCCGCGCCGCCCGCCGCGCCGAAGGTGCTCGTCGTCGACGACCAGTTCACCGTGCGCGAGCTGCAGCGCAGCATTCTCGAAGCGGCCGGCTACCGCGTCGCAACAGCCGGCGACGGCGCCGTCGCGCTCCAGCAGCTCGGTGGGGATGCCGACATAGACCTCGTGGTGACGGACCTCGAGATGCCCGAGATGGGCGGCTTGGAGTTGCTGCGGCGGGTGCGCGGCGAGCCGTCGCTGGCGTCGCTGCCGGTCGTCGTCGTGACCTCGCTCGCGAGCGAGGAGGACCAGCGGCGCGGACTGGAGGCGGGCGCCGACGCGTACGTCACGAAGGACCGCTTCGACCAGCGCGCGCTGCTCGACACGGTCGAGCGGCTGATCGGCCGGTGAGCGAGCCGGCCGTCTCGCCGCGCGCGCAGGCGCGCCTGCGCGGTGAGGCAATCGGCATTTGCACCTCGACCGGCGGACCGGGCGTGCTGGCGGAGATCCTTGGCGCGCTGCCGGCCGACTACCGCGTCCCGGTGCTCGTCGTCCAGCACATCGCGGAGGGCTTTGTCGATGGCCTCGTGCAGATGCTCGACGACGCGATCGCGCTCCCGGTCGCGATCGCGTGCGATGCGGAGCCGCTGCGTCCCGGCGTGTGGGTGGCGCCGGATGGCGCGCACCTCGTGCTGACGCGCGACCGCCGGACGCGGCTTGACCGCACGACCGTCGACGGCCGCCATCGCCCGTCTGCCGACCTGCTGCTCGACAGCCTCGCCGCGGTGCTCGGAGCCGCTGCCGTCGGCGTCGTGCTGACCGGCATGGGCCGCGACGGTGCCCGCGGCGTGGCGGCGGTGAAGGCGCGCGGCGGCCTCGTGCTCGCGCAGGACGAGGCGACCTCCTCGATCTACGGGATGCCGCGTGCGGCTGTCGCCGCCGGCGCCCGCGCGCTGCCGCCGGCCGCGATCGCGGCCGTCCTGCGGCGGCTCTCGCCACCATCACCGCCGACGCCGCTTCCGCCGCGATGAGCGACGCGCTCGAACAACTCGCCGACCTCGTGCGCGACCGCAGCGGCATCGCGCTGCACGGCCGTCACCGCATCCACTCGCTCGCTGCCGCGCTGGAGAAGCTCGAGCCGGGCCTCGACGCGCGCGGCGCGCTCAGACGCGCGCGCCATCCGGTCGGTGGGCGCGCGTTCGTCGCCGCGCTGCTGGAGGCGGTCGCGGTGCACGAGACGTTCTTCTTCCGTCAGCGCGAGGACCTCGACGCGCTCGACTGGCGCGCGCTGCTGGCGCGCGCGCAGGCGGCCGGCGCGCCGCGCGTGCGCACGTGGGTCGCCGGCTGCTCGACGGGCGAGGAGGCATACACGCTCGCGCTGCTGGCGAGCGAGGCGCTCGGCGAGCCGGTGCCGCTCGAGCTGCTTGCGACCGACCTCTCGCGCGCTGCGCTCGCGCGCGCCGAACGCGGGCGCTACGGCGCGCGCTCGATGCGCCACGTCGAGCCGGCGCTGCGCGCGCGCCACTTCGAGCAGGCCGGGCGCGAGTGGGTGGTGGGCGAGCCGTTGCGGCGGCTCGTGCGCTTCGCGCAGCACAACCTCGTCACGGACCCGCCGCCGGAGCCGCGCTTCGAGCTGATCCTCTGCCGCAACGTGCTGATCTACTTCGAGCCGGCGACGGTCGAGCGCGTCATGCGCTCGCTTGAGCGTGCGCTGGCGCCGGGCGGCGAGCTGCTGCTCGGCGCGGCCGACCGCCTCTGCCGTCTGCCCGACGCGCCCCGCGGCCCTGCTCGCCCGGCGCGTGCCGCGCGTGCATGGCGGCTGCGCGGCGGGCGCGCCGGGCGCGCCGGGCACGAGCGGACGCCAGGCGCCGAGCCGGCCAGCCGGCGCTGGCGCGCTGCGCGCGACGAGGCGGCGGCGGACGCGGGCGCCGCCGCGGGCGCGGCAGACCGCGACGCGTCGCCGGCTGCCCTGGCGGCGGCGCTCGCCGCCGCGGACGCCGGCCGCCTGTCGGAGGCGATCGCCGCGACCGAGCGCGTGCTGGCGGCCGACCCGCTCGACGCCGACGCGCACTTCATCCGCGGCGTGGCGCAGCTCGGCGGCGGCGACGGACCGGCGGCGGTGGCGTCGTTGCGCCGCGCGCTGTACGTCGACCCGTCGTTCGCGCTCGCCGCCTTCCAGCTTGGGCGTGCGTGCGAGTTGGCCGGCGACGCGCCGGCCGCCCGCCGCGCCTACGAGCAGGCGCTGCGCACGCTGTCGCCCGACCACGAGCGCCAGCAACGGCTGGCCGCGACCGTCGATCTCGCCGACGTCGCCGCCGCCTGCGGCGCGCGGCTGGCGGCGCTGGCGAAGGCCTCCTGAGCGCGCGTCGCGGGCCGCGGGGCCGCGCTGAGCCGCGCGCGTCTGCACGGGCCGCGGGGCCGCGTCCGTCCCCACGGGCCGCTCAGCGCGACAGCATCGTCACCGAGCCGGCCGCACCGCGCGGCACATAGCCCGCCTGGCCGAACGCGGCGACGATCGCCGGCAGCGTGTTGCCGCCGGTCGCGTCGAAGATGCCGACGAACACGTGCGGGAGCTGCAGCCGGCGCGCGAGCGCGACGGCGTCGGCGACCTGCTCCCGCGTCGGCATCGCTTCGGCGCCGGAGTACGGCGCAACGTTGCGCAGGTGCAGCCGGTAGGCGATCCGGTGCCCGAGCGGCACGAGCAGCATCACGGTCTCGCCGGGATGTGTGTCGCGCGCGATCAGGTGCAGCGCCGCCGCACGGGCGAAGCCGGGCTCCGCGGCGTGTGCGCGCAGCCGCGCGACCTGCGACCACGGCGTCGGGATCTGCGGCAGCGAGCAGACGGCGAGCCCGAAGCCGAACAGCACTGCAAGCTGTGGGAGCGTTGGGCGTCGCCAGCCGCGCGCAGCCAGTTCGCGCACGACCGGCACGAGCAGCAGCACGAGCGCCAGGCACCACGCCGACAGCAGCACGATCAGCTGGAGCGGTTCGGAGCGGCCGACGTAGAAGCTGCCGGCGAGCAGGCCGAACGCGCCGCTCCACGCCAACATGCCGGTCAGCAGCAAGTCGCGCGCGCCGCGCGCGACGCGCACCGCGGCGGTCGTGAGCGCGCCCGCGAACGTGACGAGCAGCGCGAGGTACAGGCCGACCGTCGGCATGCGCGTGAGCACCCAGCCGCCGACGCCGTAGATGCGCGGGAACTCGAGCAGCAGGCCGTAGTCGGGCAGCCTGCCGGTGCGCGCGAGCGTCAGCAGCGCGACGAGCGCGCCGGCGAGCAGCAGTCCGGCGAGCGCCTCGGCGACGGCGCGCGCCATCGCCCGCGCACCGTCGGGCGCGCGCAGCAGCACCAGCACGACGAGCGTCGCGGCGAACGCCGGGATCCCCAGCTCGGCGTTGTTGAGCAGCACGAGCCCGGCGGCGGCGAGCAGCAGCCAGGCGCGCCGCGGGGCGGCGCCGTCGAGGTGACGCGCGGTCAGCCATGCGAGCAGGTAGGGGCCGGCGTAGCGCAGCGGCCACGCGCTGAAGATGCCGGCGGGACTGAAGCGGTGGTCGAGCGGCTTGAGCCCGATGAAGAAGCTCGTCGCGAGCAGCGGCACATAGAGGCTGAGCGCAAGCAGCGCACTGCCGGCGACGCGACGCAGGACGGCATGGATCGCGAGCAGTGCGGTGCCGCTGATCGTCGTCATCACGAGCGTCCACAGCGTCAGCGACGAACCGCCGAGCAGCGCCATCACGGCGGCGGCGACGTAGGGCCACAGCTGCGCGTACTGCGCGTGGAAGTCGACGAGCGGCGTGCGGCCGTCGAGCACGGCGAACGTCTCGTCCATGTCCCACGGGATCAGGTTCGCGCCGATCTGGTCGTGGATCGTCGCGTCGCTGTAGATCGCCGTCGACAGCCACACGGTGGTCAGCGCGACTGCCGCCAGCGTGCACGCGATGCGCAGCCTGCGCGTCTCGTTGGCGGTCGCGCGCGCGACCGCGGTGGCGACCCGCGGCCGGCGCAGCGCGGCGAGCGCGAGCGCTGGCAGCAGCGCGGCGGCGATCAGCGTGCGCGGCGTGAAGATGCGGTTGTCGAGCGGTTCTATCGACCCGAACAGGCGCGCTTGCGCCAGCACGCCGAGCGCGATGCAGGCGACGGCCGCGGTCTGCGCGGTCGCGACGAGCGCGCGCGTCCACGGGCGGGGGAGCGCCGGCAGCCGGCCGCGGGTCGCGAGCACGAGCGTCGGCAGTGCGAACGCGCCGCACAGCGCGAGCGCGTAGCGGGCGTGCTCCCCCGGCTCGGGCGCGACCCAGATGCCCGGCAGGAACGTGGCGCCGGCGCGCGGCGCAAACAGCGCGTCGCCGAGCGGGACGCCGAGCAGCACGATCGCGGCGAGCGTCAGCGCGGCGCAGGGCAGCGCCGCGATCCAGGCGGCATCGCCCGCGTCGAGCGTCCCGCGCGCGTGCGCGGCGGCGGTGGCGCGTACGCGACGCGCCGACGTCAGCTCCATCCCCCCGTCCCCCGGTCGTGTCGGGCGCCGTCGAGCGGCGCCGACGCCAGTTTACCGCCTACCGGTTCGAAGCCGGCTGCGTGGCGGGGCCACGGGTTCGTTGACGCTCAGGCGTCGAACCCAGGGAGCGGGTCGATCGGCAGCTCGCCGTGAATCGCGCGAAGCTCTTCGAGATCGGCCCGATCCCGCGGACGATTCGCGAGGCGCTTGAACGCGACGACGCTCGACAGACCGGCCACGCGAAATCGGCCGGCGCCGAGATCCGCTTCATGGGCGTTGGCGCTGACGGTCGCGAAGTCGAGCGGAGCGGCGCCTTCGCGCAGCAGATCGACCAGTCCCGCTCTTGTCCACAGCCGGCTGTGCTCGCGTCCGGTGAGATCGCCTGCGGCGAAAGGTCGATCGGGCTCTATCCAGTGCGCGTCGAGCGCCGTGAGCGCCGCGTCGAGCGCACGGTCGTTCCCTGCGTCGTCGGGGATCAGGAAGTCGACGTCCTCAGTGGCCCGCACGAAGCTGTTGGCGATGACTGCGAAGCCGCCGATGACCACGAACTCGGCTCCGGCAGCGATCAGCGCTGCCGTGATCGCGCGGAGGTCAGGATCGACGAGCGGGCGGTTCATCGCGGACGATCGCGCGGCGGAGGGCGGCCGCCTGCGCGGACAGCCGCTGGCCGCGGCGCAGCTTCTCTTCGATCGACATGCCGGCAGCACTCAGCAGGCGCCGCTGCTCGTCGTCGAGCGCCTTCCATCTGCTGCGGTCGATGTTGAACCGGTCGCTGGTCATCGGCTGCGCTCGATGGTACGCCGCCGACCGGGCGCTTGGCGTGCGTCAGCTCGCCGCCGCCGGCTCGGTCACCGGCTTGAGGTGGCGGAACGGGCGGCCGTCGCGCAGCTCGCGCACGACCTCCTCGACGAGCGCGTCGCCGTCGAGGCGGCGCCCGTCGGTGACGGCCGACACGAGGCCGCGCTTGCGCGCGATCAGGCGCGCCATCGTCTCGTCGATCGTGCCGGCGGCGAGCAGGTACCAGGCCGTCACGTTGTCGTGCTGGCCGATGCGGTGGCAGCGGTCCTCCGCCTGGTCGTGCATCGCCGGCGTCCACTCCAGCTCGAGGAAGGCGACGTTCGAGGCGCGCGTGAGCGTGATGCCCTGCGCCGCGACGCGCGTCGCACAGACGATCAGCGCCGGTGCGTCGGCGTCGTCCTGGAACGCGCGCACGGTCGCCTCGCGGGCGGCGGCGCTGTCTCTCCCCAGCAGGTGCAGCGCATGCGGGAAGCGCTCCAGCACCGCCTCCTGCACCTCGACGTGTCGCGCGAAGACGACGAGCGGCTCGCCGCTCGCGAGAAAGTCGTGGACCCACGCGAGCGCTGCGTGCAGCTTCCCGCGCGCCGCCAGCCGCTGCAGCGTGCCGAGCTGCGCGAGCCGCTGCGCGCGCAGCGTCGCGGCGATCTTCGCGTTCAGCTCGGAGAGGTCCAACGGCTGCTCGCGCAGCCACGCGATCACGTCGTCCTCGGCGAGCTTGTACTCGCGCGCGTTGTCGAGTGCGACCGGCACGACGACCTGGCGCTTGTCCGGGAGCTGCGGCAGCACTTCGGCCTTGCGGCGGCGCACGAAGCAGCGGCGCCGCAGGTGCCAGTGCAGCCGCTCCTCGGTCAGCGGCCCGCGGAACTGCTGCTTGAACCGCGCGCCCGAGCCGAAGTCCTCCAACCGGCCCAGCACGCGCAACTGCGAGATCAGCTCGTCGGCGTGGTTCAGCACCGGTGTGCCGGTCAAGGCGAGGCGCAGTGCGTCGCGCGGGAGGCCCTCGGCGAGTCGTCGTGCGGCGCGCGTGCGCTTCGCCTGCGGGTTCTTGCAGTAGTGCGACTCGTCCAGCACGAGCGCGCGCGGGCGGCGCAGCGCGAGCGTCTCGCGCTGCGTGGGCACGAGCTCGTAGTTGAGGATCAGCAGCTCGGCGCGCGGCGGCATGGCAACCCGCCCTTCCACCACGGCGACGCTGCGATGCGGCAGCCAGCGCGTCGCCTCGCGCTCCCAGTTGAGCTTCAGCGAGGCGGGGCAGACGACGACGGCCGGGAACGCCTCGTCGGCCTCCAGCGCCGCGAGCGCCTCGACCGTCTTGCCGAGTCCCTGCTCGTCGGCGAGGAAGGCGCGCCGTCTATCGAGCACGTAGCGCACGCCGGCCCATTGGAATGGCTCGAGCGTGCCGCCGAGTCTCGCGGCCACCGCGGCGATCGGCTCCGCCTCGGTCGCGCGCGAGGCGCGGATCGCCGCCGCCGCCTCGGCCGCCTCGGCGCGCAGCTGCTCCAGCACCGGCGCGGCCAGCGGCGTCACCTCGACGCCGTGAAGCGCGAGGAACGCGTCGAGCGGCTCGCACAGCCACGGGTCGATCGGCACGCTGCGCTCGCCCTCGGCGCCGGGCAGCTCGCCGAACGCGAGGCCGGTGTCGGGGTCCCACAGCACCTCCAGCCGCAGCCGCGCGCCGTCGACGCCGTGCGTCGCGACCAGCCGCGCCGGCGGCGGCACGTCGCCCAGCTCCAGCGCGGCGACGCAGCGCTCGGCGGCCGCGTCGATCCGCGCCGACTCTTGCGCGCGGATGACATGCGCGTTTGCTTCCGTGAGCGGAACGAGCAGCGCGGCTCGGCGCGCCGGCGCGCCGTCCGCGGGCGGCTGGGCGGGCAGCTCCAGCGAGCCCTCCAGCAGCTCGGCCGGCACCTCGCCCGCGGCCGTCTCCAGCACGAACCAGCCGCGTCCGTCGTAGCGCGTCGTGCTCACGCGCCCGAGCCAGCGCCGCTCGACCTCGCCAAGCCACGCGACGACCTCCTCGCTCGGCGTCAGCTCGGGGAAGCGCCGCAGCACGTCGGCGACGTGATGGGCGACCCAGTCCTGCACCGGCGCCCACCACTCGCGCGCGTCCCAGTCGAAACGGCGATGCGGGATCCCGCGCACGACCTCGACCAGATGCGCGTCGTAGGGGAACGCCAGTACGACGATGCGGCCACGCTCCGGGTCGCTGCGCAGCAGCACGTTCGGCGGGGAGGGGGCGAGCTGCATCGGCTGACCATGCCACACTGTCGCGATGACGGACGGCTACGCGATCACGCAGCAGGGGCTCGACGCGCTGCGCGCCGAGCTCGAGGACCTCGAGGGGCGGGCGCGCACGGAGATCGCCGCGCGCATCAAGACCGCGCGCGAGTGGGGCGACCTCAAGGAGAACGCCGAGTACCACTCCGCCAAGGAGGACCAGGCGCACCTCGAGACGCGCATCAAGCGCCTGCAGGAGCGCCTGCGCGGCGCCAAAGTGACCGCCACCGACGCGGCGCCCGACGGCGTCGTCGGCTTCGGCTCGACCGTCGAGGTGCGCGACGAGCAGTCCGGTCGCATCGCCACCTACACGCTCGTCGGCGCGGCTGAGGCGAGCGCGAGCGACGGTCGTCTGTCGATCGAGTCGCCGGTCGCCAGAGCGCTCCTCGGCGCGCGCGAGGGCGACGCCGTCACCGTGGAGACGCCCGCCGGCGCGCGCGTCTTCCACGTGCAGAGCGTCGGCGCCTGAGCGACCGCGGAGCGCACGCTCCGCACCCCGCGGCGGTAACGCAACCGCAACATCGGCGCCACCCGGTGTCATCTATCGCGGCGTACGTTCGCGACGTGAGCAGCGTCGCTTACACGGGAGCCGTCAGCCGCCGGTCGCGCTCGATCCGCGTTCTCGCGATCGCCGCCGCCAGCGTGGTGCTGCTCGGCGCCGGCGTCTACGGGCTCGTCCGCTACGTCGTCAACTACGATCGCTACCGCGGCTTCCCGCCCCCGACGCAGGTCGCCGGCGCGGCCGCCGGGCACGTCGTGCGCTTCACCTACGCGTCGCCGGCGCTCGGCCACTCCGCGTCGGCGGCGATCTACCTTCCGCCCGGCTACGGCGCCGCCGCGCGCGCCGGCGCGCGCTTCCCGACGCTCTACCTGCTGCACGCCCCGCCCGGCAGCCCGCTCGGTTACCTCACGATCGGAGCGCTCGCGCCGCGCATGGACGCGCTGATCGCCCGCCACCAGATCCGCCCGTTCGTGGTCGTGATCCCGGACGGACACACCTCGGTCGACGGCAACGACACCGAGTGGGCGAACGCGGGCGCCGGACGCTACGAAAGCTTCGTGCTCGACACGGTGCACGCCGTCGACCGCGCGTGGGCGACGATCCCGGCGCGCGGCGACCGCGCGCTCGCCGGACTGTCGGAGGGCGGCTACGGGGCTGCCAACGTGGCGCTGCACAACCTCGCCGCGTTCGGCACGTTCGAGAGCTGGTCCGGCTACTTCGTGCAGACGCCGACCTACGCGTTCGCGGGCGCGTCGGCGCGACTGCTCGCCGCCAACAGCCCGAACGACTACGTCGGCCGGCTGCGCTCGCAGCTGAGCGCGCTGCCGACGTACGCATTCCTCTATCGCGGCCGCAGCGATCGGCTCACGAGCCACGCCGACACCGTCACGTTCCTGCAGCGCTTCCGCGCGGCGGGCGGTCACGTCGCGATGGCGGAATACCGCGGCGGTCACAACTGGGCGCTGTGGCGGGCGCGCCTGCCGCAGATGCTGCGCTTCGCAAGCGAGCACTTCACATGAGCCGGCTGCTGCGCCTGCTGATGACGGCCGAGCGGGGCGCGATCGCCGCGCTCGTGGCGCTGCTGGCGGCGCCGAGCGGGCTCGGACTGCTCTACCTGCTGCGCCAGGAGCGGCTGCTGGGATACGGCCAGCACCTCGACGGCGCGCTGCCGCTGCAGGCGCTCGCCGGCGGTAGCGCCCAGCCGTTGCTGCGTGTGCTGGTCGCGTTCGCGGCGGCGGGCGCGGGCGCGGGCGCGCTGCTCGGTGTGCTCACGCGGCTGCGCCGCTGGCTCGCCGTGGCCGCCGCGGCCGCGCTCGCCTGGATCCTGCTGCTCGTCGGCGGCGCGGCCTCGTACGCGGTCGAGAACTCGGCGCCGGTCGCGTCGCGGCTGGCGAGGCAACTGCACCATCGCGGGCTGTGGTGGGAGCTCGCCGGGCTGCTGCTCGGGCTGCTCGCGGGCATGCGGGCGGCGCGTCGCGCGACCGCGGCGACGCTGGGCGGTCCGGCCGGCGAGGGCCATGCGCCGGCGGAGCACACGCGCGCCGCGCGGCTCGTCGCCGCGCACGGCCGCGACTCGCTCGACCCGTTCGCGCTGCGCGCCGACAAGGCCTTCCATTTCGCGGCGGGCGGCATGCTCGCCTATCGCGTGATCGGACGCACCGCGATCGTCGCCGGCGATCCGATCGGGCCGCCCGGCTGTGCGGCGGCGGTGCTCGACGCGTTCGCCGCCGAGGCGGTGCGGCGCGGCTTGCGCGTGTGCGCTACCGCCGTCTCGCCGGACGGCCTCGCCGCGTTGGAGCTGTGTGGCCTGCGCTCGCTGCAGATCGGCGCCGAGGCGCTGGTCGACCCGCGCGCGTTCAGCCTCGAGGGGCGCCGCGTGCGCAAGGTGCGTCAGGCGGTCGCGCGCGTCGAGCGCGCCGGCTGGCGCGTCGAGACGTGCGCGGCACGCGAGCTCGACGACGCGACGCGCGCGAAGCTGGACGGCGTCGAGCAGGCGTGGCGCGCGCGCCAGCCGCGCGTCTGCGACGGCTTCGCGATGACGCTCGGGCGCTTGTGGGGCGCGCCGGAGGACCTCGACGCGCGCTACGTGCTCGCGCGCGACGCGAGCGGCGTGCTGCGCGGGTTCCTGCGCTTCGTCTCCTACGACGCCGGCCGCGGCCGCTCGCTGGACGTGATGCGCCGCGGCGATCCGGACGAGCCGAACGGCCTCGGCGAGACGATGGTGGTGGAGGCGCTGCGCGACGCGGCGGCGGACGGCGTCGAGCAGGTGAGCCTCAACTTCGCCGGCTTCGCGCACGTGATGGCTGCCGATCCGGCGACGCTCGGCCCGCGGCGGCGGCTGCTGCGGGCGCTGCTCAGCAGCGCCCACGGGCGCTTCCAGCTCGAGCGGCTTGTGCGCTTCAACGCCAAGTTCTCGCCCGTGTGGCAGCCGCGCTACCTGCTCTACCAGCGCCGTCGCGACCTGCCGTTCGCCGGCTTGCGCGCGTTGCAGGCGGAGGGGTACGTGCGCGCGCCGGTGGCGGCGACGCTGCCGCTGCGGTGGGAGCCGGCAGCGCACCCGCCCGCCGGCCGCGAGCCGGCGCGCGTCCCCGCGGCGGTCGCGTTCCCGCGGCGCCGGCGCGTGGTGGCGCTCGCGGGGGCGAGCAGGCGGTGAGCTCGCTCGCGCTCGGCCTCGGGCTTGCGCTGCTCGCCTCCCTTGCGCTGAACGGCAGCTACCTGTTGCAGCACGTCGGCGGTCGTTCGGCGCCGGCGGTGGCAGCGCGCCACCCGCTGCGGACGCTGCGCGGCCTGGCCGGCTCGCCGCTGTGGGCGGCCGGCCTCGCGATGGGCCTGGCCGGCTGGGCGCTGCACGTCGGCGCGCTGGCGCGCGCGCCGCTGTCGCTCGTGCAGGCGTTCGGCGCCGGCGGGCTTGCGCTCGTCGCGCCGGCGGGCATGCGGCTGCTGCGCGAGCGCCTCTCGCGCGCCGAGCTGGCGGCGGTGGCGCTGATGGTGGCGGCGCTCGTGCTGCTCGCGGCCGGCGCGCGCACCGCCGCGCAGCCGGCACACGTGCCGTCACTCGCGCTCGCGCTCTACCTCGCCATCGCCGCCGCGGGCGCGGCCGCGATCGCCGCACGGCGGCCGGGCGCGCCACTGCTCGGGGCGGCTGGCGGCGTCCTCTACGGCGCCGCCGACGCGGCGACGAAGGCCGCGACGATCGCTGCCCAACACGGTGCCGTTGCTGCCGCCGCCGCGTGGATCGCCGCGGTGCTGCTGCTGAGCGGCGGGGCGTTTCTGTGCTTTCAGCGCGGCCTCCAAATCGGCGCCGCGGTGCCGGTCGTCGCGCTGATGACGGCTGCGACGAACGCGGTCGCGATGCTCGGCGGCGTGCTCGTGCTCGGCGATCCGCTCGGCCGCGGGCCGGCGGCGCTCGCGCATCTGCTCGCACTGGCCGCGATCGGCGCCGGCGCCTGGTGTTTGGCGCCGGCACAGGCGCGGCTGAGTGCCGCACCGCGGTAGCGTGACCGCATGGACAGCGCACCGCTGGAGATCCTCGTGGTCGACGACGAGTCGGAGCTGCGCGAGATGCTCTCGCGGCTGTTCGTGCGCCAGGGCCATCGCGTGACCGCGGTCGCAGACGGGCGCGCGGCGATCGACCGCGCGAGCACCGGCCACTTCGACGTCGTACTGCTCGACGTGGCGCTCGGCGCGGGCCCGGACGGCAACGAGGTCTGCCGCACGCTGCGCGAGCGGCGCAACATCGTCCCGATCATCATGCTGACGGCGCTCGACAGCGAGGGCGATGCGGTGCTCGGACTGGAGGCCGGCGCCGACGACTACATCACCAAGCCGTTCGGGCCGGCCGAGCTGCGCAGCCGCATCCGCGCGGTGCTGCGTCGCGCCGGCTCGCGCGCGCTCGGTGACGACGTGCTGCGGTTCGGGCCGCTCGTGCTCGACCGCCCGCACCGGCAGCTGACCGTCGACGGCCGTCCGGTCGAGCTGACCTTCTCCGAGTTCGAGCTGCTGGACGCGCTGATGCGCCAGCCGGGCCGCGTCTTCGACCGTCAGGAGCTGTTGCGCGCGACGTGGGGCGACAGCGCCTACCGCGACCCGCGGGGCATCGACGTGCGCGTGCGCCACCTGCGCGAGAAGCTGGAGCGCAATCCCGCGCAGCCGGTCCTGATCCAGACGGTGCGCGGCGTCGGCTATCGGCTCGGCGCGCCGTAGGGTCGGTGCGGCCGGTGCATGCGTTCCTCGGCTTGCGCGGGCGGCTCGTGCTGGCGCTCGTCGCCGTCGCGGTCGTCGCGCTCGCGGGTGCGACGGTCGCGTTGTTCACGCCGCTTGAGCAGCGCGTGCAGCGTGACGCGCTCGGCAGCCTCGCGGCGAGCGCGGAGACCGCCCGGCAGGAGATGGCGGCGCTGCCGCGCAGCGCGCTGCGGTCGCGCTCGCCGCAGCTGTCGTCGATCGCGCACAGACTGCATCGCGTCGGCGTCGAGGTGTTCGTGCTCGATCGCGCCGGACACCCGCTGCTCGGCACCGACCAGGGCCTCGACCGGCGCGTGCCGTTCCCGCAGCTGACGCGCACGCTGCGCAGCCGGCGCGAGGTGCGCGAGATCGTCGGCGAGGGCGCGAACGCGGAGGCCATCACGGTGCTGCCGATCGACACGCGCGCAGGCGACGTGACGCTCGGCCTGCGCAAGTCGCTCAAGGACGTCGCGGCCGCCCGGCAGGTGTTCCTCGTCGGCTTCGAGCGCGCCGCCGTCCTCAGCCTCGCGATCGCCGTGCTGCTCGGCTTCCTGCTGGCGACCGGGCTGGTGCGGCGCATCCGGCGCTTGCGCTCGGCGGCGGTGCGGGTGGCGCAGGAGGGGCCGGGTGCCGAGCTGCCGGCCGACCGCAGCCGCGACGAGATCGGCGATCTGGCGCGGGCGTTCGGGCGCATGCAGCGGCGCCTGCATGCGCAGGAGGAGGCGCGCAAAGCGTTCGTCGCGACGGCCTCGCACGAGCTGCGCACGCCGATCGCTGCGCTGCGGCTGCGGCTCGGCCTGTTGCGCGAGGACCTTGCCGCCGTTGCGCCCGACCTTGACGACGCGCGGGAGCAGGTCGCGCACGCCGACGAGCAGGCTGGACGGCTGGCGCGGCTCGCGGCCGACCTGCTCGACCTCAGCCGGCTCGACGCGGAGGTGCCGCTGCTGCGCGAGCCGGTCCCGCTGGCCTCGCTCTGCCATGCGACGGTTGCCGAGTTCCAGGGCGGCGCCCGCGCGCCGATCGCGCTGTTCGACGCGCGCGCGGGCACGGCGATGGGCGATCCCGGCAAGATCGCCCAGATCGTCCGCATCCTCGTCGACAACGCCCGCCGCTACGCCCCGCCCGAGCGGCCGATCCGCGTGGCGATCGACGGCTCGTCGATCGCAGTGGAGAACGACGGGCCGGCGATCCCCGTGGAGGAGCGCGAGCTGATCTTCGAGCGCTTCCGCCGCGGCGCCGATCAGGACGGTCATCCCGGCTTCGGGCTCGGGCTCGCGATCGGCCGCGGGCTCGCGCAGCGCATGGGCGGCGACCTGCTGCTCGCGCACGCGGGCGACCCGACGCGCTTCGAGCTGCGGCTCACACCGGCGCCGCAGCAGGTGCTGGCCGCCGCCGGGCGCGGCTGAGCGCCGGCCGCCTCAGCGTGGCGCGGGCACCGGCACCGGCGCCGGCGCGACGGGCCGTGACCGGCCGAGCTGGCGCCCGTGCGCGTCGAGCGCGGCGACGGCGACGTAACGCGCGCCGGTGCGGGCGTGCAGCGTCGTCTCGAAGTTGCGGCGGGAGACCGGGTCGCCGAGCGGGGCGAGCGCGTCCGGGGCGTCGCCGGCGAGGAGCTGCCAGCCGCGCACCGCCGTCGCGCCGTTCCAGCTCGCCCAGGCGGTGACGCGCGCGTGCGCGCCGGAGCCGTCGCGGCGCGCCGCGAGCGCCGGGCGGTCGAGCGGCTGGCCGTGCCACGGGTAGCGGAACGCCTGGTAGCTGTCCGATCGCGGCGGCACGACGAGGTCGAACAGCAGCCGTCCGTTGCGCGAGAACTCGGAGACGTGCCGCTGCGGTCCCCAGCCGACGAAGACGTGCCCGTCGGGCAGCGTCTGGACGTTCCCCTCAGCGCCGGCCAGCAGCTTGTCCGGGTGTCGGTACTGCCGCACCAGCCGCGCCGTTCTCGCGCGCAGGTCGAGCCGCAGCACGAGCCCGCGCGACTGATCGGCCTGCCGCGGCGTCGCCTCGTTGTCGAACAGCGAGATCGTCGCGGTGCGGGAGTTCGCGCCGCCCTGCAGCCATTCGGCGTCGTGCTGGAAGGCGAAGTCGGCGCCCGGCGCGAAACGGAAGTCGCTCTGCTCGCCGCCGAGGCGCCACAGCACGCGGCCGGTGCGCTTGCTGATCGCGTAGAGCGCGTGCATGTTGCGCGCGCTGATCAGCAGGTCGCCGTGCGCGTCCTCGTCGACCGAGTTGACGTGGAAGTAGTCGTGCGGCCGGCCCGCCTTCGGCGGCGTGACGCCCTCGCTCACCGGCAGGTGGTCGGCGCTGTGCCACTCCCACACGACGCGCCCGGTCGCGACGTCGACCTCCTGCACGATCGACTCGAAGATCGTGCCGTGGCGCGGGCCGCCGACCGACGTCAGGTCGGCTCTGCGCGGGGCGTACACGCTCATGTAGGCGGTGCCGCGCGGGGTGAGCTGGAACTCGTGGTGGTCGCCCATGTAGCCGTGCCCCGCTCTCACGACCGCGACGGTTCTGTAGTGGCGGTCGAGGATCACGTACTCGCCCAGCCCGTGGCCGAACCGCGTGTGTCCCTGCCACCACGTCAGCACCGGCTGCCCGCGGTAGCGCTGCACGCGGAAGCCGGTCGCCGCCATGCCCGGCGGCGTGGGGCGGAACCACACGACGTGGCCGCGGTCGTCGACGATCTGCGGGCCGTCCTGGCCGGGGCCGCGCTTGACGGCGAGGAAGACGTACCCCGGCGCGGTGCGGCCGCGCGCCGGCACGACGACGCTGACGCGGTCGGGGTCGAGGCGCGGCTGCGAGTGGAAGCGCAGCACGTCGGCCGCGGTCGGTCCCGCTTGGCCGCCGTCACCGCGCGGCAGCAGCCACAGCACGAGCGCGCCGGCGGCGAGCAGCAGCACGACCAAGGCGGCGAGCCAGTCGCTCTGGTGACGACGCGCGAACCAGCCGCGGCGACTGCGCTCCAGCGTGGGCGTCCCCCGTCGACCGATCATGCGGTGAGAAGTCTTGCCGCCACGCTCAGGCCGTGGATGAGAATGCCCTCACGCCCATCCTCAGATGATATTTTTTTAGATATGGAACTGTCCGGTTCGCTCCTGCGCGAGTTGCGCAAGCGGCATGGGCTGTCGCAGAGCCGCCTGGCGCGCCGGGCGCGCACGACGCAGGCTGTCGTGAGTCGCATCGAGCGCGGCGAGGCGTCGCCGACGCTGGACACGCTGCAGCGGCTGCTGGCCGCGTTGGGCTGGGAGCTCGACGTGCAGGTGCGGCGATCGCGGTGGCAGGACCACGATCCCGAGGCCCTGCGAGCGTTCGGCGGGCGAAGCCCGCGGCAGCGCCTGGACGGGATCGAGCGCACGCTGCACGACGTGGGCGCACTCCACGGTGCTGCCGGCCGGACGTCTCGATGAGCGACGACGCAGCGCCGCTCGACCTCGCGCGGCTGGTGCGCGTGCTCGACGAGCACGACGTCGCGTTCGTGGTCGTCGGCGGGCTTGCGGCGATCGCCCACGGCGCACGCCGCATGACGCTCGACCTCGACATCGTCCCTGACCCCGAGCCCGCGAACTTCCGCCGCCTTGCGGACGCGGTCGCGCAGCTCGGAATCGGCGACCAGACGGTCACCGACGGCGAGTTCCAGACGCTCGACCCGCGCGACGAGGTTGACCTCGCGCGCTCGCGCAACGTCACGCTGCGCACGGCTGCCGGGCAGCTCGACGTGCTCAACCGGGCGCGCGATGCCCCGGCGTACCGCGACCTCGCGGCGCGCGCCGTGCGGCTCTCGGTCGCGGGGGTGGAGGTGCTCGTCGCGGGTGTCGATGACCTGATCGCGATGAAGCTGGCGACGAGACGCCCGAAGGACCTGCAGGACGTGGCGGACGTGACGGCTCACGAGGCGCGGGAGTACCCGCAGCCGCCCGAGCGCTGACGCTCCGCTCCGCTCAGCTCGGCTCAGCTCTGCGGGCGCAGCCCGTCGAGCAGCAGGTCGAGGTAGCGGCGCCAGTTTCTGCTGCCGGCCTGCACGACGCTCGCGAGCGCGCAGAAGAGCGCGGGCATGTCGGCGGCGGTGAGGTCCTCGCGCACGACCTTGGCCTCGCGCGCGCGGGCGATCAGCTGCTCCTCCAGCGCGAGCAGCTCTCTGATCTGGTGCGTGCGCGGGCCCAGCGCCGCGATGCCGCCGGCCATCAGCGACAGCACGGCCGCCCACGCGCGGTCGCGCTCCTGGATCCCGCCGCAGTACTCGAAGCAGCGCACGATCCCGCGCCACGGGTCCGGCTCCTCGTCGACGAGTCTGCGCACGAACGCGATCGTGGCGTCAAAGCGCTCCTCGATGAGCGCCTCCGCCAGCGCCTGCTTGGTGGGGAAGTGGCGGTAGACGGTGCCGACGCCGACGCCGGCGCGGCGCGCGACGTCCTCCATCTGCGCCTCCGCGCCGTGCTCGGCGAACGCCGCGCGGGCGGCCTCCAGCACCTTGGCGCGGTTGCGGACCGCGTCGGCGCGCAGACGTCTCGTGACGATCGTGGGGACCTCGGTTGACAACCGGAATCTCTCCTCCGTATTGTTCTGAACCTGAGCCGGAGTTCCGGTTCCGCATTGTACCCGACGGGAAGCAGGTCGCCAGCATGTCCGCCACCGCAGCCGCCGCCCATCAACCCCACGAAGGGCTCGACCCGAAGCGCTGGGCTGCGCTCGCTGTCCTGGCGGTCGCGCAGTTCATGGTCGTGCTCGATGCGTCGATCGTGAACGTCGCGCTGCCCTCGATCCAGAGAGCGCTCGGCTTCTCCGAGAGCGGCCTGCAGTGGGTCGTCAACGCCTACACGCTCGCGTCGAGTTAGCCAGGCTGCGGGAGGTAGTCGGAGCATCGAAAGGAGCCGGCAATGGGCCGGATGCAGACGCTAGGACGCTCTCGCGGGCGGAGCCCGGTCGCGAGGAAGCACTGCACACGATCTGGGTGGGTCGGCCGCGCCGAGCGGTCCTTGTCTCGGCGGCCTCTGGCTTCTGAGTCGAGAACCAGCGCTGGGGTGGCGGCCGCGACGACCAGGCTCTCGTTTCGTCACCTCAGCAGCGTGTGGCGCTGGACAGCCTCGCCTATGCCTACAGAGCGCTTCTCCACGAGGCACATCCGGAGTACGACTGGACCGTGGAGGTCCTTGACTGAGACCGGTCGGATGCAGCGTTGCTTGCACACATGCGGCGAGAGACCGCGGGCGTGCCGGCGACCGCAGTAGCCTGCGGGCTGTGACAAGCGTCGCACGGCCCAGCTCCCTTCTCTTCGAGATGCCGGGGGCGGACCTGTCCGGGACGCCGCAGGCGGTGACGCCCGCGTCCTTCACCGAGGTGGGCGCGCTCGAGGTGCAACACATCGAACGGTGGATCGCGGCCAGACCTGAGCTGCTCGGCGAGCGGCTGCTCGTGATCACGACGCAGTTCGCAGGCTTTGATCGCACGCGTGATCGCTCCGACGTGCTCGCGCTCGACGAGGCGGGGAAGCTCGTCGTGGTGGAGCTCAAGCGTGAGTCCGACAGTCGCCAGGATCTGCAAGCGCTGCGCTATGCCGCGTACTCCGCGACGCTCCGCGTCGACGACCTCGTCGAGCTCTACGTCGCCCACCGCCTCCGCCACGGCGAGGAAATCACCGAGGCGGAGGCGCGCGACACCTTCGCCGAGCAGGTCGCGGACGCCAACCTCGAGGATCTCGACGATGACGAGAAGCCGCGCGTCGTCCTCGTCGCCACGGAGTTTCCGATCGGCGTGACGGCCACCTGTCTCTGGCTGCGCGAGAACTACGAGCTCGACATCTCATGCGTCCAGCTCGTGCCGTACATGCTCGACGGCCGGTTGCTTATCTCGTCCTCCGTCCTGATTCCACTCCCCGAGGCGTCCGCATACACCGTCCAGCGCGATCGCAAGCGCCAGCGGGCGAAGTCCCGTCAGCGGATCGACTGGGATGTCGTGCGAGAGGTCGTCGCGTCGATCCCGCCCGGCCACTGGATGAGCTACCAGGACGTCGCCGTCGCCGCTGGCGGGACGCCGGGCGCCGCCATGGCGCTCGGGACCGGCCTGCGCACCCGCGAGGACATCGTCGACGGCGTCTTCCGCGTACTGAACCGGAAGGGGAAAGTCTCCTCGCGGTGGCAGGCGAAGAACGACGACCTTCCCCAGGATCCGGGCGCGGTCCGCGCGCGACTCGAGCAGGAGGGCCTCACCTTCGACGTGCAGGGCCGAGCCGACCCGGCGCGGCGCTGGAGCCAGCAGGCCGACGACTGAGCGCACGACGCCCGCCTGGGCTGATTGCATACGCGTCATGCCGGCCATGCTTATCGACGAGCGATCGAGCGCAGACTGACCGTGGACGTCTTCGCGCTCCGCGAGGCGTTGGTCGGCGACTACCGCCGCTATGCCGAAAGCTTCCTCACGATCCGCGACCCGCGCGTGCGAGAGCATGTGCGGCGTGAGCTCGACGAGGGTCTGCTGTGGCCCGACCCTCGGATCCAGCTGAACCCGAGCTTCGAGCCGGGCGGCTGGATCGACGAGCTCGCCGAGCGCGGGACGATTCACGACGAGTGCCGCCGCATCTTCCGCAACGGCAAGGAGGGTCCCAACGACGCCGGAACCCCGCTGCGGCTGCACCGTCATCAGACAGATGCGATCGAGGCCGGCAGGACGGGCGCCTCGTACGTTCTTACGACCGGCACCGGCTCGGGCAAGAGCCTCGCCTACATCGTGCCGATCGTCGACGCGGTCCTGCGGGGGGACGCCAGGGGCAATGGCGTCAAGGCGATCGTCGTGTATCCGATGAACGCCCTGGCGAACTCGCAGGCGCAGGAGCTCGAGAAGTTCCTCGTCCACGGCTATCCCGCCGGCGGGAGCCCGGTGACCTTCCGCCGCTACACCGGCCAGGAGTCCGAAGAGGAGCGCGCGGCGATCATCGCCGACCCGCCCGACATCCTGCTCACGAACTACGTGATGCTCGAGCTGCTGCTGACGCGGCCGGTCGAGCGCGACCTCGTCGACGCGGCGCTCGGACTCCGCTTCCTCGTGCTCGACGAGCTGCACACCTACCGCGGCCGACAGGGCGCCGACGTCGCCTTCCTTTGCCGCCGCGTTCGCGAGGTCTGCGACGCCGACGGGTTGCAGTGCATCGGGACGTCGGCGACGCTCGCTGGTCCCGGGACGTACGAGGCGCAGCGCGAGGAGGTCGCCACCGTCGCGAGCCGGCTGTTCGGAACCCGCGTCCGACCGGAGCACGTGATCGGCGAGACGCTCCGCCGGGCGACGCGCGAGTACGACTTCGCGTCCGACGCGGCCGCCCGCGGGCAGCTCGTTGAGCGCGTCGCCGGCGGGCGGCCTGTCCCGGCCGATCACTCCGCCTTCGTCGCAGACCCGCTCGCCGCCTGGATCGAGCAAACCTTCGGGGTGACCTCCGAACCGGAGTCGGGGCGCCTGGTCCGCAGCGCCCCGCGCACGCTGGCCGGCGCGACCGGGGCGGTCACGGAGCTGGCCGCGCTGACCGGCCTCGATGACGCGCGCTCCGAGGCCGCCATCCGCGAGACGCTGCTCTCCGGATCGAGGCACCTCGACCCGGAGACGGGCTTCCCCGTCTTCGCCTTCCGCCTCCACCAGTTCCTGTCCGGAGGCAGCTCCGCCTGGGCCTCGCTCGACCTGCCGGCCGAGCGGTACCTCACCACATCGGGACAGCAGTACGTTCCAGGCTCCGGACGCGAGCGCGTGCTGCTGCCGCTGGCCTTCTGTCGCGAATGCGGCCAGGACTACTTCGCGGTGCGCGCGAACGAGAGCGGCGTCTTCGAGCCGCGCGAAATCTCCGATCGCGGCCGGGGGCCCGGCGAGCGCATCGGCTACCTGTACGTCTCGGACGACCGCCCGTGGCCGCACGATCCGGAGGAGGTGCTTGAGCGCCTGCCGCCCGACTGGATCGACCCGGCGACGGGCGCGGTGCGGCGCTCGCAACGGGACAACCTGCCGCGGCGCGTGGAGGTCGGGCGGGACGGACACGAGGGGCCGGGTGGCCTCGAGATGCAGTTCCTCCCGGCGCCGTTCCGCTTTTGCCTCGCATGCGGCGTCGCCTATACCGCACGGCAGATCGCCGACTTCGGCAAGCTGACCTCGCTTGGAGCTGGCGGACGCAGTACGTCGGCCACCGTCCTCGGACTCGCCGCCCTGCGCTCGCTGCGCGCCGACGCGACGCTCGACCCGGAGGCCCGCAAGCTCCTCTCGTTCACGGACAACCGCCAGGACGCGTCCCTCCAGGCGGGCCACTTCAACGACTTCGTCGAGGTAGGCCTGCTGCGCTCTGCGCTGCACCGTGCGGTCGCCGCAGCCGGGCCGGATGGCCTTGCGCACGACGAGCTCATCGAGGCGGTCGTGGGCCAGCTCAACCTCGACCGCCGGCACTATGCGGCGGACCCCGATGTCAAGGGCATCGCCCGCACCCAGGCCGAGCAGGCGCTTCGCGGCGTCGTCGGCTACCGCCTCTACCGCGACCTCGAGCGCGGATGGCGGCTGACTTCGCCGAACCTCGAGCAGGTCGGCCTGCTGCACATCCGCTACGAGGAGCTCGACGCGCTCGCCGCCGATGAGGACGAGTGGATCGCGGCGCCCGCAGCCCTGGCTGCCGCGACGCCGGCCACGCGCGGGCGCGTCGCGCGCGTGCTGCTGGACTTCATGCGCCGGGAGCTCGGGATCAAGGTGGACGTCCTCGACGAGCAGCCCCAGGAGCGCATCAAGCAGCGCTCCGCGCAGCGGCTGCGTCCGCCGTGGGCGATCGACGAGGACGAGGAGCTGATCCACGGCGCGCGCGTGTATCCGCGCTCGCGCAGGGAGGGCGACTTCCGCGGCGACGTGTACCTGTCCGGCCGCGGCGGCTTCGGGCAGTACCTGCGTCGTCACGACACGTTCCCGGAGCACGCGGCTGCGCTATCGGTGGACGGCGCCGACGCCGTCATCGCCGCGCTGCTCGCGGGACTGCGCTCGTACGGGATTGTCGAGGTCGTCGACGATCCGGGTGCGTCGGGCGAGGCGCCGGGCTACCAACTCGTGGCGGCGGCGATGCGCTGGACGCCGGGCGATGGTAGACCGGCGCACGACCCGATCCGCGTGCCCCGTCCGCCCGAGCACGGCGGGCGCGCCAACCCGTTCTTCACCGCGTTCTACGACACGATCGCTCAGGATGGCCAGGGACTCGAGGCGCGCGAGCACACCGCCCAGGTCCCTGCCGACGTGCGCGCCGAGCGGGAGCGCCGCTTCCGTGCCGGCGAGCTGCCGCTGTTGTTCTGCTCGCCCACGATGGAGCTGGGCGTCGACATCGCGTGGCTCAACGCCGTCAACCTGCGCAACGTCCCGCCGACGCCGGCCAACTACGCGCAGCGCTCGGGTCGCGCCGGGCGGTCCGGCCAGCCCGCTCTGGTCTTCACCTACTGCTCGAGCTGGAACTCGCACGACCAGTACTTCTTCCGGCGCCCGGACCGCATGGTGTCCGGGCAGGTGGCACCGCCACAGCTCGACATGGCCAACGAGGATCTGGTGCGCGCGCATGTGCACGCCGTGTGGCTCGCGGAGACCGGCGCGGGGCTTGGGCACTCGATGACCGATGTGCTCGACGTGGCCGGCGAGGAGCCCTCGCTGGCAATCCGCGCCGATGTCCGCGAGCAGCTCGAGCGCACTGGGGCGAGCGCCCGCGCACGCGAGCGTGCGAAGGCTGTGCTCGACCGCGTCGACCAGCTCGACGAGGCCGACTGGCACTCCGAGGAGTGGCTCGACGCGGCGCTGTCCGCCGCGCTGCCGCGCTTCGACCGCGCCTGCGACCGCTGGCGCGACCTGTACCGCGCCGCCGACCAGGCGCAGCGCACGCAGAACGCGATCGCCACCGACCAGGGCCGCCCGCCGCGTGACCGCGAGCAGGCGCGCCGGCTGCGGCGCGAGGCCGAGGCGCAGCTCGATCTGCTGACAGCCGGCGCCCAGGGCGGGCAGTCGGACTTCTATCCGTACCGGTACCTCGCCAGCGAGGGATTCCTCCCCGGCTACTCGTTCCCGCGCCTGCCGCTCGCCGCGTTCATCCCCGCTCGCAGGACGCGCGGCCAGGAGGAGTTCGTCTCGCGCCCGCGCTTCCTCGCCATCACCGAGTTCGGTCCGCGGGCGATCGTCTACCACGAGGGTTCGCGCTATCTCATCAACAAGGTCATCCTCCCGGTCTCGGGCGAGCCGGGCGGCGAGGGGCCGGCGCTCGACAGCGCGAAGCAGTGCGAGCGCTGCGGCTACATGCATCCCACGCTCCGGTCGACCGCGGACGTGTGCGACCGCTGCGGGGCCGAGCTTCCGGCGCAGCTCGGCCGACTGCTGCGCATGCAGAACGTCGCGACGCGTCGCCGCGACCGCATCTCTTCCGACGAGGAAGAGCGCCAGCGCCAGGGCTACGAGGTGCGCACCGGCGTGCGCTTCTCGCACCGGCGCACCGGCGTGGCGGTCGGGGGCGACGGGACGCCGGCAGCCACGCTCGAGTTCGGCGCGGCTGCGACGATCTGGCGAATTAACGTGGGATGGACGCGCCGCGCCGACCCGGCGCAGCTCGGCTTCGTGCTCGACACCGAACGTGGCTACTGGGCGCGCAACGACGACAATGCCGAAGATCCGCAGGACCCGCTGAGCCGCCGCACCGCACGCGTCGTGCCGTACGTCGAGGACACGCGCAACTGCCTGCTGATCGAGCCGGGCCAAGAGCTCGACGCGCAGGGGATGGCGTCGCTGCAGGCGGCGCTCCAGCGCGGGATTCAGGCCCACTTCCAGCTCGAGGAGTCGGAGCTCGGCGCTGAGCCGCTCCCGAGCGCCGCCAACCGCCGCCTGCTGATGCTGTTCGAGGCGACCGAGGGCGGCGCCGGCGTCCTCCGCCGGCTGCTCGAACCGGGCGTGCTCGCCGCCGTCGCGCGCGAGGCGCTCGACATCTGCCACTTCGACCCGGGAACCGGCGAGGATCGCGGCCGCGCCGAGGGGGCGAGCGAAGACTGCGAGGCCGCCTGCTACGACTGCCTGCTGTCCTATGCCAACCAGCGCGACCATCGCATCCTCGACCGCCATGCAATCCGCGAGACCCTGCTCGCGTTCGCGCGCGCGTCGACCGACGCGCAGGTCGCGGCACTCGCCGATGAGCGGCTCGCGGAGCTCGAAGCCGCCTGCCGGGACGGCGTCGCGCGCGACTGGCTTCGAGCTGTGGCGGACCGAGGACTGCGCCTGCCGACCCATGCCGAGCGGCGGCTCGAGCGCTGCGCGACGACGCCGCACTTCCTGTACACCGAGAGCCAATCCGCGGTGTACGTCGACGGAGACGACGACGACGCCCGTCCGGACGCCGCCGTTGTCGAATGCCTCGAGAACGAGGGCTATGAGGTGATTCGCTTCGGCGCGACGGGCGACTGGGACGCCGTCTTCGCGCGGCACTCCGACGTCTTCGACGCCGGCGATCGCTCGACCAGAGGGGCGCCATGAGCTTTGCGAGCGGCGCGCTCGTCCGCGCGCGCGGACGCGAATGGGTCGTGCTCCCGGAGTCCGAGCCGGACTTGCTAGTGCTGCGCCCGCTCGGCGGCGCCGACGGTGAGATCGCCGGCGTCCTGCCGGCGCTCGAGTCGGTCGAGCCCGCGCGCTTCGCGCCGCCCGACCCGGCGCTCGCCGGCGACGCCCGCTCCGCTGGCCTGCTGCGCGACGCGCTGCGGCTTGGCTTCCGCTCGTCGGCGGGGCCGTTCCGCTCCTTCGGGCGGATCGCGGTCGACCCGCGCCCTTACCAGCTCGTGCCGCTGCTGATGGCGCTGCCGATGGATCCCGTGCGCCTGCTGATCGCCGACGACGTCGGCGTCGGCAAGACCGTCGAGGCGGCCCTGATCGCGCGCGAGCTGCTCGACCAGGGCACGGTCGCGCGGCTCGCCGTGCTGTGCCCGCCGCACCTGGCGGAGCAGTGGCAGCGTGAGCTGCGAGAGAAGTTCCACATCGAGGCCGAGGTCGTGTTGTCGTCCACGGCGCGCCGGCTGGAGCGGGGGCTCGGCGTCGGCGAGTCACTCTTCGACGTGCACCCGTTCGTCGTCGTCTCGACCGAGTACATCAAGGCCGACCGGCGGCGGGCCGAGTTCGTGCGGTCGTGCCCCGAGCTGGTGATCGTCGACGAGGCACACGGCTTCGCGTGGGCGGGACCCGGTGGTGGACGTGCGCGCCAGCAGCGGCACGAGCTGCTCATCGAGCTGGCGCGCGATCCCGAGCGCCACCTCGTGCTCGTCACGGCGACGCCGCACAGTGGCAAGGCCGACGCATTCCGCTCGCTGTTGGCGTTCCTCGGGCCGGGGCTCGCTGAGCTGCCCGAGGAGCTCGGCGGCGCCGAGCGGGAGGCGGACCGCCGACGGCTGGCGCGTCACCTCGTGCAGCGACGGCGCGCGGACATCCGTCACTTCATGAAGGACGACACGCCGTTCCCCGACCGCATGTCGAAGGATGAGACGTACCGGCTCACGCCCGACCAGCGAGCACTGCTCGACCGCGTCCTCGAGTTCGCCCGCGAGACGGTGCACGAGCCGGGGACGGACACGCGGCGCCAGCGCATCCGCTGGTGGTCGGCGCTCGGCCTGCTGCGCGCGCTCGGTTCGAGCCCACGCGCGGCAGCCGCCACGCTGCTGACGCGGGCTGCGGCGGCCGGCGCCGAGACGCCGCAGGAGATCGACGCGCTTGGGCGTCGCGTGGTGCTCGATGTGACGGGCGAGGACGAGACCGCCGAGGCGTCCGACGTCGTGCCAGGCGCCGACGCCGACATCGACGGCGACACGCCTGAGCGGCGACGCCTGCGCGCGTTCGCCCGCGAGGCCGCGGCGCTTGAGGGCGACGGTGATGCGAAGCTCCAGGGCATCGTCCCGGTCGTCCGGCGGCTGGTCGACGACGGCGACCGGCCGATCGTCTTCTGCCGTTTCATCGCCACCGCCGAGTACGTGGCCGAGCACCTGCGCGCGAAGCTCCGCGGCGTCGAGGTCGTCGCCGTCACGGGGTCGCTGCCGCCCCCCGAGCGCGAGGCGCGCGTCGCCGAGCTCGCCGAGCATCCTCGGCGCGTCCTGGTCGCCACGGACTGCCTGAGCGAGGGCATCAACCTCCAGGAGCACTTCGACGCGGTCGTCCACTACGACCTCGCGTGGAACCCGACGCGCCACGAGCAGCGCGAGGGACGAGTGGACCGCTTCGGCCAGCGGCGCCCGTCCGTGCGCGTCGTGACCTACTACGGTGCCGACAACCCGGTGGACGGCGTCGTCCTCGACGTTCTCCTGCGCAAGCACGACGCGATCCGCGCGACGCTTGGCGTCTCAGTGCCGGTGCCGGTCGAGTCCGACACGGTGATGGAGGCGATCCTCGAGGGCATGGTCACCCGCGGGGCCGGGGCCGCCGGGGACGCGGACCAGCTGGCGCTGTTCGAGCGCGACGTCGTCGCCCCGCGGCGCCGGGACCTGCACGAGGAGTGGGACTCGCTTGCCGAGCGCGAGCGCCGCTCGCGCACGATGTTCGCGCACGAGGGCGTTCGCGCCGAGGACGTCTATCGCGAGCTGCAGGACGTGCAGCGAGCGATCGGCGTCGACCTCGACGTGCGCCGCTTCTGCGAGCGGGCGCTGACCGCGCTCAGCGCCAGCGTCGACGCGGACCGGGAGACGCTGACGGTCGAGCTGTCGGAGACGCCGATCGCTCTCCGCGACGCGCTCGGCGGCCGCACCACGCTGCGCGCCCGCTTCCGCCCCCCGTCAGAGGAAGGGGAGGAGCTGCTGATGCGTACGCATCCGGTCGTCGAGGGGCTCGCTTCACACGTGCTCGACACGGCTCTCGATGCTCAGAGCGGCGAGTCGGTTGCGGCGCGCTGCGGCGTGATGCGCGCACATGACGTGACGCGCCGCACCACTGCGCTGCTGTTGCGCATGCGCTTCCACCTGACGATTCGTCGGGGCGACGACGAATGTCGCCTGCTCGCCGAGGATGCCCGGGTCCTCGCGTTCGCCGGCTCCGCCGACGCGCCCGAGTGGCTGTCGGAGGAGGCGGCTGAGGCGCTGCTGTCCGCGGCGCCGTCGGCGAACGTCCCGCTCGAGCGCGCGCGTCGCGATCTCGAGCGCGCGGTCGAGGCGCTCCCGACGTTCGAGCCGGCGCTGGCAGACGTGGCCCAGGTGCACGCTGCCGAGCTGCTCGAGTCGCATCGGCGCGTGCGCCACGCTACCGGCACGCGTGGACGCTTCGCCGTCGAGCCGCAGTTGCCCGTCGACGTGCTCGGGCTGTATGTCTTCCTCCCACACCCGCTGGACACATGAAGCTCCGCGCGCGGGACCTGTTCGCGACGATCCGCTCCGAGGGCGCGCTGCTGCCCGCCGAGCTGCTCGCCCGCGTCGCCGAGAACGATCGCTCGCTCGAGGGGCTCGCGCCAGAGGCGTACCACCTCGGCCCGGGCGAGCGGCTCGGCGAGGCGGTCAACCGCTCGTGGAGCCGGCTGCTGGGCCTGTGGAGCAGCTTCGACGCTGCCCGGGACGCGTTGCCGGAGCGCGATGCGGGCACGACGCTCACGCGCGAGCGGTGGCTGCTGGCACTCTTCGGCGAGCTGGGCTACGGCCGGCTGGCGCCGGCGAGAGCAGTCGAGCTCGATGGGCACGCGTACCCCGTCTCGCATGAGTGGCATCGCTCGCCGATCCATCTGGTCTCGTTTCGCGTCGACCTCGACCGGCGCACGGCCGGCGTCGCCGGGGCCGCCCGCCAGAGCCCCCACTCGCTGGTGCAGGAGCTGCTCAACCGCTCGAACGACCACCTGTGGGGCTTCGTGTCGAACGGACTGCAGCTGCGGCTGCTGCGCGACAACGCGTCGCTGGCGCGTCAGGCGTACGTCGAGTGGGATCTCGATGCGATGATGCGCGGCGAGGCCTACGCCGACTTCGTCGTGCTGTGGCTGGTCTGCCACCAGTCGCGCGTGGAGGCCGAGCAGCCCGCCGACTGCTTGCTCGAGCGCTGGTCGCGGATCGCGGTCGAGCAGGGCACGCGTGCGCTCGACCAGCTCCGCGCGGGCGTCGAGGAGGCGATCGCGTGCCTCGGCCGCGGCTTCCTCGCGCATCCCGCCAACGGCACGCTGCGCGACGCACTGCGATCCGGGGAGCTCGACGGGCTGGGGCTCTACCGCCAGCTCCTGCGCGTGGTCTACCGGCTGCTGCTGCAGTGCGCCGCCGAGGATCGCGACCTGCTGCACGCGCCCGGCGCCGACGCGGTCGCCAGGGAGCGCTTCCGGCGCTTCTACTCGACGCAGCGCCTGCGGCGGATCGCCGAACAGCGGCCCGGCACCCGCCACCCGGACCTGCACGCGGCGCTGCGGTTCGTCTGGCAACGCCTCGGCGCCGACGAAGGCTGTCCGGAGCTCGCGCTGCCCGGGCTCGGCGGTCTGCTGTTCTCGGCCGACGCGACGCCGGCGCTCGACCGCTGCGAGCTGCCGAACCGCGATCTGCTCGACGCGGTGCGCGCGCTCTCGCTCGCCGAGTCCGGTGGCGTGCGCCGTCCGGTCGACTTCAAGAACCTCGGCTCGGAGGAGCTGGGCTCCGTCTATGAGTCGCTGCTGGAGCTGCACCCCGAGATCGACGCCGACGCCGGGCACTTCGCGCTGACGACCGCCGGCGGCCACGAGCGCAAGACCACCGGCTCGTACTACACGCCCACGAGCCTGATCGTCTCGCTGCTCGACTCCGCGCTCGATCCGGTGCTCGACGAGGCGGTGCGCGCGGACGATCCCGAGCGGGCGATCCTCGCGTTGAGCGTCTGCGACCCGGCCTGCGGGTCGGGGCACTTCCTGATCGCGGCGGCGCACCGGATCGCCAAGCGCCTCGCGGCGGTGCGGACCGGCGACGCGGAGCCTGCGCCCGCGGCCTATCGGGCTGCGCTGCGGGACGTCATCGGGCACTGTCTTTACGGCGTCGACGTCAACCCGATGGCCGTCGAGCTCTGCAAGGTCGGGCTCTGGATGGAGGCGCTCGAGCCCGGCCGCCCGCTCGGCTTCCTCGACCACCGGATCGTGTGCGGCAACAGCCTGCTCGGCACGACGCCCGCCCTCATCGCGCAGGGCGTCCCGGCCGAGGCGTTCGCCGCGATCGGTCAGCTCGACAGACGCTTCGAGGAGCAGGTGCGCTCCGTACTCGCCGAGGCGCTGCCCGGCAGCGAGAGCGTGAGCGAGCGGGCCGCCGCCTGGGCGGCGCTCGTGCGCGACGCGGTCGATGACAAGCAGGTCGCCGCCGAGCTGCGCAAGCGCAACGATCGCGAGCGCCGCAGCCAGGGCGCCTTCCCGCTGGGCGACCCGGCCGCCGTGGTCGATGCGAACCTGGCCGACGCCGTCCACGCGCTCGATGCCCAGCCGGAGCGATCGCCGGCCGACGTGCGCCGGAAGGCCGAGCGCTACGCCGCCGCGCAGGCGTCGCCCGAGCACGAACGCGCGCGCCTGCTGGCCGACGCCTGGTGTACGGCGTTCGTCGGGGCGAAGCAGCCCGGCGTCGAGGCGGTGACCCAGGCGACGCTCGACCAAATCGCTGAGGACCGTGCGCGCCTCGATCCGGACGTCCGCGCGGTTGTCGACCGCACGGCGGAGCGCATGCGGTTCTTCCACTGGCACGTCGCGTTCCCGGAGATCTTCCGCGCGGCGTCGGGCGCGGACGATGCCGAGCCGGCGGGCTGGTCGGGCGGCTTCGACGTCGTGCTCGGCAACCCGCCGTGGGAGCGGGTCAAGCTCCAGGAGAAGGAGTTCTTCGCTCGCGAGGCGCCGATGGTCGCGGGCGCGGCGAACAAGGCGGCGCGACAGCGCGCAATTGCCGCGCTCGCGGGCGAGGACCGCGACCTGCTCCGACGCTTCCTGCTGGCGCGCCGCGATGCCGAGGCGGCTAGCCACCTCATCCGCCGCTCCGGCCGCTTTCCGCTGTGCGGCCGCGGCGACGTCAACACATACGCCGTCTTCGCCGAGAATGACCGGACCGTGGCCGCGCCGCATGGCCGCGTGGGCTGCATCGTCCCGACGGGCATCGCCACCGATGACACCACCAAGCGGTTCTTCCAGGACATCGTCGAGCGTCGCAGCCTCGTAAGTCTGTACGACTTCGAGAACCGCGAAGGGCTGTTCCCCGCGGTGCACCGAAGCTACAAGTTCTGCCTGCTGACGCTGAGCGGCTCGCGGCGGCCGTTCGCCGCGGCAGAGCTCGTCTTCTTCGCGACCCGCGCCGACCATCTCGCCGACGCGGAGCGCCGCTTCACGCTCACCCCGAAGGAAATCGCGCTGCTGAATCCGAACACGCGCACCTGTCCGATCTTCCGGTCCGGGCGCGACGCGCAGATCGCGACGGCGGTCTACGGCCGGGTCCCGGTGCTGGTCCGCGAGGACGATCCGGACGGCAACCCGTGGGAATTTGAGCCTCGCCGCGTTTTCGACCTCAACCGGCCGACCGATCTGGCCTGCTTCGCCGACACAGAGGACGCCGCTCCCGACGCCGTGCCCCACTACGGCATGGGCCAGTTCCACCAGTTCGACCACCGCTACGCGACCTATGCGGGAGCGGAGCGCCTCGTGTTCGCCGGCCACGAGCAGCCGACCTCGACGATCGCGCGCGCCTACGTCTCGGCCGAGGAGGTCACGTCCCGCCTCGGGGTCGAGCGCCTGCCGTGGCTGCTGGCGTGGCGCGACTACTGCCGGAGCACTGACGAGCGCACGGCGATCGCCGCCGTGCTGCCCCCGTCTGCCACGGACTTCGGCGTTCGCGTGCAGCGCTCGATCTCGGCCGATCGCGCGCTGCTGCTACTGGCTGTCTTCAACAGCTTCTGCTTCGACTTCTTCGTCCGCATCGCGCAGGGCGGCACGCACCTGAGCGACTTCATCGTGCGGCAGCTGCCGGTCCCGCCGCCGAGCGTCGTCGAGGGGCACGCGCGCTTCATCCGGCCGCGCGCGCTCGAGCTGACGTACACCGCCCGTGACCTCGCGCCGTTCGCTGGGGACCTCGGCCATGCCGGTCCGCCGTTCCGCTGGGAGCCCGAGCGGCGCTTCCTGCTGCGTGCCGAGCTGGACGCAGCGTTCTTCCACATCTACGGCGTCGAGCGCGACGACGTCGACTACATCCTCGACACGTTCCCGATCGTGCGCCGCAAGGACGAGCAGCGCTACGGCGAGTACCGCACGAAGCGCGTAATCCTCGAGATCTACGACGAGATGGCCGAGGCGGAGCGAACGGGCGGCGAGTACGCGACGCGGCTGGATCCTCCGCCGGCCGATCCCGAGGTCGCGCACGCCGGGCCCGAGGTGCGGCGTATGGAGGAGGGCACGGCGGCTGTCTGAGCGTCGCCGCGCAGCGCAGCGCTACGCGGCGTGCACGCCGCAGATGTCCCAATCGAAGCCGCGGGGCAGCTCGCGCAGGCGCTGCTCGGTGTCGTTCCACTCGGGATTGACATGACGCCCGATGGTGACCGCGGCGACGACCGCAGCACCGGCGTCCAGGAGCGCCGCGGCAGCGCTCTGCGCGCTCGCGCCGGTGGTCCACGTATCGTCGACGAGCAGCACGCACGCGTCGTCGAGCCGTCGGGCCACGGTGCACTTCTCGCGGTCGAACATCCGCTCGGCGACCGGCTTGGCGCTGCGCGCGAGCACGCGCTCGTAGCGATCCCGGGTCGGTGCGACGAGCTGGCCGACGATCTCGGGCAGCGGGTGCACGAGGTCGCGCTCGCGATCGCCGGAGGGCACCGTGGTCACGAGGTCGAACGCGGGCACGCCCGCCGTCGCGGCGAGGCAGGCCTCGTGGCCGGCGAGGAACCGCCAGAGGACCGCCGCGAGGCCGAGCTGGAAGCGGCGCGCGGTCCTGCCGCCGGCGCGCTTGTAGCCGGCGAGCGCACGGTGCAGCTGGCCGTGGGCGACGCTGTAGGAGACCGGGACGTAACGCTCGAGCATCTGGCTCTGCTGTCGGCACGGGTAGCACGTCGTGTAGTCGGGATCGACGAACGTGAAGCAGCGGCGGCAGACGCCGGGGCTGGGCCGGGGATTGAGGAGGAAGTTCTCATACGCGCCCGAGAGCTCGGCGACCGTCGGCATCGCGTAGCGGCCTGCGTCTACGCGACGAGCGTGTCGAGCGCGTTCAGCGCGCCCACGCGCTCGACGATCTCGCCGGGGTCTTCGACGACGTAGGTGCCGGGACGCTCCGCGTATCCGCGAGCCCACTGGTGCTTGAGCAGCGACGAGAGCAGGAACACGGGGCGTCCATGCTCGAGCGCCAGGCGCGCCTGCATCCGGGCGCCGCTCGTCTGCGATGCCTCGACGACGACGGTGGCCAGCGCCAGTCCCGACATGGTGGCGTTGCGCAGCGGGAAGGTCGTCTTGGTCGGCGGCTGGTCGGGCCAGAACTGCGACACCACGGCACCGGCGGCGACGATGCGCTCCTGCAGCGATCGATGCGCTGCGGGGTAGCACTGCCGCAGCCCCGTTCCGATCACGGCGATCGTCCTGCACCCGCGGTCGAGTGCCGCGGCGTGCGCGGCGGCGTCGATGCCGGCGGCCATGCCGCTCACCACGGTGAAGTCTGCGTCGGCGAGCGCGCCGGCGATGACCATGGCCTGCTCGATGCCGCGCGGCGTCGCTTGGCGCGTTCCCACGACGGCGACCGAGTCGCTGTCGCGCGGCAGCAGCGATCCGCGGATGAAGACGAGCGGCGGCCGGTCGTGGACGCCCCGGAGATTGTCGGGATAGTCCGGGTCGAGCACCGTAACCAGCCGCATGCCATCGGCCTCCCACGCCGCGATCTCCTCCGCGATGGCGTCGAGGTCGGGTGGGGCGTCGGACGCGAAGAGCTGCGGGTGCTGTTCGCTCAGCTCGGCCTCCAGGATCGCGACGGCCGACCCCACATCTTCGACGAGGTCTGCGTAGTGCGCCCACGGCCGGGCGCGCCGCCGCAGCAGCGCCACGAGGGCGGCGGTGTCCCGGCGAAGTGCCATCCTCAGAGCGTACGCGCCGGTCAAGACGTCAGGGGCTGACGAGGACGTCAGCCCGATGCTGCGCCGTCAGCGCTTGATCGACCCGAGGCAACCAACGTAACGACCCTGGCGTCGAGTTAGCCATGCACGCGCGGTTTGCCCCACCGCGTCAGCGCGGAGACGTCTCGTTGACAAACGGAATCGCTCCTCCGTATCGTACCGATCCTGAACCGGAGTTCCGGTTCCGCATCCTAGCCCCTATGGAAGCGAGCCGCGACATGTCAGCCACCGCAGCATCCGCCCCGCAACCGACGGACACGACGCTCGACCCGAAGCGCTGGGCTGCGCTCGCTGTCCTGGCGGTCGCGCAGTTCATGGTCGTGCTCGACGCCTCGATCGTGAACGTCGCGCTGCCCTCGATTCAGAGAGCGCTCGGCTTCTCCGAGAGCGGCCTGCAGTGGGTCGTCAACGCCTACACGCTCGCGTTCGGCGGCTTCCTGATGCTCGGCGGCCGCGCCGCGGATCTGTTCGGGCGTCGGCGCATGTTCATCGTCGGGCTCGGACTGTTCTCCGCCGCCTCGCTGGCCGGCGGCTTCGCGACGAGCGACGGCTGGCTGATCGCCGCCCGCGGCGTGCAGGGGCTCGGCGCCGCGATCGTCTCGCCGGCCGCGCTGTCGATCGTCACGACGACCTTCACCGAGGGCGCGGAGCGCAACAAGGCGCTCGGCATCTGGGGCGCGCTCGCCGGCGCCGGCGGCGCCGCCGGCGTGCTGATGGGCGGCATGCTGACGCAGTGGGCCGGCTGGGAGTGGGTGCTGTTCGTGAACGTGCCGATCGGCCTCGCGGCCGCGTTCGCCGCGCCGCGCTTCGTGCGCGAGAGCCGCACGCACGAGCGCACGTCGCTCGACGTCGCCGGCGCGCTGACCGTCACGCTGGGGCTCGTCGCGCTCGTGTACGCGCTCGTCGACGCCCACGACGCCGGCTGGACGTCGTTCCAGACGCTCGGCCTGCTCGCGCTGAGCGCGCTGCTGCTGGCGGGATTCGTCCTCACCGAGCTGCGCACGCGCTACCCGATCATGCCGCTCGGGATCTTCCGCAACCGCAACGTCGCAGGCGCGGACGCGGTCGCGCTGCTCGTCGGCGCCTCGCTGTTTAGCATGTTCTTCTTCATCTCGCTCTACCTGCAGCAGGTGCTGGGGCAGGACGCGCTGCACGCCGGCCTCTCCTACCTGCCGCTGGCGTTCGCGATCGTCTTCAGCGCGGGCGGCGCCTCACAATTGGTGACGAAGGTGGGCCCGAAGCCGGTGCTCGTGACGGGCCTGCTGTTCACGACCGTCGGGCTGATCCTCTTCACGCAGATCTCGCCCGATGGCTCCTACCTGAGCGACGTGCTGCTCCCGTCGGTGATCGTCGCGGTCGGGCTCGGGCTGTCGTTCGTCTCGCTCACGATCACGGCCGTCTCCGGCGTGAGCCACGACGAGGCTGGTCTGGCGTCCGGCCTGCTCAACACCGCTCAGCAGGTCGGCGGCGCGCTCGGCCTGGCGGTGTTGTCGTCGGTCGCCGCGTCGAAGATCGCGGACTCCGGTGGTCATGGTCCGGTGGCGCTGACGGACGGCTTCCAGAGCGCGTTCGCGGTCGGAGCCGGCTTCGCTGCGCTCGGCGTGCTGCTGGCGCTGCTCGTCGTCCCGCACGTGCGCCCCGGCGAGCTGGCCGAGCTGCCGGCGGCTGCGTGACAGAACGCGCTAGATGGTTGATTCCACGATCTCGCGGCGCGACGGGCACGTTGGGCGGCGCTGGATGCCACCCGGCGTCTCGCCAATGCCGCTGGCATTGGCTTCGACACCGCGCGTCGCCCAGCATCCGCCCACCGCACCCGTCGCATCCACGAATCTCGTGGAATCAACCATCTAGGCGCGCCGGCGTCGTTTCGCGTCGGCGCGCTCGGTGCGCGGCCGCGGCGGATTCGCCTTGCGCTCCTCCGGCGTCATCTTGCGGATGACGAGCGTGCCCTGGTCGAGCTGTCTTCTGATCTCGGCCAGCTTGCGCTCGCGTTCCTCCCGCTGACGGTCCTGTGTGGACTTCATCGTTCGATTGACGATACCGCTCAATCGACTGAATCCACGGTCGTTTTCTCCGCTGCGCGGCTATCTGGCGTTCCAGACGACCTTGTCGAACGCCGGCAGCGCCTGGTCGGCTGCGTAGCCGAGGTGGTCGAGGCCGAACAGGTCCTCGATGCTGCGCAGCAGCGAGAAGTGGTTGAAGGTGTCGGTCTGGTCGACCGAGCCGGGCTTGACGAAGCTCGAGATCAGCAGCAGGCCGACGCGGCCGCCGCCGGGCGGCTCGGGGGGCGCGGAGGGCGTGGTGGCGGTCACGGTGGCGGTGGTCGTCATCGTGGTCGCCGGCACCGTGGTCGTCGGCACCGTGGCGGTGGTGGGCGGCACCGTCGTGGTCGTTGTCGCGGGCGTCGTGCTCGTGCCGCCGGGCGGCGCGGCGCCCGCGGCGAGGTTCGGGAACGGCTGCGCGTCGCAGCACGAGCCGGAGTCCGCGTGCGGGCCGCTCTGGGGCGCCTGGTCGAACGTGATCGCGATCACGCCGCCGTCCTGATACGCAGGCGAGCGCTCGATCTGCGGCACGACGGTGCGCAGCCACGCGTCGGTCGCCGCGAGGCCGGCCGGCTCGTTCGGCGCGCACGGTTCGTCCGAGCCGTCGTGACAGCGGTCGGGGACGATGTAGGAGAGCGTCGGCGTCGTGTCCGCGCTGCGGAGGTCGTCGGCGAGGCGCCCGAGGTCGACGTCTCCGTGCTCGCACGCCGGCGTGTCGAGCAGCGAGTGGAAGTACACGAACGGGTTGCGCCACGTGACGTACGCGTCGCCGGGCGCCGGGGCATGGTCCTCGTCGGCGGTGCCGGGCGCCGGGTGCCGGCAGGTCGCCGGAGCGCCGGCGGGAGCGCGGGCGGCCGGAGCCTCCGGGGACGCGCCGTCGCCGGCCGAGGCGCTCGGCGGCGCGCCCGCGTCCGCCGGAGCGCTCGCCAGGCTCTGCACGTAGGCCCGCCACGTGCGTCCGGCCGCCGTCATCTGGTCGGCGAGCGTCAACGCTCTGGCGGGGTAGACGCATCCGTCGCCGGAGACGAGGCCGCCGGCGTCGAGCGTCCCCGGTGCGACGTCGCCGTACTGCGGGCAGTCCGCCGCCGTCTGCACGGTCGGCCCCTGGCCGCTGATCAGCGCGACGCCGTTCGCCAGCTCGCTCTGCGCGACCCCGTAGTAGTTCGCCAGCAGCTCTCCTCTGGCGGGCAGCTCGCGCCCGAGGTAGGGGGCGGGGGAGTCGGGTCCGAACGTCTCGTCGTAGCCGTGCCCCGACAGCACGATCAGGAACAGGTGGTGGACGTCGGGGAGCGCCGGGGTGTCGGGGAGCGCGGGAGGGGCGCTGACGTTGTCCTGCGCCGGCGTCGCGGCCGCGACCGGCGCCGGGGCCGGCGCGCTCTCGACCGGCGTGGCGGGAGCGGGCGCCTCGTCGACCGTGTCCGTCGCCGGCGTGGTGGCCGCGGGCTGCTGGAGCGCGACGAGCACGGGCGAGCTCGGCGCGCTCTCGGCCGGCGGGCTGACCGCGGAGCCGACGAGCACCCCGAACGCCAGCAGCACGATCACGGCCAGCGCCGCGGTCCGCGGCGGCGGCATCCAGCCCAGTAGGTCGCGGTCGGCGTCCGCGTCGTCGCCGAGGCCGTCCTCCGGGAAGACGTCGCCGGCGCGCAGCCCTGCCGCGATCAGCGTCGCGATCGCACTGGGGAGCGGACCGCGGCGCTCGCCGCATGCGATGCAGTAGCGCTGGTCGTGGCGCAGCGGCGCCGCGCACACCGCGCAGCCGGCGTGGTCATCGAGCGTCGTCACGGCTCCGGAGTCTCGCCGCGGGTGCGGTGCGAGTCGTGAAGATCCGGAGATCGCGGCGAACTTTCCGTGCCGCGTACACAGCCGCTTCACAACTCGGCGCGCGCGTTCACGCACACTGCGTGTCGAGATGGAGACGACGATGCCGCCCACGGCCGCGCTCCCGCTGCCGTCCGCCGAGGCGTGCGCCGCCTGCGGCGCCGCGTTGGCACGCGACCAGCGCTACTGCGTCGAGTGCGGAGCCCGGCGAGGCGAGCCGCGCCTGCCGTTCATGGACGGGCGGCCGCGCCACGCGCCGGCACCGGCTCCGGCCGCGCCTGCACCGCGCCGGCGGCGGCAGTCGTCGGCTGGCGCGACGCTTGTCGCCGGCGTCGGCACGCTCGTGCTCTCGCTCGGCGTCGGGGTGCTGATCGGCCGTTCTGGCGGCGACGCTCGCGTCCCGGCGGCTGCGCCGGTGCAGGTGGTGACGGTTGCGGGCGGCGGCACGGCCTCCGCCGACACCAGCACGCCGACGTCCGGCGGCGGCGCGAAGAAGCACAAGGCGCACACGGCCGCGACGCGGTCGGTCCTGCCGAGATCCAAGCTGCCGCCGCCGACCGTGACGATCGGCGCCAGAGGCCACGGCCCCGGCTTCAGACACGGCAGATTCACTGGCGACTTCTTCGGACCGTGAGAGCTTGCACGCGATGAAGACGATGCCCGCAAAGCTGCTCGACGCCGTGCGCGGACACCGCGCCGGCGCGACGCCCCCAGTCGACGCGCCGGCGACCCCGGCACCCTGGTCGCTCGACGCGCCGACGGCCGACGAGCGCATCGTCGACCTCGAGCGCCGTCGCGATCAGCTCGCCACGCGCGTCGCGGAGCTGCAGTGGGATCTCGGCGGCCTCGTCTACGAGATGGCCGTGCGCGATCGCATCGCCGTCGACGTGCTGGTCGGTCGCGCCGCCGCGCTGCAAGAGGCGGACGCCGAGCTCGGCGAGGTCGAGCGGATACTCCACACCGAGCAGACCGGGACCGCCGGCGCGTGCGGCACCTGCGACGCGCCGCACAGCAGCGGCGCGGTCTTCTGCTGGCAGTGCGGTCAGCCGCTGCTCGCGCAGGTCGCGAGCGACGCGATCGGCTCGTAGGCGCACCGAGGCGCCGCCGCCGCCTCGACTCGCGCTGGCCGGCCGCCTCAGCCGAAGCGTCCGCTGACGTAGTCGCGCGTGCGCGAATCGGCCGGGCGGCTGAAGATCGTCGCCGTCGCGTCCTCCTCGATCAGCGTGCCGACGCGCTCGCCGGCGCGCTCGTCGAGGCTGAAGAAGGCGGTGCGGTCGGCGACGCGCGCCGCCTGCTGCATGTTGTGCGTGACGATGACGATCGTGTAGCGCCGCTTCAGCGTGTGGACGAGCTCCTCGATCGCGGCCGTCGCGATCGGGTCGAGCGCGGAGGCGGGCTCGTCGAGCAGCAGCACGTCGGGCTCGATCGCGAGCGCGCGCGCGATGCAGAGGCGCTGCTGCTGGCCGCCGGAGAGGCCGAGCGCGCTCGCCTTCAGCCGGTCCTTGACCTCGTCCCACAGCGCAGCGCTGTGCAGCGCGCGCTCGACGCGCTCGTCGAGCCCGGCCTTCATGCCGAGGTTACGCGGCGCCCACGCGACGTTGTCGTAGATCGACTTGGGGAACGGGTTCGGCTTCTGGAAGACCATCCCGATGCGGCGGCGCACCTCGACGCGGTCGACGCCGCCGCCGTACAGGTCGTGGCCGTGGTAGAGCAGCTGGCCCCCGAGGCGGAAGCCGGGCACCGAGTCGTTCATGCGGTTGAGGCTGCGCAGGAACGTCGACTTGCCGCAGCCCGACGGGCCGATGATCGCCGTCGCAAGGTTGCGGCGGATCCGCAGGCTGACGCCGGCGATCGCGGTCTTCGCGCCGTAGGCGACCGACACGTCGCGAGCGTCGAAGACGACGGGACGGGGCGCCTCGCGCGGGCGCTCCGCGAGCGCGGCCTCGAGCTGCTCGGCGGTCGTGCGGATGCGCATGCGGGGCGCGGAGCCGTTTGCCCCCGTCATCGCGCCCCCAGCTTCGCGCGCGAGCGCGCCGCGAGCGTGCGCGCCACGGCGTTGGCGACGAGGATGAAGACGAGCAGGACGAGGCCCGCGCCCCACGCCCGCTGGTAGCCGGCGGGGTCGGGCTGCTCGGAGAGGATGAAGATCATGACGGGGATGTTCGGCAGCGCCTGGCCGAAGAGGTCGAAGGAGGCGTGGTTGTTGAAGATCGAGGTCGTGAACATCAAGGGCGCCGTCTCGCCGGCCGCGCGCGCGATCGCGAGCACGGTGCCGGTGACGATCCCGCCCAGCGCGCTCGGCAGCACGACGCCGACGATCGTGCGCCAGCGGCTCACGCCGAGCGCGTCGGCCGCCTCGCGCAGCTGGTGCGGGACGAGCAGCAGGATCTCCTGCGCCGCGCGCGCGATCAGCGGCACCATGATCACGGCCAGCGCGACGGCGCCGGCGAAGCCGCTCTGGTGGCGGCCGACGACGAGGAGGCTGAACGCGAACAGGCCGATCACGATCGACGGCAGGCCGTTGAGCAGGTCCAGCGCAAGCCGGACGACGGCGACCGTGCGCGGCCCCGCGAGCTCGGAGACGTAGATCGCGAGCAGCACGCCGAGCGGCACCGACATCAGCGTCGTGGCGAGCACGATCACGGCCGTGCCGAGGATCGCCGGGCCGATCCCGCCGCCGGGACCGCCGAACTGCGGGGGCGCCTTCGTCAGGAAGTCGAGGCTCAGCGCGGGGGCGCCGCGCACGGCGACGGAAACGATGACGACGCCGAGCACGACGACCGCCACGAGCGCGGCGCCGGTCGCGATGCTCTCGGCCAGCAGGTTCACGACACGCCGGCGGCGCAGGTTCCCCGACGCCGTCAGCGGCGCGGTCGGGTCGAACGCGGCGCTCATCGGGCGACCGCGTGCCGCACGTCGAAGCGGCGGCTGATCCACTGCGCGAGCAGGTTCGTCAGCAGCCCGATCGCCAGCAGCACGACCGCGAGGTAGAACATCGCGGAGGTGTGCAGCGCCGACGCCGGGCTCTGGAACTGGTCGGCGATGCGGCTGGCGATCGTCTCGCCGGTGTCGAACAGCGACACGTGCACCGCGCTGGCCGCGCCGATCACCTGCGTCACCGCGATCGCCTCGCCGAGCGCGCGGCCGAGGCCGAGGCAGGCGGCTGCGGCGATGCCGGAGACGGTCGACGGCAGCACGACGCCCCGCACGATCTCCCAGCGCGTGGCGCCGAGCGCCGCCGCGCCGTCCTGCAGCTCGGCCGGGACCGTCAGGAACAGATCGCGGCTGACGGAAGCGACGATCGGCACCACCATGATCGTCAGGATCAGACTGGTCGTGAAGAGACCGCTTCCGCTCGTCGACGGCGGCCCGAAGATCGGCAGGAAGCCGAGCGCGTCGTGCAGCGGCGGCTCCGCGTGCGAGCGCAGGAAGGGGCCGAGCACGACGATCCCCCAGAAGCCGAGGATCACGCTCGGGATCGCGGCGAGCATCTCGACGAGCGGCCCGATCACGCCGCGCACGCCTCTGGGCGCGAGCAGGCTCAGGTAGAGGCCGACGGCGATCCCGATCGGCGTCGCCAGCGCGAGCGCCGCCGCCGAGGTGACGGCGGTGCCGTAGAGCATCGTCGTCGCGCCGAAGACGTTGAAGTTCGGCTTCCACTCGCCGTGGACGAAGAAGCCGAGCCCGGTGCGCGCGATCGCGGGCCGCGCCCCGTGGATCACCTGGTACGCGATCGCCAGCAGCGCGAGGCCGGCGACGAGCGCCGCCATCCGGCACAGGACGCGCAGCAGCAGCTCGCCGACGCGGTCGACGCGTCGCAGGCGCCGGCGCGCCCGCGCGCGGGCGCGCGCGTCGGGTCCGCTCGTGACGGAGGCGAAGCTCATGGCGCGGCAGCCTACGGTCGCCGACCGGGCGCGTCCGCACGCGTTCACCGCATTGCCACAGGGCGGCAACAACATCGAAACAGGGGAAGCGCCCGGCGCCGTGACGCTTGTGGCCGACCCGAACTCACGGGAGATCGCAACGCCGAACGAAGGCGGAAAGGGAACGTAACGTTGAAGCGCATCCCCAAGCTCATCCTCATGCTCGCGGTGCTGGTCGCCGTCGCGGCGCTCGGACCGGCCTCCAGCGCGATGGCCGACTCGCTCGTCGGGGCCGGCTCCACGCTCTTGGCGCCGCTCGAGGCGCAGTGGGCCAACGACTACCACCATCGCACGGGCGTCTCGGTGACCTACGGCGCCGTCGGCTCCGGCGCAGGCATCGCGCAGATCTCCGCGCGCACCGTCGACTTCGGCGCCTCCGACGCGCCGATGACGCCGGATCAGGCCTCCGGCTGCAACGGCTGCGTTCAAATCCCGTGGGCGCTGACCGCGACCGGCGTCGCGTTCCACCTCGACGGCGTGCGGTCGCTGAAGCTGTCCGGTCCGATCGTCGCGAAGATCTACCTCGGCCAGATCACGAAGTGGAACGACAAGCGCATCCGCAAGCTCAACAGAGGCGTCCACCTGCCCGGCACGAAGATCACGCCGGTGTTCCGCAGCGACGGCTCGGGTGACACGTACGCCTTCACCGACTACCTGTCGGGTGTGAGCAGCTCGTGGAAGCACCGCATCGGCCGCGCCACCGCCGTCAGCTTCCCGGCGGGCGTCGGCGGCAGAGGCAACGATGGCGTGACCGCGATCGTCGCCTCCACGAACGGCTCGATCGGCTACATCTCGGCCTCGTACATCATCGCCCACGCCCTCAAGGTGGCGGCGCTGCAGAACGCGGCCGGCAAGTTCGTCTACCCGAACCTCAGCAACATCTCGGCGGCCGCCTCGGTCGTCAAGCGCGTCCCGTCGAACAACGAGATGCACATCGTCAACTCGCCGAAGAGCATCCCGAACGCGTACCCGCTCTCGACGTTCACGTACGTGATCGTGCCGAAGTCCTCGTCGAAGGCGAGCGCGCTCGGCAGATTCATCCTCTACGCGATGAATGCGGGGCAGCGCTTCGGCGCGGCGCTCGACTTCGCGCCGATTCCGAGAGTCGTCTACCAGGCCGGGATACGGACCGTCCACAGCCTCTCCTAACACGGACCGCAGGACGCGCCATGCGGCGCACGCAGGCCGGTGCGGACCCTTCGGGGCCGCGCCGGCCTTCGCGTGTCCGCGCCCGCGTCAGAACCAGCGGTGCAGCCACAGGTGGGCTGCGCAGGTGCGGAACCCCGTGCGCTGGTAGAGGCGCTGGGAGGCGACGTTGGCCGCCTGCGTCGCGACCTGCGCGCGGTGCAGGCCCGCGGCGCGGAAACGCGCAAGCGCAGCGGTCACGAGCGCGGCGCCGAGCCCGCCGCCGCGCGCGGACGCGGCGACCGCGATCAGCTCGATCGTCCCGACGCCGTCGCGCGTGTCGAGCCGGCAGACGACGAACCCGCGCGCGTCCCCGTCGGCGAGCGTCACCCGCTCCGGGCCGCCGTCGAGCCCGCGCCGCAGCATCGCCGCGTACAGCTCGCGGCTGCGCTCCTGCGGAAAGTGCGGGTCGGCGAGGAAGCGCGTGTGCGTGAAGGCCTCGCGCGCGAGCGTCTCGAGCGCCGCGTGCTGCCCGGCGGTCGCCGGCCCGATCGCCGGCCTCGGCGTCGGCGCGGCATGGCCCGCGTCCGCCGCAGACGCGTCGCCCAGCTCCCGCTCGAACGTCAGCCGCACGTCGCGCAGCGCGAAGCCGTCCGCCTGCGCGAGTGCGCTGCCGTGCGCGTCGTCGCCGTCGAGCAGCAGGTAGGCGCAGCGGATCCCGCGCGCCCGGCACGCCACGGTCGCGGCCGCCAGCGCCGACTCGTCAAGTCGCTCAGCGGTCAGTTGCGCGACCGGGAAGCCGAAGAACGCGCTGTCCCACGCGAGCGGGACGATCTGCTCGCCGAGCGCGCGGACCGCGCTCATCGCGCCGCCTGCGCCGAGACCTCGCCGTCCTGCACGCGGCTCGCCGCGGCGACCACGTAGTACGGGCGCCCCTTCGCCTCGCTGTAGACGCGTCCGACGTACTCGCCGATCAGCGCGACGATCATCAGCTGCACGGTCAGCAGCGCGAAGATCAGCGCGAAGGCGGACACGGTCCCTGCTCCGCCGCCGCCGACGAGCACGCGGTAGACGGCGAACGACGCCGTCCCGGCGAAGCCGAGCAGCGACGCCAGCAGCCCGACCGTCGTCAGCACGCGCAGCGGGAAGACGCTGTAGCCGGTGACGAGGTCGAGCGTCATCTCCACGAGCGCGCCGATGCGGTAGTGCGACCCGCGCTCGCTGCGCGCCTGATGGTCGATCGGCACCTCCTTGATCGGCACGCCGAGCCAGGCGACGACGGCGGGCACGTAGCGGTGGCGCTCTGTGAACGTGAGCATCAGGTCGACCGTCCTGCGGTCGTAGACGCGGAACATCGAGCCGAAGTCGCGCAGCCGCACGCCGGTCTGGCGATTGAGCCAGCGCGTCAGCAGCCGCGTGACGACGCGTCGCAGCAGCGGGTCACGGCGCTGCTCGCGGTAGCCGGACACGACCGGCCACTCCGGCGACAGCGCGCGCAGCATCGCGGGCAGCTCCTCCGGCGGGTACTGCAGGTCGCTGTCGAGCGTCGCGACGGCCGCGCCGCGCGCGTGCGCGAGGCCGGCGAAGACGGCCGCGTGCTGACCGAAGTTACGCGCCAGCCGCACGACCGTCGTCGGATGCCTCATCGTGCGCGCGAGCTCCAGCGCACGCGGCGTCGTGCGGTCGGCGCCGCCGTCATCGACGAGCACCAGCTCGCCGCCGCCCTCGATCGCTTCGATCACCGGCTCGCAGCGCGCGAAGATCTGCTCGAGCGCGTCCTCGTCGCGGTAGAGCGGGATGACGAGGCTGAGCCCCGGTTGTGTCTCCCCCGACACGCGCCCGATCTTCCCAGATCCATTGTCGCCGAACGACGATTCGGTTGGCGGCCTCCCGCCAGCCGGTAGAGTGCCGTCATGGGGGAAGTTCCGTTCAACCGACCCCGGTTGATCGGTACGGAGCATCGCTACGTGGACGAGGCGATTGCGACCGGCAAGATCTCCGGGAACGGCATATTCGCGGCGCGCTGCACGGCCTGGCTGCGCGCACGCGTCGGCGCGCCGGCGGCGTTCTTGACGCCGTCGTGCACGGCCGCGCTGGAGATGGCGGCGATCCTTGCCGACCTCGGTCCGGGTGACGAGGTGATCGTCCCGACCTTCACGTTCGTCTCGACCGCCAACGCGTTCGCCGCGCGCGGGGCGACGCCCGTGTTCGTCGACGCCGACGCGCGCACGCTCAACCTCGATCCCGCCGCCGTCGCGCGCGCGATCACGCCGCGCACGCGCGCGATCGTGGTGATGCATTACGGCGGCGTGGCCTGCGAGATGGACGCGATCGCGGCGCTTGCCGCGCGTCACCGGCTGCTCGTGATCGAGGACGCCGCGCATGCGCTGCCCGCCGCGCTCAATGGTCGTCCGCTCGGCTCGATCGGCCAGCTCGCGACGTTCAGCTTCCACGAGACGAAGAACATCCAGTGCGGGGAGGGCGGTGCACTCGTCGTCAACGACCCGTCGTTCGTCGCGCGCGCCGAGGTCGTGCAGGAGAAGGGCACGAACCGCTCGGCGATGTTCCGCGGCGAGACCGACAGATACACCTGGCTGGACCTCGGCTCCTCCTACCTGCTCAGCGAGGTCTCGGCCGCGTTCCTGTGGGCGCAGATGGAGGAGGCGGACGCGACGACCGCCGAGCGGCGCCGCATCTGGTCGCTCTACCACGAAGCGTTCGTCGACCTTGAGCAGGCCGGGCTCGTGCAGCGACCGAGCGTGCCGCCCGGCTGCGAGCACAGCGGCCACCTGTACTACCTGCTGCTGGCGGACGAGCACGAGCGCGACGGGCTGATCGACGCGCTTGCGCGCGCCGGCGTGCACGCGACCTCCCACTACGTGCCGCTCGGCAGCTCGCCCGCCGGCCGCCGCTACGGCCGCGAGCCGGAGCCGGCGCACGTCGCCGAGGCGCTCAGCCGCCGGCTCGTGCGCCTGCCGCTGTGGGTCGGGATGGAATCAGCCGACGTCGGGCGCGTGATCGAGGGCGTGCGCGACGCGCTTGCCGCACGACTGCTGCATCACGCGTAGTAGCGCGCGATCACGAGCAGCTCGCTGAACAGCGTGTGCGCGATCGCGAGCACGACGATCGCCGTGCCGAGCACCGGCGCCCAGCGCCGGCCGGCGCCGCGCGCCGCCAGCGCGAGCCCCCCGCCGTAGAGCGCCAGCAGCGGGAACAGGTAGCGCGTCTGCGCGATGCTCTGGCTGTAGCGCAGGTACGAGATGTACGACGCCAGCGCGATGAACGCCATCAGTCCGAGCGCGAGCAGGGCATAAGAGAGCAGCTCCCCGAAGCGTGCGCGCACGCGACGTCGCGCGCGCACGAGCGTCGCCGCCGCCAGCACGGCGAGCGCCGTGAGCGGCACCAGCGCGAGCGCGTAGACGAGCGGGCGGAAGCGTCCGTCGAGCCATCCGAACCAGCCGACGAAGCCCCTCTCCCAATATTCGTAGAACGGGGCGGCGCTTATGTAGTGCGTCATGCCGGGCAGCGGCGCGAGGTAGAACTGCCACAGGTAGCTCGCGCCCATGCCGAGCGAGGGGTGCAGCGCCGAGGTGCCGAAGTTGCTGCTCGCGCTGGCGCCGACGACGGGGCGGTCCCAGACGCTCGCGTTCAGCGCCATCTCGACCAGCAGCGGCGCCACCGCGACCGCGAGCGCGAGCGCCGGCAGCGCGAGCGCACGCGGACGCAGCGCGCCCTCGCGGCGCGCGCCCAGCACGAGCAGCGCGACGACCGTTCCCGGCACGAGCCCGAAGGCGTTGAACTTCGCCATCAGCGCGGTGCCGAGCGCCGCGCCGATCGCGACCGCGCGCTTGCGCGTAAGGCCGCGTCGGAAGCCGCGCGCGAGCGCGGCGAACAGCGCCGCCGCGCCGGCGTACAGCAGCGCGTCGGAGTTCACGCCGCTGGACATGAACGTGAACATCGGCAGGAACGCGACGCCGAGCGCGCCGACCCTCCAGCTTTCCGGCGCGGCCGGCAGCAGCTCGCGCAGGAACAGGAACACGAACAGCACGGTGGCGCCCGCGAGCAGTGCGGACACGAGCCGCATCAGCTGCAAGCGGTCGAGCACGGTGCCGCTGCTCCCCAGCGCGTAGGGCACCGCCTGGAGCGCGTAGTAGAGCGGCGGCTCGCCACCGACTTCCCTGGCGGCGCCGTTGCCGTCTCTACGGTTCGCAGGCTGCGCGAGTGCCGTTCTCATATCGCGCTGCTCGCGCGCCGACCAGATCGTCTCCTGTTCGGACTGGAACTGGATTTCGCGCCACTTCAGCGCGTCGAGCGCGGCCTGCTCCGAGCTGGAGTAGGTGTCTCTCGTCGCGGTGGCCGGCGGGCGGCCGTGCTGCACGAAGTACTCGGTGTAGGCGTAGTGCGACTGCTCGTCCGGTATCTGGAAGGCGGGCACGATCACGCCCCAGGCGGTCGCGTTGAGCACGGCGACGAGCGCGCAGACCCAGGCGGTGCGTGGCACGCGCGCGAGCAGCGCGCGCAGGCGCGCGAAGGCGCGCCCGTCGTGCCGCGCGCGCGTGCGCGTCAGCGGTCGTCCCGCGTGAGCTGCCATGCGCTCAGGGCGATCGGGGCGAGCATCAACAGGGCGGCGAGCAGCGCGACGGACGGGCCCGACCACGCGTGCCCGCGCCCGAGCCGCCGGACGAGCGTGGGGAGCTGCGACCACCACGAGGCGCGGCGGGCGGCGAGGTAGTCGAAGTGCATGCGGCCGCCGAGCAGGTCGCCGTTCCTGGTCGCGCCTTCTCCGGGGCCGGTCGGCACGCCGCGGAGCACGAGCTGCGTTGGGTTGCTTCTGTGCAGCGCGATGCAGACGTCGGCGACCGTTTCGTGGCGCAGCACGTGCGCGAGCGGCACGACGATCGCGTCGTCACCCTCCCAGCGCGCCGCGGTCCCGACATCCTGCCCGCTGTCCCCGGCCAGCGTGAGCGTGAGCCGCAGCGGGGCGTGCGAGGTGGCGTACGCCCTGAAGCGCAGCGCCGCCGTCCCTGCCGGCACGAGTTCGCTGCTCTGGCAAATCGTGTCGGCCGCGAACGCCGGCGGCTGGAGGTACTCCCTCGCCGGGAGCTGGTTCGTTCCGGTGCGGCGCTCGACGGCGTGCGAGAGCGTCGCGGCGACGCACGCCGCGATCAGCGCGAACCCGATGCCGAGTGTCAGCACGCGCGCTCGACGTCGCGCGCGCGAGCCCTCCTCCAACGCGTCCATTCCCCCTCCGCGTTGCCTCGATGGCGAGACGCCGACTATATAGCCGGCTGGAGGGGGAGACGTGGGGTCGCGAGCGCGGCGCCGCCAGCCGGCGCGGCGCTCGCAGTCACACGCGTCGCTATCTGATCTGCATGCCCGAGATCGCGCGCGCGATCACGAGGCGCTGGATCTCCGAGGTGCCCTCGAAGATCGTGTAGATCTTCGCGTCGCGGTGCATCCGCTCGACGGGGAACTCGCGCGTGTAGCCGTTGCCGCCGAGAATCTGGATCGCCCGCTCGGTGGCCCACACCGCGACCTCGCCGGCCTTCAGCTTCGACATCGAGCCCTCGGCGTTTCTGAACGGGTGCTGGTTGCGACCCATCCACGAGGCGCGCCACACGAGCAGCCGCGCGGCGTCGATCTCCATCTTCATGTCGGCGAGCGCGAACGCGATCGCCTGGTTCTCGATGATCGGCTTGCCGAACTGCACGCGCTCTCTCGCGTAGTCGAGCGCGTACTCGTACGCCGCGCGCGCGATGCCGAGCGCCTGCGCGCCGACGGTCGGGCGGGAGGACTCGAACGTCGCCATCGCCGCCTGTCCGCGCGACTTTCTGCCTTCGCGGGCGCGCGCGAGGCGCTCGTCGAGCTTCTCTCTGCCGCCGAGCAGGCACGAGCCGGGGATGCGGCAGTCGTCGAGGAAGACGTCGGCCGTGTGCGAGGCGCGCAGGCCGTGCTTTCTGAGCTTCGTGCCCATCTCGAGGCCGGGCGTGTTCGGCGGGATCACGAACGACGCCTGCCCGCGCGAGCCGAGCTCCGGCTCGACAGAGGCGACGATCACGTGGACGTTGGCGATGCCGCCGTTCGTCGCCCACGCCTTCTGGCCGTTGAGGACCCAGGTGTCGGTCGCCTCGTCGTACTTCGCGCGCGTCCGCAGCGCGGAGACGTCCGAGCCGGCGTTCGGCTCGGAGACGCAGAAGGCGGCGATCTTCGGGTCGTCGGCGGTGCCGAAGCACTGCGGGATCCACTCGCCGATCTGCTCGCCGGTGCCGTTGGCGAAGATGCCGGCGGCGGCGAGGCCGGAGCCCATGATCGCCATGCCGATGCCGGCGTCGCCCCAGAACAGCTCCTCGTTGACGATCGGCAGGCCGAGGCCGGTCGGGTCGGCGAAGAACTGCGCGAGCCCCTCGTAGCCGTAGAGGCCGATCTTCGCGGCCTCCTGGATGATCGGCCAGGGTGTCTCCTCGCGCTCGTCCCACTCGGAGGCGGCGGGGCGGACGACGTCTCTCGCGAAGCCGTGCACCCAATCGCGCACGTCTTTCTGGTCTTGGGTCAGCTCGAGCGAGAACGTCGTCTCGCCGGAGGCCTCGGGCAGGTCGATCGTGGATGCCATGGCGACGGATTCCTTGTCAGAGCAGGGCTTTGGTCACGCGGGAAACGTGACATGCGCCAATGTAACGGTGAACGGCCATCGAGGCGCCGGATCCCTCCCACACGCGTCCAGATCGAGGCTGGACGCATCCAACTTGCGCATCTTTGTGTCGTTTCCCCTGTTAGCGACGCAAAAGGGCGCATTCGCGCTCGATTCCCCCGGACCAAGGAGAGGCCGATGATCGCTCGCAAGATCGCGCTCGTGGCGTGTGCCGCAGCGCTCACGACCAGCCCAGCATGGGCGCATGGAAGAAGCGACCACTCGACGCCGTCGACGAGATCGCACAAGTGCACGCCGCACAAGGTCGGTTACGTGGCCGCCGGCACGCTGGTCGACCAGACGCTGACCGTCGACGCGACGACCGCCGCCAGAGGCGGCTCGCAGCCGACGTACAGCGGCGACGTGACGATCGCCGTCACGAAGACGAACCACGCCGCGAAGGGCGACAAGGGCACGACGAAGACGTACACGCTCGACCACGCGCGCGTCGTCCTCGGCCTCGACGACCAGAACAACGACGGCAGAGTCGACCTCGCCGACCTCGCCAGAGGCGACCGCGTGAAGGTGATCGGCAAGGTCACCAAACTCGCGAAGAAGTGCGACCAGACGGGCTTCACGCCCACGCTGACGATCAAGAAGCTGATCGTCCACGCGCCGGCGCAGCAGCCGGACGCGCAGTCCTAAGCGTCCCCGCCCCCCGGGTGCGGCGCGCGGCCTGATCGGCCGCGCGCCGCCGCCCACCGCGCCCGCCGTACTGCGGCGAGCGCGAGCGCCTCAACCCCGCAGGGTGAGCGCCGGGGCGCCGGACGCCGACTGCTCGGCAGGCGGTGCGGACGCAGCCGGCTGCGGGACCGGCCCGGCAGGAGCGCCTCCCCGCCGTGCGAGCCGCACGAGCCCCCATCCCAGCACGAGCAGCAGCGCCGACGTGATGCTCAGCACGACCAGTCCGGCGACGCCCCACAGCCATCCCGGCACGTCCTGCCTGCGCTCGCGTTGGAGCACGCGCCGGTCGCGCTCGAAGGCGCGCGTGGTGGACGCGAGCGCCGGCACCGCCGGCACCGGAATCGCCGCGTCGGCCGGCAGCGCGACCGGGACCGCGGCGAGGTCGCGCCCGCGATTCATGCGGATCATCGCCTTCCACGAGCCGCCGACCGGGATCGGCCGCGTCGTCGCGTAGACGCCGTCGCCGAGCGCGCGCAGGCGGTCGACGACGAGTCTGCCGCCGCCCTGCCATGCCGTCACCGTCAGCCACTCCGCGTTCGCGACGGCGCGCGGCGGCTCGAAGCGGATCGTCGCCGCGACGGTGCGCGTCGCGTCGCCCGGGCCGCCGGCGTGAACGGTGCGCAGTGCGATCTGCGCGCGAGCGCTCGTCGGAGCCGTGGTCGGCAGCAGGAACGCGATGGCCGCCGCCACCGTCAGCAGGCTCGCGCCCGCCGCCGCCCACGCGCGCGGGCGTCCGACGAGGCCGGCGTCGAGCCGCAGCCCGCCGGCCGTGAAGGCGCCCAGCACGCCGCCGGCGACGGCGACCGGCAGCGCGAGCGCGATCGCCTCCGGAAGGATGTGCGCCGGCCACGGCAGCGGCATCCACACGTGGCTCCAGCCGTACTCGGCGAGCACGCCGAGCGTCGCGATCAGCACGCCGGCGAGCGCGCCGAAGCGGAACGAGCGGACGCCGCGCGCCCCGACCGCGAGCGCGGCCAGCTCCACCAGCAGCCCCTCAGCGACGTAGAGCGGGAAGTGGGGGAGCGTCTCGCCGAGCAGCGGACCGACGAGCAGCGACAGGCCGCCGCGGATCGCCAGGTAGAAGGCGACGGCCGCGAGCGCGCCGCCGCGCCCGATCAACGTGCGCGCGACGACGAGCGCGAGCGACGCGGCGAAGGCGATCAGCAGCGGATGGAACAGCAGCGAGAACTGCGGGACGCCGAAGTCGAACTCGCCCTGGAAGATCGAGAGGCCGAGCAGCAGCCCGCCGCAGGCGCCGATCGCGCGGCTGTGTCGCAGGCGCTCGTCCGTCCGTCGCGCCCGCGCTTCCTCACGCGGCCCGGCGGCGATCCAACCCTCCGTGACCAGCACGAGGATGCCGACGAGCGTCATCGCGGCGCCGCCGAGCAGCATCAGGTGCGTCGGTCCCCACAGCGTCACGTCCTGCCCGAACAGACGGTGGGAGACGTCGTCGAGCGGAAAGCCGATCATCGAGAACGAGGCGCATGCCGTCAGCAGCACGCCCGCCACCGGGACGTGCCAGCCCGGCGCGATCCGCAGCGCGGCGGGCGAGCGCGGGTCGTTCTCGCGCGGCAGCACGATCGCGAACCAGCCGGCCGCGAGGATCCCGTAGAGGCCGAGCAGGATGAAGTAGTGCGCGGGGTTCGCGAGCGGCCCGGGATCGCGGCCCTTGTCGATGTGCAGCGAGACGTCCCAGTACATGCCGAACGCGGCGGTGAGGAGGGACAGGCCGGCGAGCGCGCTCGGCAGCGCGGCCCAGCCGGGCAGCCCGGTGTGCTGGCCGAGCGCGGCGCTGAGCCGGTCCAGCAGCCGCAGGCGCCCGGCGCGGTGTCGCATGCCGACTGCCACAAGCACAGTCGTCGCCGTGCTGACGGCGATCGTCGCTCCAGCGACCTGACCGAGCGCAGCGCCGCCTGCCGGCGGAGCGCTCGCGGTCGCGAGCGTCAGAAAAGAGTGCATGTCCGTATGCTACATCGACTGATGACACATCCAAACCTGTCATGTCTGCGCGCGGTCCTGCGGACTGGCACGGGTCGCTCCCTAGGATGTGACCGATGAGCGAGCGGCGCGCCGGCGAGTTGACGATCGACGAGCTCGCGCGCGAGACGGGCATGACCGTCCGCAACATTCGCGCGCACCAGTCGCGCGGGCTGCTGCCGCCGCCGGAGGTGCGCGCGCGCACCGGCTACTACGGCCCCGAGCACGTCGCGCGCCTGCGGCTGATCCAGGACTTGCAGGCCGAGGGCTTCAACCTCAAGGCGATCGAGCGGCTGATCAGCGCCTCCGACGGCGCCAGCGAGGAGGTGCTCGCGTTCGGCCGCCAAGTGCTGACCGCGTTCGCCGACGAGGAGTCGGAGGTCGCGACGCTCGACGACCTCAGAGCGCGCATCGGCAGCGCCGACGAGCGCGCGATCAAGAAGGCCGAGCGGCTCGACCTGATCCGCCCGCTCGGCGACGGCCGCTACGAGGTGCCGAGCCCGACGCTGCTGCGGGCCGGGGAGGAGCTGGCCGGGATGGGCGTGCCGCCGCTGCACGCGCTCGCGGTCGCCGAGCAGGTCCAGCGTCACACGCGCGCGATCGCCGACCAGTTCGTGCGGCTGTTCGTCGACGACGTCGCCGGCGGCGAGCTCGACCCGTCGAAGCGCACGCCGCAGGAGTGGGCGCTGCTGAGCGACGCGCTCACGCGCCTGCGCCCGCTCGCCAGCGAGGCCGTGCGCGCCGCGTTTCAGCAGACGATGACGGCCGCCGTCGAGCGCCAGCTGCAGAAGACGCTGAAGGGCTGAGACGCGGTCTCGAACCTCTGTAAGGTCGTCCGATGGGGGTGGCGGACGATCCGCGCGTCTACGACGCGATCCAGTTTCTGGCCGGGCGGCATGTGATCGACAAGCGCGTGCGGCGGATCCTCGCGGGCGCGTCGGGCGCGACCGTGCTCGACGTCGGCGCCGGCACCGGCACGATCGCCACGCTGCTGCCGGCGGACGCGCAGTACTGGGCGCTCGACAATGACCCCGCCAAGCTCGAGCGGCTCGCGCACAAGGTGCCGGGCGCGCGTCGGCTGCTGCGCTCCGCCGTCGACACCGGGCTCGAGGACGCGGCGGTCGACTGGACCGTCTGCATCGACGTTGCGCATCACCTCGACGACCGCGAACTGCCGGGCTTCACGCACGAGCTCGCGCGCATCACGCGCCACCGGCTGCTGTTCGTCGACCCGCTGTGGTCGGCGCGTCCGAGCCTCGGCCGCGTGCTGTGGCGCTACGACCGCGGTGCGCACCCGCGCACGGCCGAGCGGTTGCGGCAGGCGCTCGAAGCCGACTTCGAGATCGAGTCGACCGACCGCTTCCGCGCGATACACAGATACATGCTGTGCGTCTGCAAGCCGCGACGGGCGGCGGTTGCTGCCGCGGCGGCGTAGCTACGCGAATCTCGGCAGCGCTCTGCCGCCGTTGTCTCTGACGATCATGCGCTCGTACATGCGGCGCGCGCGGTCGGGGCGCGCGGCGGCGAGGTCGTGCAGCTCGTGCGGGTCGCGCTTGTGGTCGAACAGCTGCGGGTCGGCGTTCTGGTTGTCGCCCATGTAGGACCAGCGTCTGTCGCGCGCGAACACGATCGAGCTGTAGGCGCCGGTGACGTACTCGCGGCGCTTCAGCTTGTGCTTGCCGCTTCTGCCCTCCAGCAGCGGCAGCAGGTTCTGGCCGTCCATGAAGTGCGGTCTGCGCACCGTGCCGGCGTGCAGCAGCGTCGTCGCGACGTCCTGGGTCTGCGTGAGGTAGTCGGTCGTTCTGCCGGCCTCGCGGCCGTCGGGCGAGCGGATCATCAGCGGCACGTGGATCAACTCAGGGTGGCACTGCGTTGCCATCTTCGCGACGTAGCCGCGCTCGCCGAGCAGGAAGCCGTGGTCGGACAGGAACAGGATCAGCGTCTCGCGCTCGAGCCCCAGCTCGTGGAAGCGCTGCATGAAGTTGCCGAACCAGTGGTCGCTCATCGACAGCTCGGCGCGGTAGAGCGCCTTCATCTGCGCGACGTCGTCGGGGCCGAGGCCGTTAGTGTGCGCGGTGCCGTTGAGGACCGTGCCGGGATCCCACGTGCGGTCGAGCGAGCCGCCGTGCATGCGGATGTACTTCGCCGGCGGGTCCCACGGCTCGTGCGGGTCGAAGCAGTCGAGCATCAGCGCGAACGGCTTCTTCTGCCGGTTGGCCTCCTCCAGCAGTCGCATGCCGGCGCTGAAGACCTTCGCCGGCAGGTAGTCGGCCTCCGATCTGCGCCCGACCTGGTTGGCCAGGTACTGACGCATCTTTTGGCCCGAGCTGGAGTGCAGGATCTTCGGCGGCACGTGGCGTGCCAGCTCAGCGTCGGAGATCAGGCTCGCCGGGTGCGTGACGGTGCCGGTCTGACCGGGGACGGGGTGGTAGCGGTGCAGCGCCTGCTGGAACGGCTTCTGCGATGGCACGAGCACCCACGGCGTGTCGACTGCGAGCGCGGTGAACCAGCCGGCGCCGCGCAGCGTCGTGACGAGGTTCTGCACGGGGATGTCCTGCCAGCCAGGCGTGACGGGCATGTCGGGAGGCGGGCCTCTCCAGTCACCAAACGGGAACAGTCGACGGCCTCCATACATCGTCGCCCGGGCTGGCCCTGTAGGGAACGCCTCCGGGTAGACGTGCGTGAAGCGCAGGCTCTCGCGCGCGAGCGCGTCGAGGTTCGGCGTGTGCGCGCCTTTGCGTCCGTACGAGCCGAGGTGGTCGGCGCGAATCGAGTCGATGATGACGAGCAGCAGGTTGGGCGCCTCGCCGCGCTTCACCTTGCGCGTGCGGGCCGCGCGGATGGCGGCTGACGTCTTCGCGCGGGTGGCGGCGTCCGACGGGGTCGATGCGGTCTGCGTGCGGACGGCGGCGGTTGTCGTCGCGGCGCCGTCGTTCGAGCCGCAGCCGGCGGCGGCGCTCGCACTGACAGTTGCCGCGCCGATTCCGGCGCGGCGCAGCAGCTCGCGCCGGTCGATGCGTCTGGGGGACATGCGACCGCGGACTGTAGCGAGCGCTGCTACAAGCGGCGGTGCTCGCACAGTGACACGCTGCGGGGCCAGCGTAGCCCCGGCCCCGCAACGCGTGCCGCTACTTCAACCAACCTACTGGAGATGAAACGCTGATGAGGAGAAGATTTATATTAGTCTGATTAATACGTTTCTGGCTCCGGTGTTGTCGGTGACGCTGCCGGTGCCTTCGAAGGCGAAGTTAGTGCTCCCGCAGGGTATGCTCGCGTTCGGTTCGAGGACAAGCCTTGTGACGATTCCGTTGCCACTGGCTTCGTATGTGATGCCTTCGAATATGCCGATGAGCGGAACTGCTTCAGTCGTCCTCATTAGGCAGTTGATGCCGAAGACGGATTCTTGAAACCTGAGCGCGAAGCCTACGACTCGCTCTTTGACTCCGGTAAATCTCGGTAGGGTGCCGACTATGCCGCCGTATTGAAGGTGCCACGGCAACGTTTCGGATAGCACTGTCACGCCGCCTTGGGAGCACGTGCCCCGTATCGCTCTTGTCACGGCGCCGAGTAGCGTGCCGATCACCTTGGTGATCGTGGCTGCGTGGTAGCTGGATTCGAGCGTGATTGGACATTTCGCAAAGGCCCCGAAGGGTCCTGAGAATGTGAGCGGGTTGAATGTTGTTCGCATCAAAGTATGGCTGAAGCTGAGCCGGCCCGCTGATGCGCTACTGACTGCGAGCGCCAGCGCGAACGCGGCTGTCATGCTCGCCAGTGCGAGCTTGGTTGGTGTATGCATGAAAGATCCTCCCGTGGCTGCGCTGCCGAGAGCGCTGTCTGTGGCGCTCAACAACCCAGGGTTAGCGCGGGGCCGACTGTCAGCCGACCCCGCGCGTGCCTAGCGGCTTGGGCAGCCGCCGGTGCGCCTATATTAGTCTGATTAATACGTTAGTAGCCCCGGTGTTGTCTGTCACGGTCGCCGTGCCTTCGAATCTCCCGGTTATGCTTCCGCACGGTATCGTCGCGCCTGGTTCGGCGACGAGCCTTCTGATGATGCCGTTGCCGTTGGCTTCCCATTCGATGCCTTCGGCTATGCCGATGCTCGGGTTCGTGGTCGTCGTTCTCGATAGGCAGTTGATGCCGAAGACCGATTCCTGGACCCTAAACGAGGCGCCTATCAGCTTCTGCTTTATGCCGAGGAATCTGGGTAGCGACCCGGTGAAGCCGCCATAGGCGATGTGCCATGGCAACGTTTCGGATAGGATCGTCGCGTTGCCCTGGGTGCAGGTTCCCCTTATCGCTCTTGTCACATAGCCGATTAGGCTATCGAGCGTCTTGTTGATCGTTTCCCTATGGAAACTGGATTCGAGCGTGATTGGGCATCTTGCCGCGGCCCCGAACGGTCCCGAGAACGTGAGGGGGTTGAACATCGCTCGCGTTAACCGATGACTGAGGCTGAGGCGGCCCGCTGATGCACTGCTGACCGCGAGGGCCAGCATGAGGGCGGCCGCCATGCCGACGCACACAAGCTTGTTGCGTGTAAGCATGTCTCTGACCTTTCGTTGGTGAGACCGGTGGGCGAGAGAGCCCGCCGGCGCACATCTCGCCAGGGTCGGTAGGTCATAGCAACCCCGGGTATGAGGTGAGACCCCCCTTTCTCTGTGCGATGGGGAAACTGCTGCATGAACTTGGATCTGGCACGCGCCGAAAGCGCGCTGGACCCCCGCCAATGCAGCACGCCGATCGTAGTGGCTCAATCAACAATGTGAAAGAGCCGGTGTTGGCGATCAGACAGTGATCGAGTGGTCTCCTTGCGTACACGCGCCCGGATGGTGCGTGACACGACGTACTCGGGAGGTGACTGGGTCGTGACGTTGGGCTTGCGTCAAGGCTCGGCACCATTTACGGTGCGGCCAAGGCACCAAAAACGGGAGGAATGGAGCGTGCCGAAGCAAAAGGTGTGCGCGAAAGTAAAGCTTGCGGTCATTGCGGGCGCAATCGCGATCAGTGGAGCGCTGTCCGGGAGTGCGCTGGCGGCTGGTGGCTTGCCGCCGCGCGCGTACGAGCTCGTCTCGCCGGTCGACAAGAACGGCGGCGACGTCATGGCGTACTCCGCTCGTACCCATGCGTCCACGGACGGCGACGCGATTGGCTACGGCGCGCTGCTCGGCTTCGGGGACGTCCAAGGCACCGGCGTCGCGGTCGAGTATCTGGCGCAGCGCACGCCCAACGGGTGGGTGACCCATGCGATCGACCCGCGCGTGCGCAACGACACGCTCAAGGGCATCATCGCCGGAGCCGACGTCTTCTACGACGGCGACTTCTCACCGGACTTTCAGCGCGCGGTGCTGTTCTCAGCGAGACCGGTCACCGGCGACGCTGGCGTTGCCGGCGTCGCGAACCTCTATCGCCGCGACGACCTGCGCACTCCCGGTCCGGGCACATATCAGCTCCTGACCGCGTGTCCACTGTGCGCGGCGACGAGCACGTCGCTCGAGCCGCTCTCTGGCACTCCGGGCATCAGCACGTGGTTCATGCCTGCCCTTGCCGGCACCTCCCCGGACATGGAGCACGTGGCATTCGAGTCGATCTTCAACCTCACCGCTGACGCGCCACCGCAGCCGCCAGAGTGCGGGACCGCGAGCATCTTCTTCCCGCCCCCCGCGCCGGTCTTCTGCCACCCGCGCCTCTACGAGTGGGATCACGGCACGGTGCGGCTGGCGGGCGTGCTGCCGGACGGTTCGCCGGCTGACGCGTCATTCGCCGGGACAGGGGCACGCAAGTTCGAGGTCACGCCGCATGTCGTCTCCGACGGGTCCGACGGGCATAGCCGCATCGTCTTCACGCAGCCGACCGACGCCTCCGGCCAGACGGCCGACCAACTCGACCCGTTCTCGCAGCTGGCGATTCTGGTCTTCACGTCGGCCGGCCAGGGCAACGTGTTCATGCGTGTCGACCATGCGCAGACGGTCCTGCTGAACGCGTCCGAGCGCTCGTCACCCGACGCGTTCGCCCCGGCGCAGTACCTCGACGCGAGCAGCAACGGCGAGCGCGTTTTCTTCATGACGACGCAGGCGCTCACTGATGATGCGCCGGCCAACGGCGACATGAAGCTCTACATGTACGACGCCTCCAAGCCTGCCTCGGCGCCGGACAACCTCACGCTCGTCTCCCGCGACGACGAGCTGGCGGACGGCGCGTTCATTCGCGGTGTTGTGGGTGTCAGTCGCGACGGTCACTACGTGTACTTCGTCAGCACCGGTCAGCTCGTCAGCGGCGGCCCGACCGACCAGACGCACCTCTTCCTGTGGCACGACGGTGCGATCACCGACGTGGCGCCGGTCTCGACGGGCAGCGCCCTCACCGAGCTGGTCGCCGGCGGTCCGAGCAGCTACCAGAACTTCCTGCGGCAGGCGCGCGTGACGCCGGACGGCAGGAACGTCGTATTCACGACACTCGACGGTATCGGCGGCTACGACCAGAGCGCCTGTTTCACCGCGGTTGGTCCCGGGTGCCGCGAGGTCTACGTCTACAGCGCCGACACGAACCAGCTCGCATGCGCCTCGTGCAACCCCAGCGGCGCCCCCGCGACCGGGATGGCGTCGGTCGCCGCGGATGAGATTCACGGCGGCGCGCACATCAGTGGCCACGAGAACCGCGGGATCAGCGATGACGGCCGCTACGTGTTCTTCAGCACGACTGAAGCGCTCGTGCCGGAGGACACCAACGGCAAGAGCGACGCCTACGTCTACGACGTCAGCACCAGAAGAGTCGCGCTGCTGTCGACCGGCAAGAGCACGTCCGACTCGTGGTTCGTGGACGCCGGCGCGGATGGGCGTGACGCGTTCTTCGTCACGCGCCAGCAGCTTGTCGGCTGGGACAGAGATGGCGGCTACGACCTCTACGACGCGCGCGTCGGCGGCGGCCTTCCCGAACCGCCGGCGCCGGCCGCTCCGTGCGGGCCCGGTGCATGCCAGGGGACACCGACGCCGGCGTTGGCAGCCGGCTCGCTCGCCAGCGACAGCTACAGCGGTCCCGGCAATGCGAAGGCGAGGCTGAGAGCGCACACGAGAGCGAGACACGCGAGAGCCAGATGTAGACAGAGAGCCAAGCGCAGAGGCGCCAGAGGCAAGCGCCGACGCTGCGTCAAGCGCACCACGCGCCGGACACGTGGGACGAGGAGGGCGTCATGAAGCGCCTGTACGCAATCGCGGCGGCGGCACTCGTTTACTTCGTCGCGGCCTCGACCGTCCACGCCGGGCAGACGTGGCGCATCGATTCGCTCGCAAACACCACGGCGGCGCCCGGCGAAACGTTCCAGTACCTCGTGCAGGCGTCCGACATCGGCGACGTGCCGATGGACGGCAGCCAGGTCACGCTCGTCGCGAGACTGCCTGCGGGCATGACGGCGGTCGACGCGGAACTGCTGCCGGACGCGTTCAACGATCCCACCGCGCAGGGGACCTGCACGGCCGGTGACGGTGTCTCGCCAGTGGCCGGCGCCACCGTCGTCATGTGCACGGACTCGACGCCGCTCCCGCCGACGGCGAACTCTGGCGGGACGCTCAACTTCCAACTCCTGACGCTGCACGTGAGCGTTGACCCGAGAGCGTCCGGGACGCTCACCAGCACGTTCACGATCAGTGGCGGCGGCGCGCCTGACGCAGAGACGGTCGATCCGACACGGATCGCGCCGGCTCCGCCGCCGTTCGGCTTCGACGCGTTCGACGGCCTGCTGACCGACGCAAGCGGTGCGGTCTCGACCCAGGCGGGTGCGCATCCGGCCGACGACACGGTCTCGATGGACTTCAACAGCTTCACCGATCCCGCCCCGACGGCGGGTCCGGCGTCGCCAGTCGAGCCGGTCAAGGACGTGACGGTCGACCTGCCGCCGGGACTCGTCGGCGACCCGACCGTCGCCGACCGCTGCACGACGGCCGAGCTGGCAAACAGCATCGGCCCCCAGAGCGAGCCGCTCTGCTCGCCGACCTCGCAGGTGGGGACGGTCATCCTGCACATGAACAACCGTCCGTTCGGGCAGCCGATCTACGGCCCGGTCCCGGTCTTCAATCTGGTCCCGCCGCCGGACGTGCCGGCGCGCTTCGGCTTCCAGGTCGGCGGCACGATCGTGGTGCTCGACGGGTCGCTCCGCACCGGCGGCGACTACGGCCTGACCGTCAGCTCGAAGAACGTCTCGGAGGCGCTCGGGATCGCCGGCGCGTCGTTCACGTTCTGGGGTGTGCCGTCCGACCCATCGCACGACCTCGAACGCGCTTGCTCGGGGCAGCTGGCGCCCGGCTTCGGCGGGCCGACGTGCTCCAGCGGCGCGGCGCCCGCGGCGTTCCTGCGCAACCCGACGTCGTGCACGCCGGACGGCGTGGGCCTGCCGACGACCGCGCGCATGGACTCGTGGCTCAATCCGGGCGTGTTCGCCAGCGCGACGTTCTGGAGCCACCTGCTGCCGGGCTATCCCGCGGCTCCGGCCGACTGGGGGCCGCAGCAGGGTCCGACCGGCTGCGACAGAGTGCCGTTCGATCCGGTGCTGAGCGGCCAGCCGGTCGTCAAGACGCCGAACGCGCCGAGCGGCTTCGCGTTCGACCTCACCCTGCCGCAAACAGACGAACCCAGCAGCATCGGCGAGTCGGACGTCAAGACCGCGGTCGTGACGCTGCCGTCCGGCGTGCGCGTCAACCCGTCCGCGGCCGACGGCCTGCAAGCGTGCCTGCCCGCGCAGGTGCACCTGCACGACGCGGCACCGGCCAGCTGCCCGGACGCCTCGAAGATCGGCTCCGTGACGGTCGACACGCCGCTGCTGCGGGACCCGCTGCACGGCTCGATCTACCTGGCGGCGCCGCATGACAACCCGTTCGGGACGCTGCTGTCGATCTACGTCGACGCCGAGGGCTCGGGCGCGGTCGTCAAGCTCGCCGGGCGCGTCGACGCGAACCCGCTCACGGGCCAGGTGACGGCCACCTTCGACGACAACCCGCAGACGCCGTTCAGCAACCTGCACTTCGAGTTCGACGGCGGCTCGCGCGCGCAGCTGGTGACGCCGGCGAGCTGTGGCGACTACACGACGCAGGCGCTGCTGACCGGCTGGAACGGCAGACAGGTCGTCTCCGACAGCGGCTTCTCGATCAGCGGTGACGGCAACGGCGCCGCCTGCGCGCCGCCGCGCTTCGCCCCGACGCTGACCGCCGGCACCGTCAGCAACAGCGCCGGCACGAGCTCGCCGTTGAAGCTCCGCTTCACGCGCGAGGACCTCGACCAGGAGCTGTCGGCGCTGAGCGTCCACCTGCCAAATGGCCTGACCGGCAGACCCGCTGGCGTCGCGCTCTGCTCCGACGCGGCCGCGAACGCGGGCACGTGCCCGGAGACATCGCGGATCGGCGATGTGACGGTGGGCGCCGGCGCGGGCCCGACCCCGTTCTACATCCAGAGCGGGCGGGCCTACCTCACGGGCCCCTACAAGGGCGCGCCGTTCGGCGTCGCGATCGTCGTGCCGGCGAAGGCGGGGCCGTTCGACCTCGGCGACGTGACGGTGCGCTCAGCGCTGTTCATCGACAAGCATGACGCGACGGTGAGCGTCGTCAGCGATCCGCTGCCGACGATCTTGCAGGGGATCCCGTTGCAAGTGCGCGACGTGCGCGTCGACACGAATCGGCCCGGGTTCATGATCAACCCGACGACTTGCGCGCCGCAGCAGGTCACGGCCGTGCTGCGGTCGGTCGCGGGCATGAGCGCGAACGCGTCGGACCGCTTCCAGGCGGCCGATTGCGCTCACCTCGGCTTCAAGCCGAGCATGGTGCTGCGCGTCGGCGGCAGAGGTCACACGCGCCGAGGGCAGCCGACGCCCTTGAGCACGACCGTGACGATGCCGCGCGGCGACGCGAACCTGCGCTACGTCCGCGTGACGCTGCCGCGTGTGCTCACGTCGCAGCTCGCTGTGATCAACGACGCGTGCACGCGCGCGGAGTTCGAACATGACGTCGCGAAGTGCGCGCACGCGAAGGCGGGCACGGCGACGGCGTCGACGCCGCTGCTGAGAGATCCATTGAAGGGAGCGGTGTACTTCGTCAAGAACGGGCACCCGATCCCAGACCTGTTCGTGGCGCTGCGCGGCCAGGTCGCGTTCGACCTGATCGGGCGCATCACGATCGTGCACAACACGCTGCTGCGGACGACGTTCAACGCGGCGCCGGACGTGCCGATCAGATCGTTCTCGCTGCGCCTGTTCGGTGGCCGGCAGACCGCATCGGTCGCGGTCGCGACGAACCTCTGCTCCACGGCCGGTCGGCGCGCGACGGTCGCGCTGGACTTCATCGGCCAGAACGGCAAGGTGCGACAGCTCGACCAGCGGCTGCGCATCGGCGGCTGCGCGCGATCTCACGCGCACCGTCATCGCAGAGGCTAGGGGGCGGGAAGCCGGTGGGTGCGCGAGCGGCGCGCCCACCGGCGCCGCGCCGGTCGACGCGCGCTCAGCCGACCTGCGACGCGCGCGGATCCGCCGGCAGCGGCGTGAGCGTCGCCTCGATCTGCTCGCGCAGGTGCTCGAGCTTCGGCGGCAGCGACAGTCTGCGGCCGAGCTCCTCCGGCGGCTCGTCGGCGGAGAAGCCCGGTCCCCGCGTGGCGATCTCGAACAGCACGCCGCTGGGCTCGCGCGAGTAGACGCTTCTGAAGTAGAAACGGTCGACGAGGCCGGACGTGTGGCGGCCGGCCGCGCGGTAGCGCTCGTCCCACGCCTCGATGTCCTCGTCCTCCGCCGTCCAGGCGATGTGGTGGACCGTGCCGGCGCCGCCGATCCCGCGCTCCTCCGGCGCCGGGTCGTAGCCGTAGAAGCCGCCGCGGCGCGGCCCGCGCGAGAGCCACTCGCGCGCGGCGTCCGGCGCGCCGTCGAGCGCCTCGAAGCCGAGCACGTCGTGCAGCAGCGCGGCGCTCGCGGCCGGGTCGGCGCTGTAGGTGCGCGCGCCGGCGAAGCCGCGCAGCGCATGCTCGGAGGGGATGTCGGGCGCGGCGGCGATCAGCGACTCGTCGGAGTCGTCGACCAGCAGCTCCAGCCCCAGCCCCTCGAAGTCGGCGAAGCGCAGCGCGCCGTCGCCAACCCGCTCCACGGCGATCCCCTCGCCCTCCAGCCGCGCGGCCCAGAAGTCGAGCGCGTCGGCGCTCGCGACCCGGAACGCAATGCGGTGGATCATCCCGGCCCCATCGCGGCCGGGGCGCGCGTTCGGGTACTCGAAGAACGTCAGGTCCGCGCCAGGCGAGCCTCTGTCGTCCGCGTAGAACAGGTGATAGACGGTCGGGTCGTCCTGGTTGACGGTCTTCTTCGCCAGTCGCAGCCCGAGCAGGCGCACGTAGAAGTCGACGTTGCGCGGCGCGTCGCCGGTGATGCAGGTGATGTGGTGGATGCCGTCGAGCTGCACCGCCGCCTCCTGGAGTCGTGGTCCGGGTATGACCCACTCACCGTATACCCCACGATGTCCTCCGTTCTGCTCACCGGCGCCACCGGCTACGTCGGCGGCCGGCTCCTCCCGCTGCTGGCCTCCGACGCCGCGCCGGGCGAGCTGCGCGCGCTCGTGCGTGATCCGGCGCGCGCGGCGTTGCCGCCGGGCGTGCACGCGGTCCGCGGCGACGCGCTGAGCGGCGCGGGCCTTGAGGAGGCGCTCGGCGGCGTCGAGGTCGCCTACTACCTGATCCACTCGATGGGGAGCGGCTCGGCCGCCGACTTCGCCGCCCGCGATCGCCAGGCTGCGGAGACGTTCGGCGCCGCCGCGGCGCGCGCCGGCGTCCGACGCGTGATCTACCTCGGCGGGCTTTCCGGCGCCGGCTCGTCCGAGCACCTGCGCAGCCGCGAGGAGGTCGCGCAGATCCTGGCCGCGCACGTGCCGCAGCTCGTGCACGTGCGCGCGGCGATGATCATCGGGCCGGGCGGTGCGTCGTTCGAGATGCTGCGCGCGCTCGTCATGCGGCTGCCGGCGATGGTCTGCCCGCGCTGGATCGACACGCGCACGCAGCCGATCGCGCTCGCGGACGTGGTGCGCGCTCTGCGCGCCCTGCGCGACCGCGACGACGTGACCGGCGACGTTGAGCTCGGCGGCGCCGACGTGCTCAGCTACCGCGAGATGATGGAGCGCACCGCGCGCCTCCTCGGCCGTCGTCCGCCGCTCGTCGTGCGCGTGCCGGTGCTGACGCCGCGCCTGTCGTCCTACTGGGTCCAGCTTGTGACGCCGGTCGACGCCGGCCTCGTGCGTCCGCTCGTCGACGGTCTGCGGGAGGAGATGGTCGTGCGCACCCCGCCGCCGGCCGGCATCAACGACGCGCCGCTCGGCTTCGACGAGGCAGTGCGCGAGGCGCTTGCGCAGCGCTGATACGCTCGGCCGGTCGACCAGGGGGACGCATGGGGGAGAAGGTCAAGGCCGCGGTCATCGGCCCCGGCAACATCGGCACCGACCTGCTGATGAAGCTGCAGCGCAGCGCCGCGATCGAGACGGCGCTGATGGTCGGCATCTACGCCGAATCGCCGGGCCTCGAGCGCGCCCGCGAGCTCGGCGTCGAGGCCAGCGCCGACGGTGTCGAGGCGGTGCTGGAGCGCGACGACATTCCGCTCGTGTTCGAGGCGACCGGCGCGAAGGCGCACCTCGCGAACGCGCCGCGCTTGCGCGCGGCCGGCAAGGTCGTCGTCGATCTCACGCCCGCGGCGGTCGGCCCCTACGTCGTGCCGGAGGTGAACCTCGACCGCCATCTGCGCGCGCCGAACGTGAACCTCGTCACCTGCGGCGGCCAGGCGACGATCCCGATGATGCATGCGATCGACCGTGTCGCCGACGTCGCCTACGGCGAGATCGTCGCGACGATCGCGTCCGCCTCCGCCGGCCCCGGCACGCGCCAGAACATCGACGAGTTCACCGTCACGACCGCCCGCGGGCTGGAGCACGTGGGCGGGGCGGACACCGCCAAGGCGATCATCATTCTCAACCCGGCCGAGCCGCCGATCCTGATGCGCGACACCGTCTTCGCGCACGTGCGCGAGCCGGACGCGGACGCGATCGAGGCGTCGGTGCACGCGATGGTCGCGGCGATCCAGAGCTACGTCCCCGGCTACCGCCTCAAGCTGTGTGACATAGAGGGTGAGCTCGTCACCGTCCTGCTGGAGGTCGAGGGCGCGGGCGACTTCCTGCCGCCCTACGCCGGCAACCTCGACGTGATGACGGCCGCCGCCGCGCGCGTGGGAGAGGAGCTCGCGCGGCGCATGCTGGCCGCCTCCGACACGCGCCCTGACCCGCTGCACGAGGTGACCTCGCGATGACCCATGTCACGCTCGTCGACTCCTCGCTGCGCGACGGCATGCACTCCGTCAGACACGCCTTCACGCCGGCCCAGGTCGCTGCCGTCGCGGCCGGACTCGAGGCGGCCGGGGTCGACGTGATCGAGGTCTCGCACGGCGACGGCGTCGGCGGCTCCTCGATCCAATACGGCCGCTCCAAGCACCACGATCGCGAGCTGATCGCGGCCGCGGCCGAGGTGGTGGAGCGGGCGCGGATCGCCGCGCTGCTGCTGCCGGGGATCGGCACGCTGGAGGAGCTGAAGGAGGCGCAGGCGCTCGGCGCGTCGGTTGCGCGCGTCGCGACGCACTGCACCGAGGCCGACATCGCCCAGCAGCACCTCGAATGGGCAGCGGCCCACGACATGCTCGCGGTCGGCTTCCTGATGATGAGCCATATGCTGGAGCCGGCCGCGTTGGCCGAGCAGGCCGTGTTGATGGCGAGCTATGGCGCACGCGTCGTGTATGTCGTCGACTCGGCCGGCGCGCTCGTCCCGGCGAGCGCGGCGGCGCGGGTGGCGGCGTTGCGCGACGTCCTTCCCGCCGACGTCGCGGTCGGCTTCCATGCGCACAACAACCTCGGCTGCGGCGTCGGCAACGCGCTGGCTGCAGTCGACGCCGGCGCGACGTGGCTCGACGGCTCGCTGCGGGGGCTCGGCGCCGGCGCCGGGAACGCGCAGCTCGAGGTGCTGGCCGCGGCGCTGGAGCGCTCCGGCCACGAGACGAGCGCTGTTCTCTTCCCGCTGATGGACGTCGCCGAGGACGTCGTGGCGCCGCTGATGCCCCGCGCGCAGATCATCGACATGACTGCTCTGTCGCTCGGCTACGCGGGCGTCTACAGCTCCTTCCTGCTGCACGCCGAGCGGGCCGGCACGAAGTTCGGCGTCGAGCCGCGCGCCGTGCTGATGGAGCTCGGCCGGCGCCGCATCGTGGGCGGCCAGGAGGACATGATCATCGACGCCGCCGCGGCGCTCGCGCGCACGCCGACCGCTCGTTAGCCGGCGCGACCGTCTTCCAGCTCCGTCAGCGTGCTGGCGCCTTCCACTACTTCGCCGCGCGGTGCGAAGCCTTCCTGCTCCATCCGCTGCAGCATCGGCGCGGGCGTGAACGCGCTCGACGTGAACAGCCGGTGGGCGCCTTCGGCGCGCACGGCCGCGATCGCCCTCACGTACTGCTGCGTCGTGAGGATGGCGATCGTGCCGCTGTAGGGCAGCACGTTCGTGCGGCCCGTGTCGTAGGCGATGCGGTGGCCGAGCGGTATGAAGATGCCGACCTTCTCGCCGGGCGCGGTCCGTTCGGCGACGAACGCGGCCGCCTGCGTCTGCTTGAGGATCGAGTAGGGGACGCGGTCGCGGATGCGCGACAGCTGCGACCACGGCGTCGGCGTCTGCGCGAGCGAGCAGACGGTCAGGCCGAAGCCGAACAGCACGGCCAGCTCGGCGGGTCGCGGGCGGCGCCAGCCGCGCGCGGCGAGCGACCGCACGACCGCCACCGTCAGCAGCGCGAGCGCGAGCGCCCAGGGGGAGAAGAGGTCGATCAGCACGTGCGGGTGCGAACGTCCCGCGAAATAGGCGCCGGCCAGCAACCCGAAGGCGCCGCTCCAGACCAGCATGGCGGTCAGGACGGCGTCGGGCTCGCGCCGCGCGATGCGCACCGCGGCGAGCGCGATCGCGGCCGCGAAGGTCACGTAGACCGCCAGGTATATCCCGATCCTCGGCAGCGGCACGAGCGCCAGGCCGTCGATGCCGTAGAGCTTGGAGAACTCCAGCGCCCAACCGAAGTGCGGGAGCTCGCCGGTGCGCACGAGCGCGAGCAGTGCGACGAGCGCGATCGCCGCCAGCAGCCCCCCGAGCGCTTCGGCGAGCAGGCGGCCGGCGGAGCCGCGGGTGCCCGGCGGCCGCACGAGCGCAAGCGCGACCGCGAGCGCGGCGACGGCACCCGCGCCGAACTCCGGGTTGTTGACGACGACCAGGCCGCCGACGACGAACAGCGGCCAGGCGCGGCGCGGCGCCGCACCGTCGACGTGCCGCGCGAGCAGCCACGCGAGCAGGTATGGGCCGCCGTAGCGGATCGGCCACAGGCTGAACAGGTTCGACGGCCCGTAGCGGTTGTCGAGCGGCCCGATCGCCATGAAGAAGCCGGTCGCGACGAACGGCGCGTACAGCGCGAGCGCGAACAGCGAGGAGCGCGTGACGCGGCGCAGCACGGCGTACACGGCCAGCAGCGCGAGCCCGCTCAACGTCGCCATCGTGATCGTGAACGTGCCGATCGAGGCGCCGAACAGCGCCATCGTGACGGCCGGAACGTACGGCACGAGTTGCCCGTACTGCGCGTGGAAGTCGACGAGCGGCGTGCGGCCGTTGAGGACCGCGAACGACTCGGACAGCGAGGCCACCAGGTTCGCGACGACGGCGTGCGCCGCGTTCGCGAGCGAGCCGTCGGCGTAGACGGCCGTCAGCAGCCACAGCGCCGTGAAGGCGACCGCGACGCCCGCGGCAAGCCACCGGCGCGCGCGCGGCTCGGGCGCGCTCGCGCGCGTGCCGAGCGCCGGTCGCCGGCGCAGCACCGCCAGCGCCAGCGGCGGTGCGAGCAGCGCGACCAGCAGCGTGGCGGGTGTGAAGTAGCGCTCGTGCATTTCCCACTGCGGGCGATAGGCGCTGCTGATCACGTCGTACTGCGCCGCGAAGCACAGCACCACGAAGGCGACGAGCGCGACCTGCGACCCGAGCACCAGGCGCTGCGCCAGGCGCGGCGCCAGGTGCAGCGGCCGGCGCCTGCCGAGCAGCACCACGGCAGACAACAGCGCGGGGCCGAGCAGTGCCAGCAGATAGCGGCCGTGCTCGGCCGGCTCCGGGCGCGGGATCACCCCGGGCCAGAACGTCACTCCCCCGTGGGGACCGAGGAACGCGTCGCCGAGCGGCGGCCCGAGCAGCGCCACCAGCACGGCGGTGAGCGCGGCGCAGGGCACGGCGGCGATCCACGCCAGCTCGGCAGGTCGCAATGCGGCGGCGCGCTGCGTGTCGCGTGCGGTCAGCGCGCTCACGGCCGAGAGCGCGCGCTGGAGTCGATCAGCTCGGCGATCGGCGCGCCCAGCTCTTCGGTCGTCTGCGCGCGCACCACGTAGCCGGCCTGTTGCAGTGCCGCCGTCTCTTCGTCGGTATTGAAGCGCGCCGAGACGAACAGCTGGTCGGCCCCTTCAGCGCGCAAGACCGCGATCGCCCTTGCAAGCTGCTGCACGGTCGGCATCGACTCGATGCTCGCGTAGGGCGCGACGTTCACGCGCCCGATGTCGTACGCGATGCGGTGACCGAGCGGTATGAGGATGCCGATCTTCTCGCCGGGGGAGGTGCGTTCGGCGATGAACGTCGTCGCCCTCGGCTGCTTGAACAGCGCAACCGGCGCGTCGTCCCTGATGCGCGCGAGCTGCGACCACGGCGTCGGCGTCTGCGCAAGCGAGCAGACGGTCAGGCCGAAGCCGAACAGCACCGCCAGCTCCGGAAGCTGCGGGCGGCGCCATCCGCGTCCGGCGAGCGACCGCACGGCCGCGATCGTGAGCAGCGCGAGCGACAGCGCCCACGGCGAGAAGAGGTCGATCAGCACCTGCGGATGCGAACGGCCCGCGTAGTAGGCGCCGGCGAGCAGTCCGAACACGCCGCTCCATGCCAGCAGCGCGGTGAGCAGCACGTCGGGCTCGCGCCTCGCGACGCGCACCGCCGCCAGCACGAGTGCTGCCGTGAACGTCATGTAGACGACGAGGTAGAGGCCGACCCTCGGCATCAGCACAAGCGCCCAGCCGCCGACGCCGTACAGTCGCGAGAACTCGAGCGCCCAGCCGAAGTGCGGCAGCGAGCCGCTGCGCAGCAGCGTGCCGAGCACGACGAGCGCGACGGCGCCGCCCAGCCCGCCGGCCGCCTCTGCCAGCAGTCGGCCGGCGGCTGCGCGCGAGCGCGGTGGCTGCACTGCCACGAGCGCGACCGCAAGCGCCGCGAGCGCGCCGACGCCGAACTCGGGGTTGTTGATCAGCACGAGCCCGGCGAGCAGGAAGAGGATCCACGGGCGGCGCGGCGCGGCGCCGTCGAGGTGGCGCGTGAGCAGCCAGGCGAGCAGGTAGGGGCCGCCGTAGCGGGTCGGCCACAGGCTGAAGAGGTTCGCGGGGCCGTAGCGATCTTCGAGCGGACCCAGCTTCATGTAGAAGCCGGTCGCGAGCAGCGGCGCGTACAGCGCGAGCGCGAACAGGGAGGAGCGCGTGATGCGGCGCAGCGTCGCGTAGAGCGCGAGCAGCGCGAGGCCGCTGCAGGCGGTCATCGTGATCGTGAAGGTGCCGATCGAGGCGCCGAACAGCGCCATCGTCGCGGCCGCGAGGTACGGCACGAGCTGGCCGTACTGGGCGTGGAAGTTGACGAGCGGCGTGCGTCCGTTGAGGATCGCGAACGGCTCGTCCATCGACCATAGGATGTGGCCGGCGACGCCGCGCGCGGTGTTGGCGAGCGAGCCGTCCGCGTCGATGGCGGTGAGCAGCCACACGATTGTCAGCGCGATGGCGACGAGCGCCGCGCCGATGCGGCGCGCGCCCGTCTCCCGCGCGAGCGCGGCCGCCCGCGTCGCCAGCTCCGCGCGGCGTGAGAGCACGAGCGCGGCCAGCGGCGCGGCGAGCGCCAGCGCGAGCGTCGCGTACGTGAAGTAGCGCGTGTGTTCCGTTCCCGGCTGGTCCGCGCTCACGAGCACGTTGTGCTGGGCGGCGAAGCACAGGGCCGCGAACGCCAGCAGCACGACCTGCGTGGCAAGCACCCAACCGCGCGCGAGCTGCGGGCGCGTGCGCAGCGGCCGGCGGAGCGTGGCCAGGACGATGGCGGCGAGCGCGATCGGTCCCAGCAGCGAGAGCAGGTAGCGGGCGTGCTCGACGGGCTCCGGCTGCGGGACTATGTGCGGCCAGAAGCGTTCCGGTCCCGGCCCGAGGAACGCGTGGCCCAGCGGCGGCGCCGCGACGGCGATCACGAGGAGCATGACGAGCGCCGTCGGGAGCGCCGCCACCCACGCCGCTTGCGTCACGCTGAGCGCCGTTACGCGGCGCGTCTGTCGCTCGGTCGCGAGACCGATCGTCCTCACCCCCGTTCTCCCCCGGACGGTGCACGCGAGCCCCGCGATGCACGGCTGCGAGTCTAACCGAACTGCTAGAATCAGGTGGTCTGCTGGCCGGCGTGTGGGGGAACAATGCGCCGGCGGGGACTCATTTCGAGCTTGGGGGAGCATGTCCGCACACGCGCGCGGCGACGCGGTCGAGCGTCCGCTCGTCTCCGTCGTCGTACCCGTCTTCAACGAGGAGGAGGGGCTCGTCGAGTTGCAGCGCCGCATCGACGAGGCGCTCGGCGGGATCGACGGCGGCTGCGAGGTCGTCTACGTCGACGACGGCTCCGTCGACGCCTCCGCGGCGATGCTTGAAGCGCTCGCGCAGGCGCGCCACGACGTCGTGCTCGTGCGCCTCTCGCGCAACTACGGCATGGAGATCGCGATGTCGGCCGGCATGGACCACGCGCGCGGCGACTACGTCGCGTTGCTGCACGCCGACCTGCAGGACCCGCCGGAGCTGATCGCCGAGATGCTCGTGCGGGCGAGGAGCGGCGCCGACGTCGTCTACGCGCGCCGCATCGGGCGCGACGAGAGCCTGCCGAAGCGCATGCTCGCGACCGCCTTCTACAGAGTGATGGAGCGCATCGCGCGCACGCCGTACCAGGGCCAGGCCGGCGACTTCCGCCTGATGTCGCGGCGCGTCGTCGACGCGCTGCGGACGATGCCCGAGCGGCGGCGCTTCCTGCGCGGCATGGTCGCGTGGGTTGGCTACGAGCAGGTGCCGATCGAGTACCGGCGCGCCGGCCGCCACGCCGGGCGCGGCGCGTCGTACCCGGCGCTGATACGGCTGGCGCTCGAGGCGATCACGTCCTTCTCCGACGTGCCGCTGCGGCTCGCGAGCTGGCTCGGCGTGGCGCTCTCGCTGTGCAGCGTGTTACTGGCCGCGACGGTGCTCGTGCTGACGGCGACCGGCGCGATCGTCGCCTCGGTCGAGGTGTGGATCCTGATCGCGGTGCTGTTCCTCGGCGGCGCGCAGCTCGTCAGCGTCGGCATCATCGGGCGCTACCTCGCGCGCGTGCACGACCAGGCGCTCGGGCGGCCGCTGTACCTCGTCGACCGCGTCGTGAGGCGCAGGGAGCGCGATCGTGCCGCTGTCACGTGAGCTGCTGACCTGGGCCGCGCGGATGCTGCGCTGGGTCGTCGACCCGCGCGCGTAGCGATCACGCGTCGTCGCGGCAGTCGCCGCACGCGCCGTGCAGCACGACGTCGTGATCGTCGACGGCGAAGCTGAGTCTGCTGGAGACGCGCTCGATCGCCTGCTCGAGCACCGGGTCCTCGAACGGTGCGATGCGTCCGCAGTGGTCGCAGACGAGGTGATGGTGATGGTCGCCGTCTGGGTGGTGGCGCTCGTAGCGCGCGATGCCCTGTCCGACGTCGATCCGCTGCACGAGCCGCAGCTCGGTGAGCAGCTCGAGCACGCGGTAGACGCTTGCGCGCCCGACGCCGCGGCCCTGCGCGCGCAGGCGGTCGTCGATCTCCTGCGCGCTGAGCGCGCACGTCTGCCCTTCGAGCAGCTCGACGACGGCGTTGCGCGCACCGCCGCGGCGGTGGCCGGCGGCGGCCAGCGTGGCGAGCGTGTGCTCGCGCCAGGAGTCGGGTGTGCGTCGCGTCATCGCTGCGATCGTAGCGCCGCAATGTAAATCAGACTCATTCTCATTTATGCTGTGCGCGTGCTCGAACCGTTCCAGCTCCCGTTCGTCCAGCGCGCGCTCGTCGAGCTGCTGCTGCTTGCGCTGCTGGCCGGCACGCTCGGCTGCTGGATCGTCCTGCGCGGGCTCGCGTTCCCCGCGCACGGCGCCGCCGCGGCCGCATTCCCCGGCCTCGTGCTCGCGGACGGGCTCGGCTTCGCCGCCGCGCTCGGCGGCTTCGGGGCGGCGCTGCTGTTCGCGCTCGCGGTCGGCGGCGGCGCGGGCGCCGGGCGCTCCGCCCGCGAGGGGGAGGACGTGCGCACCGCGCTCGTGCTGGTCGCCGCGCTCGCGGCCGGCGTCGTGCTCGCCTCCGACGTCTTCCACTCGGCCGCGTCGGTCGAGACGCTGCTGTTCGGCAGCCTGCTCGCGATCGACCCGGGCGACGTGCGACTCGCCGGCGCGGCCGCACTGGCCGCCATGCTCGCGAGCGCGCTGCTCGGCACCCGCTGGCTGGCGGTCGGCTTCGACGCGCGCGCGGCGCGCACGCTCGGCGTGCGCTCGCGGCTGCCCGACGTGCTGCTGCTCGCGCTCGTCGCGTTCGGCGCCGTCGCGACGCTGAGCGCCGTCGGCGCGCTGCTCGCGACCGCGCTGCTCGTCGTGCCGGCTGCCACGACGCGCCTGCTCAGCGACCGCATCCCGCGGTGGCAGCTCGCCACGACCGCGCTCGCCGCCGCCGAGGGCGTGCTCGGCGTCTGGCTCGCCGTGCAGCTCAACGCGCCGCCCGGCGCGACGATCGCGGTCGTCAGCGGCGTAGCGTTCGCGCTCGTCGCGCTCACGAGGCGGACAGCATGAGCGCCCTCATCGCCACCGATGAGCTCGCCGTCGCCTATCCGGGGGCCGCGCCGGCGCTCACCGGCGTCACGTTCGACCTGCGCGCGGGCGAGCGGATCGCCGTGCTGGGACCCAACGGCGGCGGCAAGACGACGTTGTTCCGCGCGCTGCTCGGCGAGCTGCGCCCGGCGGCCGGCGCGCTTGCGCTCGATGGCCGCTGCGCGAGCGTTCCGCAAACCGAGCGTTCGCGGCTCGACTTTCCCGTCAGCGCGCTCGACGTCGCGCTGATGGGGACGATCCCGAACCGCGCCTGGTGGCGGCGTCCGCGTCGTGCCGACCGCGCTGCCGCGCAGGCGGCGCTCGCGCGCGTCGGGCTCGCGGAGCGCGCGGGGGACACCTACGGCGAGTTGTCGGGCGGCCAGCGCCAGCGCGTGCTGATCGCGCGGGCGCTCGTGCAGGAGGCGCGCACGCTGCTGCTCGACGAGCCGTTCACCGGGCTCGACGCGACGAGTGCCGCGCGGCTGGAGCGGCTGTTGCACGAGCTGGCGGGGGATGGGCGCGGGATCCTGATCGCCACGCACGACCTCGAGCAGGCGCGCCGCTGGGATCGCGTGCTGTGCCTCAACCGGCGCCAGATCGCGTTCGGGGTGCCGGCGCAGACACTCGACGCGGACGTGCTCGCCGCCACCTACGGCGGTGAGATCGTCACATTGCCCGGCGAGGACGCGAGCGCACCGCACCACGTGATCCTGCCGCCGCACCACCACGACCACGCGCACTGAGGCGCATGCTCGGCGCGCTGCTCGACCCCTTCTCGCAGGCGCTCATGCAGCGCGCGCTGCTGGAGGTGCTGCTGCTGGCGGCGATCGGCGGCACGCTCGGCTGCTGGGTCGTGCTCGGCGGGCTCTCCTACGGGGCCGAGTCGCTCGCGCACGGGATGTTCCCCGGGCTTGTGCTGGCGGCGCTCGCCGGCGTGCCGCTGCTGCTCGGCGGCGCCGCGGGGATCCTCGTCGCGGCGCTCGTCGTCGCGCTTGCGGCGCGCGTCGGGGGCGGTCGCATCGGCCGCGACGACGCGACCGCCGTCGCCGTCACGACGCTGTTCGGCGCCGGCGCGCTGCTCGCGCTCTCGCCGCAGACGCCGGTCGGGATCCAGGGCCTGCTGTTCGGCGACGTGCTCGGCACCTCGCGCGGCGACCTGCTCGCCGGCGCGGCGCTCGTCGCCGTCGTGCTGGTCGCGCTGGCCGCCGGTCATCAGCGGCTACTCGCGGTCGGCTTCGACCGTGCCTCCGCGCGTGCGCTCGGCGTCGCGCCCGTCGCGATCGACGCGCTGCTGCTGACGCTGCTTGCGCTCGCCGTGCTCGTCGCCGTGCAGGGGCTCGGCAACCTGCTGGTCGTCGCGGTGCTGGTCGCGCCGGCCGCGGCGGCGCGGCTGCTGACGCGCCGGCTGGCGCCGATGATGGCGCTCGCGGTCGCGCTCGGCGCGCTTGCGGGGATCGGCGGCCTGTACCTCTCCTACTACGCGCGGGTGGCGGCGGGCGCGTCGATCGCCGGCCTGCTCGTCGGTTGCTGGCTGCTCGCGCACGTCGCGGCGCGGGCGTCATCGTTCCGTAAGGGGAAGCCCGCGGCGAGCGGCTAGATTCGAGACATGCGCTTCCTCACCCGTAAGTCCGACATGGTGGACGCCGCCCGGGCGCTCCCGGGCCGCGCCGACGCGATCCCCACCTCGGCCACGCACGAGGTGCTCGGCACGCCGATCAAGCCGCCGTTCCCGGAGGGCTACGAGGTCGCCGTCTTCGGCCTCGGCTGCTTCTGGGGCGCGGAGAGACTGTTCTGGCAGGCGCCCGGCGTCTACACGACGGCGGTCGGCTACGCCGGCGGCTTCACGCCCAACCCGACCTACGAGGAGGTCTGCTCCGCGCAGACCGGCCATACGGAGGCGGTGCTCGTCGTCTTCGACCCGGCGAGAACGTCCTATGACGCGCTGCTGAAGCTGTTCTGGGAGGGGCACGACCCGACGCAGGGCATGCGCCAGGGCAACGACGTCGGCACGCAGTACCGCTCGGCCATCTACTGGACGAGCGAGGCGCAGCGCGATGCCGCGCTCGCGTCACGCGACGCCTACCAGACGATGCTGAGACAGTCCGGCTACGGCGAGATCACGACCGAGATCGCGCCGCTTGCACTGCCCGTGGCAGAGAGCTTCTTCTACGCCGAGGACTACCACCAGCAGTACCTCGCGAAGAACCCGTTCGGCTACTGCGGGCTCGGCGGCACCGGCGTCAGCTGTCCCGTCGGCGTCGGCGTCGCACAGACCGCGCCGGCGCCGGAGTAGCGCGTCATCACTCCTCGATCGGCGTCGCTGCCGGCGAGACGCGTGCCGCAGCGAAGCCGGGCAGGGCGGCGATCGCGACGGCGACGGCGGTGATCCCGGCGAACGTGGAGAGCGCAAGCGTCCATGCGGGCGCATAGCTCGTCGGGAAGCCGGTCGATTCGCTCAACCAGCGCGTCAGCATGAACTGTCCGTAGAGGCCGAACAGCGCGCCGATCGAGCAGCCGATCACGAGCATGATCGCGCTCTCGAGCATCAGCGCACGCCACACGTCTCCGTCGCTGAAGCCGCTCAGCTTGAGCGAGGCCAGACGCGGCCGCCGGCCCCACACGACGCCGCCGAGCGCTGCCGCGAGCGCGAGCGCGGCGGCCACGAGCACGAGCCGCGCGATCTGGGTGAGACGCGTGAGGCCCTGATGCGTCGAGGCGCGGAAGCGCTGCTCGCGCTGTGCGGCGGTCTCGACCGTGAGCCCGCGCGAGGCCTTCAGCAGCGCACGCACGCGCGCGGCCGCAGCGTCCGCCGAGACGCCGGGGTCGAGCACGACTTGCAGCGCGCCGACATCCGCGCTGGCCCAGCCGCGGCGGAAGTCGTCGGCGTTCATCAGCACCGCGCCGGAGCTCCACCCAAGGTTCGTGAGCAGCGCGGCGACGCGCAGACGCAACGGTCGCGGGGTCGGCAGCGTCACCGTGTCGCCGATCCCGACGTGGCTGGCGTCGGCGAGCACGCGCGAGAGGGCGACCCACCCGTGGCGGTGCAGATGCGCGTTGGCGAGACGCAGGTCGCCTGCCAGGCGCTGGCTCGGCAGCAACGGCCGGGGATCCTCGCGCGAGGGGGCGACGACCCATACGCGCCGGTCGCCGATGTCCAGGAAGCCGCCGCGGTATGCGCGCACCGCACGTACGCCGGGAAGGTCGCGGATGCGCGCGGCGGCCGGCGGTGGCGCGAACGACACGGTCGCCAGTTCATTCGCCGCGCCGGTCGGCGCGACCCACAGGTCGGCGCGGTGGTTGAAGGCGTGCGCATCGGCGTCGAGCCCGCGCTGCAGATCGAAGTGCGATCCCTCGACGGCGACGCTGCCGAAGACGGCGAGCGCACCGGTCGCCGCCAGCGCTATCGAGCGCGTGCTCGACGAGCGCAGCTCGCCGACCGCGACGACGAGCAGCGGACTGCGCATGTGGTGGCTGACGAGGTCGACGGCGCGCAGGCAGGCGCGCAGCAGCCCCGGAATCAGCAGCAGCATCGCGGCGACGAGCAGCCCGATCCCGATGATCGTCTGGTGCGGCGCAACGAGTAGCACGGCGGTCGCTGCCGCCGCGAGCGCGCCGCCCGCCAGCAGCAGACCGCGCCGCGGAACGACGGGCCGCTCGGTGCGTTCGTCCTCCTCGCGGTAGGCCGCGTCGAGCGGGCGGCGCGAGAGCAGGTCGCTCAGCGGACGCAAGGTCGCTACGAGCGTCGCCACCAGGCCGCCGGCGACCGCGAGCAGCACGGAGCTGAGCGAGACGATGCGCTGGTCGCCGACCGTGAACGCGTACGCCAGGTATCCCGGCGCTGCGTGGAACGCATTGCGCGAGAGCAGATCGCCGAGCAGAAGCCCGACCGCGGATGCCGCCACGCCGAGCACGAGCGCGTCGAACACGAGCAGCCGCAAGACGGTCAGGTCGCCGAGCCCCTCGAGTCGCAGGTCGGCGATGAAGCGGCGCCGCTCCGGCACCGTCAGCAGCATCGCGTTGAACGCGAACAGCAGGCCGACGAGCGCGCTGATCGCCGCGAACAACGCCGTCGACTGGTCGTTCGGCACCGCCGCGCGACGCAGCATGCGCGCCTCGTGGTCGGCGCCGGTGACGTTGAGTCGATCGCGCGCCAGCCGCTCGAGCGCGACGCGCACCTGCGCGACGCGCCCCGGATCGGCCTCGACGAGGACGCGCGTGTAGCGCCCGGGAATGTCGGCGAGCTGCTGCGCGTAGCCGAGCGGCGCGAGCGCGATCGGGCTATCGGCGAGCCCGCCGAGCTGTCCGCGCCCCAGCAGCGCCGCGACGGGCACGGCGCGCGCGTCGGCGCCGGTCGTCATCCGCACCTGCGCGCCGCCGTGCACGCCGAGCGCGTCCGCGAGCGGAGCCGGCAGCGCGATCGCGCGCGTGAGGTGGATGTGCGGCGAGACGAGCTGCCGCAGCAGCTCGCCGCCGATCGTGCTGAGGCGCGTGTCACCGCCGATCAGGTCGACGGTATGGGACGTGCCGCTGGGGCCGGTCAGCGTCGTGCGCGCGTCGACGAGCGGCGCCGCGCCGCGCACGCCCGGCAGGCGCTCGATGCGCGTTGCGAGCGCCGCGTCGAAGCCGTGGCTGTCGCGCGCCGTGACTTGCAGCTGTGCGTTGCCGGTGACGCTGCGCATCAGCTGCGTGACCGACCCGGCGACGCTCCCGTTCGCGACGAGCACCGCGAACATCAACGCCACGCCGACGGCGATCCCGAGCAGCGCCAGCGCCTCTTGCAGCGGATGCGCGCGCATCCGCAGGCGGTAGAGGAACAGCAGGTTGCGCAGCTTCATCGCGCGTGCGGGGCGGCCGACCGCAGCGCCGGCGCGCCCGCCCCGACAAGCCGGCCGTCGCGCAGGTGGTGGACGCGGTCGGCGACGCCGGCGCTCGCCGGGTCGTGCGTCACGAGCAGCACGCCGACGCCGCGCTCGCGGCAGACCTCGGCCAGCAACGCGAGGACTTCGGCGCCGCGCTGCGAGTCGAGGCTGCCGGTCGGCTCGTCGGCGAGCACGAGCCGCGGGTCGTTCGCGAGCGCGCGCGCCAGCGCGATGCGGTGGCGCTCGCCGCGCGAGAGCTGCGTCGCACGGTGCTCGGCGCGCGACAGGACGCCGAGTCGCTCCAGCAGCGGCGCGACGCGGCGCCGCGCTTGCGTGCGGCTCGCGCCCTCGGCGATCAGCTTCAGCGCGGCGTTGTCGATCGCCGAAAGGCCCGGCACGAGCCGCGAGGACTGGAACATGAAGCCGAGCGCGCCGCGGCGGTGGCGTGCGGACGCGCGGCGTGAGAGGGTCGCGAGGTCGCGCCCCTCGAACACGACGCTGCCGCTGTCCGGTCGCGCGATACCGGCGGCCACGAACAGCAGCGTGGACTTCCCGGAGCCGCTCGGGCCGTAGATCGCGACCAGCTCGCTCGGCGCGACCGCCAGCGACACGTCGTCGACCGCGCGGATCGTCTCGCCATCGAGCCCGCCGTAGCGCTTGCTGACCGCGCGCAGCTCCAGCACGGCCGGCTACCCGCCGCCGCGGGCTCGCTCGCGCGCCGGGCGGGCGCCCGGGAAGTCGATCAGCGTGCCGCGCTGCTCGGAGCGCGGCTTGATCAGGCGCCCGCCGTCGAGCGACATGAGACGGTGCGACTGCAAGAGGTTGGGCGCGTCGGGGGCGGTCATCACGATCGCGACGCCGGCCTCCTCGGCGACCGCGCGCAGCACGCCGAGCACCTGCTCGCGCTCGATCATGTTGAGGTTGGCGGTCGGCTCGTCCGCGAGCAGCAGCCGCGGGCGGCGGATCAGCGCATGCGCGAGCGCGACGCGCGTGCGCTCGCCGTCCGACAGCTCGTGCCAGCGCGCGTGCGCGCACTGCGCGACGCCGACGCGCTCCAGCACGTCATGCGCCTCATGGCGCGCGTGCGTGTGGCTGTGCGCCTTGAAGCGCGGCAGCGCGACGTGGTCGAGCACCGACAGCCCGCGCGTGATGCGGCCGGTCTGCCAGACGCAGCCGATCTCGCTCAGCAGCAGGCGGGCGCGTGCGCGCCGCGAGCGCGTCACGAGCTCGCGGCCGTCGAACGTGACGCTGCCGACGTCGGGCGTCTCGATGCCGGCGGCGACGCGCAGCAGCGTCGTCTTGCCTGAGCGGCTGCCGCCCCAGATCGCGACGAAGTCGCCGGACTCGACGTCCAGGTCGACGCCGGCGAGCGCCTCCACCTCGCGATACCCGCGGGCATAGCGCTTCGTCACGCCGGCAAGCGACAGCAGCGTCATCTCGCCGGCGCGCGCGGCGCCTGGGGATGCTCCTGCAGCCAGCGCATCGCCTCGCGGATGCGGCGCAGCCACTCGACGGTGGCCTGCAGGTGCGCGATCTCTGCGTCGCGCACCATCACGCTCGCGATGGCGGGCCACGGCTGTGTGGACGCGACCAGCTCGTCGAAGGAGGCGCCGCCGAGGTGCTGCTCGAGCCGCTCGAGGCACGCCTGCTCCTGCTCGTAGGTCAGCGCGATCAGCCGCGGCAGGTTGCGCGGCTGGGAGAGCGCGAGCTTGAGGTGCAGCTCCTCGCGCAGCGGCGACATGGTGGAGCCGGTCGCCATCCACTCCTCGAAGCGCTCGAGCCCGTCGGGAGTCGCCTCGTAGATCACGCGCGGTGCGCCGCGGGCGGTGCGCCGCCGCGTCACGGACGCGTCTCCATGCCCCGGGGTCGTCGGCCGCACGAGACCTTCCTGCTCGAGCTTGTCGAGCGCGACGTAGATCGCCCCGGCGTTGAGTTGCCAGGCCGGGCCGACCTGCTCCTCGAAGCGCTGCACGAGGTCGTAGCCGTAGCCGCGTCGCTGCGCCAGCAGCCCCAGGACCGCGTACTTCACCGACATCGCGTCGTATGCACCACCTTGGGCCCTCGTCGACCACGAGGATGCGTCGAAGGAGCGTCCCACCGATGACTTGCTCCGGGGACGCGAGCGTACCTCAAGCGCGCAAGCGTTGCCACCGGTTGTCGGGCAGGTGGGCTCGTTACCATCCGGCCGATGCTGCGTCGCTTTGGCATCTTCGCCCTGCCGCTCGGCGTCCTCTGCGCGCTCGCACTTGGCGCATGCGGCTCCTCCAACAGTCAAAAAAGCGGTGAAACGGTACCTCCGCTTGCTGCGACGCACGCGTCGACGGCGGCGCGGACCGTCACGACCACGACTGCGACGACGCCCACGACGACGGCGCCGAACGCGACGACCACCACGTCACGCACACCGAGCACGACGCCGACCGCCACGCAGCCGACCACCGGCTTCGCCGGCGGTGCCCGCGGGGCCACGACGACGCAACCGACCGGCGGCGCCCCCGCCGGCTGCCCGCCCGCGGTCGGCGGCTTCATCCGCGATCTGCGCGGGACCGACTGCGGCGTCGCACGGCAGGTCGCGACGGCCTGGTTCTCCGCCGTGCACGGCGGCGCCGCGCCGGACAGCCCGATCGAGGCGGCCGGCTATAGCTGCAGCGGCACGCTCAGCGGCGAGCGCGCGAACGTGACCTGCAGCGGCGCGAGCGGCGGCGTCGCGTTCACGGCCAGCCCGTAGCGCGCCGCCCGCGCGCGTCTCACCCGGCGAACGTCGTCGGCTCGCGCGGCAGCGCGTCGGGGTCGAAGCACGCCAGCAGCAGCGCCGCGTCGACCGCCTCGCCCGGCGCCGCCAGCCCGAGGCTGTGCGCCATCCACGCGAGCGCGTCGGCGGGCGCCTCGCCGCGCGCGGCGCGTTCGGCGAGCGTCACGGCGCCGTGACGCTTGGCGAGCCGTGCGCCGTCGGGACCGAGCACGAGCGGCACGTGCGCATACGCCGGCTCCGGCAGCTCCAACAACCGCTGCAGCAGGAGCTGGCGCGGCGTCGTCTCAAGCAGGTCGTCGCCGCGAACGACCTCACCGATGCCCTGATCGGCGTCGTCGACGACGACCGCGAGGTTGTAGGCGGGCGTGCCGTCGCCTCTCCACAGCACGAGGTCGTCGACGGCCGCCTCGACGGGACCGTGCAGCCGGTCGACGAACGCGACCCGCTCGCCGCCGGCGTCGAGCCGCAGCGCCGGCGGGCGGCCGCCGCGCTCGCGCTCGGACCGCTGCGCGGCGCTCAGGCGCCGGCAGGTGCCGGGGTAGGCGCCCTCCGGCAACGGCCCGTGCGCGGCCGAGGCCGCCTCGCGAATCTCCGCGCGCGAGCACCAGCAGGGGTAGACGCGCCCCTGCGCGCGCAACCGCTCGAGCGCATCGCGGTGGCGCGCGCGGCGCTCCGACTGGCGCACCACCGGCCCGTCCCAGTCGAGTCCGAGCGCAGCGAGGTCGGCGAGCTGCGCGGCCTCGTACTCGCGCCGCGAGCGGCCGGGGTCGAGGTCCTCGATCCGCACGCGGAAGCGCGCGCCTGCGCTGCGTGCGAACAGCCACGCCAGCAGCGCGGTGCGCAGGTTGCCGAGGTGCAGCGGACCAGTCGGGCTGGGTGCGAAGCGGCCGTCAGAACGCTCCATGCCGTCCCTCGCCGGCGGCGAAGCGCGCGGCGCCCGGCAGCGCCTCGTGTTCGAGCGCGACGAGGCCGTGGCGCAGCTCGTTCGCGAGCGCCTGCTCAAGCGTCAGCTCGTGCTGCTCGTACGCCGAGGCGCGGTCGTGGCGCATGCACAGTTGGGGGAACTGCGAAAGCTGCGCCGCCAGCTCCTCCGCCGCCTCCCGCGACGTGCCCGCCGGCACGACGCGGTTGGCGAGCCCGATCGCCAGCGCCTCCTCAGCGCCGACGGGCCGTCCGGTGAGGATCAGGTCAAGCGCGCGGCTCAACCCGATCAGCCGCGGCAGCCGCACGGTCCCGCCGTCGATCAGCGGCACGCCCCAGCGGCGGCAGAAGACGCCCAGCACCGCGTCCTCCTCCACCACGCGCAAGTCGCACCACAGCGCCAGCTCCAGACCGCCCGCGACCGCGTGCCCGGCGACCGCCGCGATCACCGGTTTGCTCAGCAGCATGCGCGAGGGGCCCATCGGCCCGTCGCCGTCCGGCGCGACGCGGCTGCCCTCGGCGGTGCCGGCGCGCTTGAGGTTCGCGCCGGCGCAGAACGCGCCGCCCGCGCCCCACAGCACGCCGACGCGCGCGTCATCGTCAGCGTCGAACGCGCGGAAGGCATCCGCGAGCGCCTGCGCCGTCGGGCCGTCGACCGCGTTGCGCACATCCGGCTGATCGAGGATCACCGTCGTCACGGGACCGTTGCGCTCGACGCGGACCGCCATGCCGGGCGAGGCTATCGCGCCGGCCGCTGAACCGCCGCCGCCCGCCGTGGGTAGAAGGACGTGATGAGGATCGCGATCGTCGGCGCAGGCGTCTCCGGGCTCGTCGCCGCGCACGCGCTGCAGCACCGCCATGACGTCACGCTGTTCGAGGCCAACGCCTACGCGGGCGGCCACACGCGCACCGTGCGCGTCGAGACCGACGGCGGGGCGTGGGACGTCGACACCGGCTTCATCGTCCACAACGACCGCAACTACCCGCACTTCCAGCGTCTCCTCGCCGAGCTCGGGATCGCGACGCAGCCGTCTGAGATGTCGTTCGGCGTCGCCGACGCGTTCGGCGACTTCGAGTACAACGGCGCCTCGCCGAACGGGCTCTACGCGCAGCGCCGCCACCTCGTCACGCCGTCGTTCCAGCGGATGGTCGTGGACCTCGCGCGCTTCAACCGCGCGGCGCGCACGCTGCTCGCCGCCGATCCGGAGGCGCCGGCGCACGCCGGCCCGTCGCTGCGCGCGTGGCTTGAGCAGCAGCGCTTCTCGCGCCCGTTCGTCGAGCGGCTGATCGTCCCGCAGGCGGCCGCCGTGTGGTCGGCGGATCCGCGGCAGTTGTGGTCGTTCCCGGCGCGCTTCCTCATGCAGTTCTTCGCGCACCACGGGATGCTCGGCGTGCGGGGCCGGCCGTGCTGGCGCACGATCACCGGCGGCTCGCGGCGCTACGTCGACGCGATCGCGGCGCGGCTGGGGGAGCCGCGCGTGCGGCTTTCGACGCCGATCCGCACCATCGCTCGCGACGCCGACGGCGTCGAGCTGGCGTTCGCCGCGCGCGCCGAGCCCGAGCGCTTTGACCACGTCGTGATCGCCGCGCACAGCGACCAGGCGCTGCGCATGCTCGCCGCGCCCACGGAGCGGGAGCGCGAGCTGCTCGGCGCGATCCGCTACCAGCCAAACGACGCGACGCTGCACACCGACCGCGGACTGCTGCCGCGGCGCCGTCGCGCGTGGGCAAGCTGGAACTACCACCTGCTTGACGGCGATCCCAGCCGTCCGACCGTCACCTACCACATGAACCGCCTGCAGTCGCTCGACGCCGATCGCGAGCTGCTCGTGACGCTCAACCGCGACGACGCGGTGCGCAGCGAGCATGTGCTGCAGCGCTTCCGCTACGAGCATCCGGTCTTCACGGCGGCGGGCGTCGCCGCGCAGCGCCGCTGGGAGGAGCTCGACGCGACCGCGCCGCGCACCTCCTACTGCGGCGCCTACTGGGGCTGGGGCTTCCACGAGGACGGCGTCGTCAGCGCCCTGCGCGCATGCGAGCGGCTGCGATGAACAGCGCCATCTACGAGGGTGTCGTGACGCACCGCCGCCGCACGCCGGTGGAGCACGCCTTCCGCTTCGGGCTGTTCCTCACCTACCTCGACCTCGCGGAGCTGCCGCGCGCGCTCGACGGCGTGCCGCCGTGGCTTGCGCGCTTCCGCCGCGCCGACTACCTCGGCGACCCGACGGTCCCGCTCGACGTCGCCGTGCGCGATCTCGTGCAGGAGCGGCTTGGCGCGCGGCCGGCGGGGCCGGTGCGCATGCTCGCCCATCTGCGCCAGCTCGGCCACTGCTTCAACCCGGTCGCCTTCTACTTCTGCTTCGCGCCGGACGGCGCGCGCGTCGAGGCGGTCGTCGCGGAGGTGACGAACACGCCGTGGGGCGAGCGCTGGGCTTATGCGGCGCTCGGCGGGGGGAATGCTGACCACGTGCTGGAGAGCCGGCACGCGAAGGCGATGCACGTGTCCCCGTTCATGCCGATGGGGATGACGTACCGCTGGCGGGTCGGGACGCCGGGCGAGCGGCTGACGGTGTCGATCGAGAACCGCGACGCCGACGACGCGCTCGTGTTCGACGCCTGTCTCGCGCTGCGCCGGCGTGCGCTCACGCGCCGAGCGCTGATGCGCGCGCAGCTGCGCCACCCGGCGATGACGCTGCGGGTGCTCGGTGGCATCTACGGGCAGGCGCTGCGGCTGCGCCGCAAGGGCGCCCGCTGGCACGCGCGGCCGGAGCCGACGCGATGAGCGCCCGCCAGCGCGCCGCCCGCCGCGCCGTCCATGCGCTGCTGGCCCGCGCGCGCGGCGGGACGATCGAGCTGGTCGAGGACGGCGCGGCGCGCACGTTCGGGATCCCCGCCGGCGAGCCGCCGCTGCACGCTCGCGTCGAGGTCCGCGACCCCGCCTTCCACGCGGCGCTGCTGTCCGGCGGCGCCGGCGCCGGGCGCGCGTACATGGACGGCCTGTGGGACTGCGATGAGCTCGTCGCGCTCGTGCGCATCGCCGCGCGCGCGATGCCGCCGCTCGACCGCTGGCGCCTGCGGCTGCTGCCGCTGACCGCGCCGGTGCAGCGCACCGCCTGGCGGCTGCGTGGCAACTCGCGCGCTCGCGCGCGCGAGCGGATCGCCGCCCACTACGACCTCGGCAATGCGCTCTTCTCGCGCTTCCTCGACGAGACGATGCTGTACTCGGCGGCGATTTTCGAGCGGCCGGAGGCGACGCTGCACGAGGCGCAGCTCGCCAAGCTCGACCGCATCTGCCGCCGGCTCGAGCTGCGGCACGGCGAGCGGCTGCTGGAGATCGGCGGCGGCTGGGGCGGCCTGGCGCTGCACGCCGCGCAGCGCTACGGCGCGCATGTCACGACGACCACGATCTCGCGCGAGCAGCACGCGCACGCGACCGCCGCCGTGCGCGCGGCCGGCTTGGAGGAGCGCGTGACCGTGCTGCTGCGCGACTACCGCGACCTGCGCGGCCGCTACGACAAGCTTGTCTCGGTCGAGATGATCGAGGCGGTCGGCTGGGATCGTCTCGACGCGTACTTCGCCGCCTGCGCGCGCCTGCTGGAGCCGCACGGCGCGATGCTGCTGCAGGCGATCGTGCACCCGCACGACGTCTTCCGCGTCGAGAAGGCCTCGGCCGGCTTCATCAACGCGTTCGTCTTCCCCGGCGGCGCGCTGCCGTCGCTGCTGGCGATCGAGCGCTCGCTGGCGCGCCGCACCGATCTGCGCAGCGTCGCGCTGGACGACATCACGCCGCACTACGCGCGCACGCTCGCGTGTTGGCGGGAGCGCTTTCAGCGCGCGTGGCCGGAGCTGCGCGCGCTCGGCTACGACGAGCGCTTCCGCCGCCTGTGGACGCTCTACCTCGCCTACTGCGAGGCCGGCTTCCGCGAGCGGCGCATCCGCGACGTGCAGCTCGTGCTCGCGAAGCCCGGCTTCCGGGGCGAGGCGCTCCCGCCGCTGCCGGGCGCCTCAGCGCTGCGGCGCGGGCAGGTGGCTCGCGTCGTTCCACAGCCGGATCGCCGGCGCGGCGTGCTCGGAGCCGACGACCGAGAGGCTCGCCGGGTCGAGCGCGAGGTGGCGGCCGTGGTCGGGCGCGAGCGTGAGCGCGCGTGAGGCGAGCAGCCGCGTGAGGTGGCCGTGGCCGACGAGCAGGGTGGGCCCGTCGGCCGCGCGCGCCCGCGCGAGCACGCGCTCCGCGCGCGCGGCCGCCGCGGCGATCGTCTCGCCGCCGGGGCAGCCGTCGCGCCACAGGTCCCAGTCGGGGCGCGCGCGGCGGATCTCCGCGCTCGTGCGCCCCTCGTAGTCGCCGTAGTCGAGCTCCTCCAAGTCGGCGTCGAGCTCCAGCACGTCGCCGAAGCCGGCCAGCTCGGCGGTGCGCCGCGCCCGAGCGAGCGGGCTCGCGAGCACCAGCGCGAAGCGCAAGCCGCCCAGCCGCTCGCCGAGCGCGGCGGCCTGCCGCTCGCCGCGCGGCGTCAGCGGCACATCGGTGCGACCCGTGTGCCGCCCCGAGGCGCTCCACTCGGTCTCCCCATGCCGAGCCAGCCAAAGCTCGTTCAACGTCACGGACGGGACGCTACCGAGCAGCCGCAGCTGTGGACGCGCGGGGCGCGATCTTGCCCCGCGGCCAGTGTTTCATGGCCAGGCGGGGCAAGATCGCGCCCCGCGCCTGCCGCCTACGCCGGAGCGCGCGTCAGGAGTGCCGCCCGAAGTCCGTCGTGTAGGTCGCCCCGCCACCGCCGACCGGCGCGCCGACGGCGATGCCGATGCCGATGTCGCGGAAGTGGCGCGAGAGGATGTTCGCGCGGTGCGGCGGGCTGTGCATCCACGCGCGCACCATCGCCGCGGGCTCGGCGAGCGAGCCGCTGCCCCAGCCGATGTTCTCGCCCAGCCACCAGCTCGCGTTGCGCGGCACGTAGTGGGTGGCGCGCATGCGGTCGAACGGCGAGCGGCCGTTGCGCGAGCTGTGCGAGAAGTAGCGGTGGCGGACCATGTCCCGCGAGTGCCGGCGCGCGGCGCGCGAAAGCTTCGGGTTCAGCCGCAGCGGCGGCAGCCCGTAGCGGGCGCGCACGCGGTTGAGCAGGCACAGCGTCGCGTCGCGCGCTCTGGGCACGGTGGCCGCACGCACGGTCACGTGCGAGGCGCTGCATGCGCCCACGCGGTGGAGGAGCCGGTGCGGGGTTGCGCTTGCCGCCCCGGCTGGGAGCAGAAGCGCACTGAGGGAGAGGAGCAGCGCCAGACGCGAACGAGGCATTCCGCCTGAGCAATCGGCCGCGAGCGCGTCGCTTTCGGCGATTCATGCGCCGTCTGGACGGATGTCCGACAGCGTCGACGCGGTTAATGCGCTGTGAGCGTGCGCGGCGCGACGCGACCGGCGCGCTCGTGCGGCTCCATCCGGTCTAGGATGCCGCCGACATGGATCCCGTGACTCTGCGCAACCGCCTGCTCGTCGCCACCGGAATGTGGCGCGAGGTGACGGGAGAAGCGCTCCCGAGATTGCCGCCCGGTCCGCCCGAGCAGCAGGTGCAGCAATTCGAGCTGCTGCTGGTCGAACGGCTGTGGGAGTCGGCGAGCGCCGAGAACGCGCGCGAGATCGCCGACCGCACGTGGGATCTCGTGCATGACCGACCGGAGCACGATCCGGTTCGCCAGCGCGTCGTCGAGTGCCACGAGGCACTCGCACGGATCTCGCGCCTCGGCGACTGACGCGCCCCGTTAACGGCCCGCGGTCCCGACTGGCAGGCCGCTGTGGCTCCTGGTACGTTCTGCCAGGTAAGGCCGGTGACAAACCGGCAAAAGCAGTGCGACGTACGCGGGACCGTTGCTCACAGCACCCCTCCGCGCATGCAGCACAAACAGCAGTGGAGGATCAGCAACGTGCCGACCGGAACCGTGAAGTGGTTCAGCGACGAGAAGGGCTTCGGCTTCATCACGCCTGACGAGGGCAGCCGCGACCTGTTCGTCCATCACACCGGCATCAACGCCGACGGCTACCGCTCCCTCGCCGAGGGCTCGAAGGTGAGCTACGAGGAGGAGCAGGGCGACAAGGGCCCGAAGGCGGTCAACGTCCACGCCATTTAGCGGACGCGTACGCATCGCACGCCTGAAGGCCTCCTTCCGGGGGCCTTCCGTGTTTAAGCGGCCCGGCGTGCGCTCGCCACCGCGTCTGTAGGATCGAACGCAGGCACCACGAGGGGGAAAGGCAGGACGTGGGCAAGACGGTCGAGCAGCGCGAGCGCGTGGTCGTGCGGTTCGCGGGCGACTCGGGGGACGGCATGCAGCTCGTCGGTGGGCGCTTCACCGACGCAACGGCGCTGCTCGGAAACGACCTCGCGACATTGCCGGACTTCCCGGCCGAGATCCGCGCGCCGGCCGGCACGATCCCCGGCGTCTCCGCATTCCAGATCCACTTCGCCTCGCGCGACATTCTCACGCCCGGCGACACGCCGAACGTGCTCGTCGCGATGAACCCGGCGGCGCTGAAGGCAAACCTGCCGACGCTGGAGCGTGGCGCGACGATCATCGCCAACGAGGACGCCTTCACGAGACGCAACTTGGAGAAGGCCGGCTACGACGGCAACCCGCTCGACGGCGACGCGCTCGCCGACTTCCGCGTCCACCGCGTGCCGATGACGACGCTCACGACGCGCGCCGCGGAGAACCTGGAGGGCGTCGGCACGCGCGACGCCGCGAGAGCGAAGAACCTGTTCGCGCTCGGCCTGCTGTCGTGGCTCTACGGCCGCCCGACCGACGGCACCGAGCGTTGGATCGAGGCGAAGTTCGCAGCGAGGCCTGCGGCGCGCGCCGCGAACCTCGCCGCCTTCCGCGCCGGCTGGAGCTTCGGCGAGACGACCGAGCTGCTTGATGTGCAGTACCGCGTCGCGCCCGCGACCGACGTCGCGCCGGGCACCTACCGGCAGGTGAACGGCACGACCGCGACGGCGCTCGGGCTGATCGCCGCCTCGGCGCGCAGCGGGCTCCCGCTGCTGCTCGCCAGCTACCCGATCACGCCCGCCTCCGAGCTGCTGCACGAGCTCTCGCGCCACGAAGGCGCCGGCGTGCGCACGATCCAGGCGGAGGACGAGATCGCCGCCGCGGGCATGGCGCTGGGCGCCGCCTACGGCGGCCATCTCGGCGTGACCGCGACGAGCGGCCCCGGCATGGATCTCAAGGCCGAGACGATCGGACTCGCCGCGATGCTGGAGCTGCCGCTCGTCGTGATCGACGTGCAACGCGCCGGCCCGTCGACCGGCATGCCGACGAAGACCGAGCAGTCCGACTTGCTGCTCGCGCTGTACGGCCGCCACGGCGAGTCGCCGCTGCCGGTGCTCGCGGCGGCGACGCCGGCCGACTGCTTCGAGACGGCGTTCGAGGCGGCGCGGCTGGCGATCGCATACCGCACGCCGGTGATCCTGCTGAGCGACGGCTTTCTGTCCAACAGCTCAGAGCCATGGCGGATCCCGGACGCCGCGTCGCTGCCGGCGATCGACCCGGCGTTCGCGCACGCGGGCGGCGCCCGTCCGCCTGAGCCGTTCCGACCCTACGCGCGCGATGCGCGCGGCGTGCGCCCGTGGGCGCCGCCGGGGACGCCGGGCTTGCAGCACCGCATCGGCGGCTTGGAGAAGCAGGACGGCAGCGGCAACATCTCCTACGACCCGGCCAACCACGCGACGATGACGCGCCTGCGCGCGGAGCGGATCGCCGGCATCCAGCGCGAGCTGCCGGCGGTCGCGGTCGACGCGGACGAGGGCGCCGAGCTGCTGGTGCTCGGCTGGGGCTCGTCGTATGGCGCGATCCGGGCGGCGGCGCGGCGCGTACGCGACCGTGGGCTGAAGGTGGCGATCGCCCACCTGCGCCACCTGCAGCCGCTTCCGCCGAACGTCGGCACGCTGCTGCGCGCCTATCCGCGCGTGCTCGTGCCGGAGATGAACGGCGGCCAGCTCGCGCAGCTGCTGCGCGCGCACTTCCTCGTCGACGTGCATTCGCACACGAAGGTGGCCGGCCAGCCGCTGTTCGCCGCCGAGCTGGAGCAGGCGATCGTGGAGGCGATGGCGTGAGCGCGACAAACGGTCACTCGCCCGCCCTCGCGAAGGCCGACTTCCAGTCCGACCAGGAGACGCGCTGGTGTCCCGGCTGCGGCGACTACGCGATCCTCGCGGCCGTCCAGTCGTTCATGCCCGAGCTGGGGATCCCGCCCGAGCGGATCGTCTTCATGACGGGGATCGGCTGCGCCGGGCGCTTCGCCTACTACATGGACACGTACGGGATGCACGGCATCCACGGCCGCGCGCCCGCGCTCGCGACCGGGCTGGCGACGACGCGGCCGGATCTGTCGATCTGGGTCGTCACCGGCGACGGCGACGCGCTGTCGATCGGCGGCAACCACCTGATCCACGCGCTGCGCCGCAACGTGCCGGTGAAGATCCTCCTGTTCAACAACCAGATCTATGGACTGACGAAGGGGCAGGCGTCGCCGACGAGCGAGCGCGGCAAGATCACCAAGTCGACGCCGTTCGGCTCGCATGACCGGCCGTTCAACCCGCTCGCGCTCGCGCTGGGTGCGGAGGCGACGTTCGTCGCGCGCACGCTCGACACCGACAAGGACCACCTCGCCGCCACGCTGCGTGCCGCCGCCGCGCACGACGGGACCGCGTTCGTCGAGATCTACCAGAACTGCCCGGTCTTCAACGACGGCGCGTTCGACGCGCTGCGCGACCGTGCGCAGGGGGCGGTCAACCGCATCCCGCTCGTGCACGGCGAGCCGATCCGCTTCGGGATCGACGGCGAGAGAGGCGTCGCGCGGGACGCGGACGGCGACCTGGCGATCGTCGCCGTCGCCGACGTGGGGGAGGACGCGCTGCTCGTGCACGACGCCTACCGCGAGGACCCGAGCCTCGCGTTCGCGCTCGCGCGCCTCGCCGAGCAGCCGACCGGCCCGACGCCGATCGGCGTCTTCCGCGCCGTCGAGCGCCCGCTGCACGGGGCGGCCGCCGCAGCCGCGGATCCCACGCGCCCGCGCGAGGTCGCCGACACCGCCGCCCTGGACGCCCTCCTGCACGCCGGTGACACCTGGACGGTCGCCTGACCCGAGTGGTTCGCATCTGATGCGTGCACTGCTAGCATCACGCATCATGACCCGCACCACGCTCGATCTCGACCCCACCGTCCTCGCGCAACTGCGCGAGCGCGCCGCCGCCGAGCACAAGAGCATGGGCCAGGTCGCCTCCGAGCGGCTGGCCGTCGGCCTCGAACAGGACGCGCCCGCCGAGCTGCCTCCGCTCAACTGGATCCGCAAGGACATGGGTCCGTGGAAGGTCGACATCGAGGACAAGGACGCGCTCTGGCGGATCCTCGACGAGGAGTGGTACGAGCCTCGTGAGCGGCCGTGAGCGCCGCCATCGACACCAACGTTCTCCTGTACGCGACCAACACGGGCGACCCTCAGTCCGATGCCGTGTACCGACTGCTCGATCGTCTCTCCAAGGGCCCTGACCTGCTCTACGTCTTCTGGCCGGTGATCATGGGCTTCCTGCGGATCTCGACACGCGTCGCCATCGCCGGCGAGCCGCTGACGCCTGAGCAGGCGATCACCTCGGTCCGCGCCCTGATCGAGCGCCCCAACGTCCGCACGCCCGGCGAGCAGCCCGGCTTCCTCGACCTCTACGCCGCCACTGCGCCGCACGGCACGCGCGGCAACCATGTCCCCGACGCGCACATCGCTGCGCTGATGCGGCAGAACGGCGTGCGCATCATCTACACGCGCGACCGCGACTTCCGCCGCTACGACGGCATCGAGCCGCGCGACCCGTTCGCGTAGGCCGGCGCCGGCATCCCGCCAGGCATCGTCCTCGCCGGTTCGCGTACGCAGTACGCCACACCGGCTGCGTCCTCTCCTGGCGGGCGCCGGCATCCGGCCTGCGGCGGGTGGGCGCTTGCCGCACGCGCGTACGATCTTCCCTATGCGGATCCTCGTGGTGGAGGACGAGACGGCGATCGCCGACTTCATCCAGCGCGGGCTGCAGGCTGAGGGCCACGCGGTCTCGTGCGCGGGCGACGGGCTCGAAGGCGAGCGGCGCGCGCTCACGGACGACGTCGACCTTGTGATCCTCGACGTGATGCTGCCCGGCAAGGACGGGCTCGGCGTGCTGTCCGCGATCCGGCGCGAGAAGCCGGAGCTGCCGGTCGTGATGCTGAGTGCGCGCGCGACCGTCGACGACCGCGTCGCCGGGCTCGACGGCGGCGCGACCGACTACGTCACGAAGCCGTTCAGCTTCGACGAGTTGGCCGCGCGCGTGCGCGCGCACCTGCGCACGCCGCGCCAGCGCGACGCGACCACCCTCTCCGCTGCCGGGATCGAGCTCGACCTGCTGAGTCGCAGCGTCGCGCGCGACGGTGTCGAGCTGCGCCTCTCCGCACGCGAGTTCGACCTGCTCGCCTACTTCCTGCGCCACCCCGACCAGGCGCTCTCCCGCCAGCAGATCCTGTCGGCGGTGTGGGGCTACGACTTCGACCCGGGCACGAACGTCGTCGAGGTCTACGTGCGCTACCTGCGGCGCAAGCTCGAGCTGCCCGGCCGCCCGGCGCCGATCGACACGCTGCGCTCGGTCGGCTACCGCCTCACCACCCGCTCCTGAGCAGATGGCGCGCACGAGCGACACCGACGTCGGCCCGGTCTCGCGCGTTCCCTGGTTCCGCAGCTTGCGCGCGCGGCTCGCGCTCGCGATCGCGCTGATTCTCGTGGCCGCGCTCGGCACGACGTTCGTCGCGACCTATCGCGGCACCGGCACGCAAGTGCAGGCGCAGATCGACCAGGACCTGCGTCAGGAGGCGAGCGCGTTCGAGCAGAAGATCCCCGTCTTCAAGGTGACGCGCAGCCACGTGACGCGCGTCGCGCAGCGGTACATCGCCGATCAGGTGACGTTCACCGTCGCGCCGCGGCTGTACGTGGTGCGCGTCGCGGGCGGCGGCATCGTCTCCAACCAGCCGGAGCTGAACCCGGCGGACACGACCACGCTCGACCGCAGCGTCGCCGGGCCGCACCGTGAGAGCCCCGAGGCGAGAGCGGTGCGCACCGCGCCGCTCGGCTTCTCCGACGTGACGGTGAACGGCGAGGCGGTGCGGCTGTACGTGATCCCGGTACTGCGCGACGGCAGACGCGTCGCCTCGATCGGCGTCGGCGAGCCGACCGAGGGCGTCGCGCGCGCGCAGAGCGGCGTCGCGCGCACGTTCCTGTTTGCCGGCACCGCCACGCTGCTCGCGGCGATCGTGCTCGGCTTCGCGTTCGCGACGCGCCTCTCGCGCCCGCTGCGGCGGATGGCGACGACGGCCGCCGAGGTGCGTGCCGGCGACCTCTCCAAGCGCATCCGCGCGTCGCGCGGGCGCCACGATGAGGTGCGCGTGCTGGCCGACGCGTTCGACCGCATGCTCGACCGCTTGGAGGACGCGTTCGCGCGCCAGCGCGGCTTCGTCGCCGACGCGTCGCACGAGCTGCGCACGCCGCTGACGGTGATCCGCGGCCAGCTCGAGGTGCTCGCGCGTCAGCGCGAGGTGACGCCGGAGGATGTGCGTCACGTCGACGAAGTTGTGTGCACGGAGGTCGTGCGGATGGAGCGGCTCGTCGAGGACCTGCTGCTGCTGGCGCGCGCCGACGAGGACGAGCTGCTGCGCCCGGCCACGCTCGACCTGCGTCCGTTCGTGACCGAGCTGTTCGACTCCCTCACGCTCATGGCCGAGCGCCGCTTCGAGCTCGGCGACGTGCCGGAGGGGACGCTGCGCGCCGACGAGGACCGCCTCGCGCAGGTCGTGCGCAATCTTGCGGGCAACGCCGTCGAGCACACCGGTCCCGACGGGATCGTGCGCGTGTGCGTGACCGCGCTGCCGCGCGGCTGGGTCGAGATCGCGATCGAGGACGACGGACCCGGCATCCCGCCCGAGCAGCGCGACCGCGTCTTCGACCGCTTCCACCGGCTCGACAGCTCGCGCACTCGCGGCAAGGGCGGCGCCGGGCTCGGGTTGGCGATCGCACGTGCGATCGTCGAGGCGCACGGCGGCCGCATCACGGCCGGCGCATCGCCGGAGGGCGGCGCGCGCGTCGCCTTCCGCCTGCCCGGCTTCAGACCGGCCGGCCGTTCCACGACACGGCGCGCCTCCGTGGCGGCAAGCTCACCCCCAGCTCCGCGGCGCGCGTAGGCTGGCGCCATGTGGCGCAACTGGGCGGGAGACCAGCGCTGCGAACCGGCCGCGATCGAGCGGCCCGGCGGTGTGGCGGAGATCGCTGCCGCGCTCGAGCGCGCCGCAGCCGCCGGGCAGCGCGTGCGCGTGGCCGGCAGCGGGCACTCGTTCACCGACGCCGTCTGCACCGACGGGCGTTTGCTGTCGCTGGAGCGAATGGATCGCGTGCTCGACGTCGACCGTGCAAGCGGGCTCGTGCGCGTCGAGGGCGGCATCACGATCCACGCTCTGAGCGCCGCGCTGGCGCGGCACGGGCTCGCGTTCGAGAACCTCGGCGACATCGACGTGCAGACGATCGCGGGCGCGATCTCAACCGCGACGCACGGCACCGGTGCGCGGCTGCGCAACCTGTCCGCGCAGGTGGAGTCGATCGAGCTGGTGCTGGCCGACGGCACAGCACGGGTGTTTTCGGCGTCCGACGCGGACCCGACCGCCTTTCTGGCAGCGCGTGTCGGCGTCGGCTCGCTCGGCGTGATCGCAGCCGTGACGTTGCGGGCCGTGCCGGCGTTCACGCTGCGCGGCGTCGACGCGCCGAGGCCGCTCGGCGAGACGCTCGACCGGCTCGAGCAGCTGGGGGAGGAGAACGACCACTTCGAGCTGTTCGTCTTCCCGCACTGCGACACCGCGCTGACGCGCGCGAACAACCGCGTCGAGGAGCCGCCGCGGCCGCGGTCGCGGCTGAGCGCCTACGCGAACGACGTGCTGCTGACGAACCACGCGTTCCACGCCTTCTGCCTCGCGGGCCGGGCGCTTCCGCGCTTGATCCCGGCGCTGAACCGCACCGTCACGCGGCTGGCCGGGTCGAGTGCGCGCGTCGATCGCAGCGACCGCATCTTCGCCTCGCCGCGGCTCGTCAGATTCACGGAGATGGAGTACGCGCTGCCGCGCGAGCGCACCGCTGAGGCGGTGCGGCAGGTGATGGAGCTGATCCCCCGGTGCGGCTTCCAGGTGCCGTTCCCGATCGAGGTGCGGCTGGTGGCAGGCGACGATGCGCTGCTGTCACCCGCGCACGGCCGTCCGACCGGCTATGTGGCGGTCCACATGTTCCGCGGCATGGCGTGGGAGCCGTACTTCCGCGCGGTGGAGGCGATCATGGATGAGCACGGCGGTCGCCCGCACTGGGGCAAGCGGCACTTCCAGGCGGCCGAGACGCTGCGGCCGCGCTATCCGCGCTGGGACGACTTCCAAGCCGTCCGCGCCCACCTGGATCCCGACGGTCGCTTCGGGAACGCTTATTCCGACAGGGTTCTCGGGGGAATCTCTAACGTTTGAGTCGAGCGTTAGATTCTGGCGTTTCTGACGCTCAGCGGGCGCACATCGGGCAAGACCTGGGCGATCGCGTCGCGCAGTGCCGCGAAGTCGTCCACGTTCTCGGTCAGCACCCCGTAACCGCCGGCAAACGCGCACGCCGCGATCTGCACGTCGAGCGCCCACGCGGCGCGCTGCTGCGCCCGCGTGCCGGCGCGGCGGTGATTGCGGGTCGGCGGGTGCGGGATCTGCGCGAGCAGCCAGCCGGCGAGTTGGGCCGCCGCGCTGCCGAACGCGATCACGTGCGCGAGTGGATCCTCGATCAGGTCTCCGAACCAGCGCAGCCGCGACAATGCCGGTTCGCGCGGCAGATGCGGCGCCGACAGCCCGCGAACGAGCTCCTGGACCGCCGGCGCCGGCAGCGGAACGACGATCGCATCCCGCCGATGGGTTGCGAGAAGCGACGCGTGGCGCCCGTTCTCGTGGGTGCGCGAGAGCACCGACGTGTCCCAGGCGTCAGGCACCATGCGTCTCCTCGTCGTAGATGCCCAGCCGGAAGCCGAGGATCGCGCGCTCGGTCTCCTCGCCCGAGAGCATCTCCGCGCCAGGTTGTGGCTCGTGTCCGATCAGCCGCTCGATCGCCGCGCCGCGCTCGGCGGCGAGCTCCTCGACCGTCTGTCTGTACTCGTAGCGTCTGGCCCCGTCGTATGCCAGGCGGATGAGCGCGTCGTTGGTGCTCGTGCGGTGCTGCTCGGCGTAGCGAGCGACCGTCTCGGCGAGGTCGTCGGGGACGCGCAGCGTCGTGCGCGAACCGGCGCGTCTGGGGGCGCGGGGTCTGCGGTCGGATCTGCGAACGGGGGCCATCGGAATCGAAGCTACCATGGCTCCGACGCTAGAGCATCAAGTGATGCGCATGAGCGGCAAAATGCAACAGAAGTGCTGGAAATCAGCTACAGAAAGCACTGTCCCTCGCCGCGATAGGTCGGCACCGTCTCGACCACGCGGTCGCCTTCGATCAGGTGCAGCACGTCGAAGCGCTCGCACAGCTCGCCGGCCTTTGCATGGCGGAACCAGACGCGGTCGCCGATCCGCAGACGGTCGGCAGCGGCGCCCAGCAGCGGCGTTTGCACCTCGCCGGCGCCCTCGCGGCCGTCGAGGCGCAGGCCGGCCGGCAACACGGGGCGGGGAAGCCGCGCACGGTCGCCGGAGCCCGAGGCGAGGTAGCCGCCGCCGAGCGCGGTCACGACGCCGCGGCCGGGGCGCCGCACGACCGGCAGCGCGAACAGCGCCGCCGGCCGCGGTCTGAAGCGCGAGTAGGCGTCGAACAGCGTCGGGCCGTAGAGCCCGGACCCGGCGGCGACCTCCGTCACCGCCGGCTCGGCCGCGGTCGACTCGAGCGAGCCGGTGCCACCGCCGTTGACGAATTCGATCGCGCCCGCGCCGGCCACGGCCTGCACCGCCGCCACGATCGCCGCGCGCCGCGCCGCCAGCTCGCGCGCCGACGCGCGCTGCACGGCGCGCAGCGCCAGGCCCAGCAGCGGTCTGCCCGGCGGGCGGTCGCCGAGCCCGGCGATCTGCGCCTCGTAGGCCATCAGCCCGACGAGGCGCAGACCGGGTCGCGCGACGATCTCGCGCGCGAGCGCCGCCGCCTGCTCGGGCGTGTGCAGGGGTGAGCGCTTGACGCCGATGTGCACCCGTCCGCCGAGCGGGCGCCACGACGCGTCGGCGTCAATCGCGACGCGCACCGGCCGCCATGGCAGCCCCGGCGGCGGCGTCGTGTGCGCCTCGATCAGCTCCAGCTGCGCGACGTCGTCGACCATCACGGCGATGCCGGCGTCGTCCTCGCGCGTCGCGAGCGCGCGCAGCGCCGCGCGGTCCGCCGTCGGGTAGGCCACGACGATGTCGCTCAGGCCGTGGTCGGCGAGCCACAGCGCCTCCGGCAGCGTGTACGCGAGCGTGCCGCGAAAGCCGGGATCGAGCGCGAACGCGCGACGCAGGATCGTGCGGCAACGGATCGACTTGCTCGCGAGCCGGATGGGCGTGCCGCCCGCGCGGCGCACCAGGTCGCGCGCGTTTGCGCGCAAGGCGTCGAGGTCGACGACCGCGAACGGCGGATCGAGGTCGGCGGTCGCCTGCTCCAGGCGCGCGTGATCGCCGCTGGGATCGGGCATCGCGGCGACCTTACCGCTCCGCCCAGCCGGCCGGCGACGGCCACCGCCGACGCGCCTAAATACGCCTTCTTCGCCGCACTTCGCGACATTCCTCCGCCGCTTCGGCTAGTCTGCCGGCCGTCGCTTGTACCCAGCCGAATCTCCGGCACTGCAAAAAGCCGGGGAGCGGGGGAACCAGTTGAGGCCGGACGCACGGTCCTCTGGGGCGAATCGTCGCAAGTTCGCGACGTAGCGCTGCTCTTTCTGCGCGAGCCCGTCAGCTAACCCCGCAGGCGCCCGAAAGAGAAGGGGTTTGCACCCGTGCCGTCCGTCATCGCGCCGGCTCGCCGGCGTTCGCGTTCTGTCATCAGCCTGGTCGTGCTCGCCGTCGTTGCGCTCGCCGCGCTCGCGCCGTCGCTCGCGACCGCAGCACAGCACCTCGGCGACCGCGCCCTGCACGAGGGCGATCGCGGCCACGACGTCCGCGTGCTGCAGGACTTCCTCACGCGTGCCGGCTACCCGACGCCGATCGCCGGCGTGTTCGGGCCGGAGACGCTGCGCAACGTCAAGCGCTTCCAGCGCGCGCATCACATGACCGTCGACGGCGTCGTCGGGTCCGGCACCAGCAGAGCGCTGCGCACGATCGCCGCCCGCCGCGCCGATGCGCAGAAGCACGCTGCAGCAGGCGGCGGCTCCCAGCACCTCGGTGACCGCACGCTCAAGAAGGGCATGCGCGGCCACGACGTGCGCGTCTTGCAGGACTACCTCACGCGCGCCGGCATCACCACGCCCGTCGATGGCGTGTTCGGCCCCGGCACGCTGCGTAACGTCAAGCGCTTCCAGCGCGACCACGGCCTCACCGACGACGGTGTCGTCGGGCCGGGCACCGAGAACCTGCTGCGCCAGCTCGGCGAGGGCGGCAGCGCCGGCGACAGCGGCCAGGCGGCCCCGGCGCCCGCGCCGGTCGGCCATGCGCGCCTGCGCGCCGACGGCACCGCCGTCGCGCCGTCCGACGCGCCCGCCGCGATCAAGGGCGTGATCGCCGCCGGCAACCGCATCGCGACGAAGCCGTACGTCTATGGCGGTGGGCACGGGACGTGGATCGACAACGGCTACGACTGCTCCGGCTCCGTCAGCTTCGCGCTGCACGGCGGCGGGCTGATCAACACGCAGCTCGACTCGACCAGCTTCGAGTCCTACGGCTCGCGCGGCGCGGGTCGCTGGATCACGATCTACGCGAACGCCGGCCACGCCTGGATGACCGTCGCCGGCCTGCGCTTCGACACGAGCGGCGCAAGCCCCTCGCGCTGGCAGTCGGACATGCGCTCCGGCTCGGGCTACGTCGTGCGGCACCCCACCGGCTTCTAGCCGACCTTCCAGCCAGACGCGGAGCTCGCGTCGCCCCGCGAGGGCGTCCCAGTACCGGCCGCTGGGACGCCCTCGCAGTCGGCGCGCTGCGCGCGGCCGCCTCCGGCACGGGTTCGGGCCGGCGCCGGCGCCGGCGCCGCAACCGGCGTGCTCGTCCTGGCCGCGCGGCTAGCATCGCCGCATGTCCGCACTCGCCGATGCCTACGCCCTGACCGACGACCAGCTCGCGTTCCGCGACACGATCCGCCAGATGGTGCGCGAGCGCGTCGCGCCGCGCGCGGCGGAGATCGACGAGAAGGCGGAGTACCCGTGGGATCTCCGCAAGCTGTTCGCGGAGCACGACCTGTTCGGCCTGCCGTTCGAGGAGGAGTACGGCGGCACCGGCACCGGCGCGCTGACGCTCTGCATCGCGATCGAGGAGGTCGCGAAGGCGTGCGCCTCGAGCTCGCTGATGCTGGCGGTGCACGACCTCGGCACGCTGCCGATCAGACTGTTCGGCAGCGAGGAGCTGAAGCAGCGCTTCCTTCCCAAGTGCGCGACCGGCGAGTGGTCGCCGGCGTTCGCGCTGTCCGAGCCGGAGGCCGGTTCGGACCCCGGCGGCATGATCTGCAAGGCCGTGCAGGACGGCGACGAGTGGGTCGTCAACGGCACGAAGAACTGGATCACGAACCTCGGGATCGCCGACTTCTACGTCGTCTTCGCGGTCACCGACCCGAGCGCCGGTCACTCGCGCGGGATTAGCGCGTTCGTGGTCGAGAGAGACCGTCCGGGCTTCTCCGTCGGCAAGCTCGAGAGAAAGCTCGGCATCAAGGGCTCGCCGACCGGCCAGCCGATCTTCGAGGACGTGCGCATCCCCGCCGCGAACCTGATCGGCGAGGTCAACAAAGGGATGCACGTCGCGCTCGGCACGCTCGACTACTCGCGGCTCGGGATCGCTGCGCAGGCGCTCGGGATCGCGCAGGGCGCGACCGACTACGCCGCCGCCTACGCGCGCGAGCGCAGACAGTTCGGCCAGCCGATCAACGCCTTCCAGGCGATCCAGTTCAAGCTCGCCGACATGGAGACGCAGACCGCGGCCGGTCGCGAGCTGCTCTACCAGGCGGCCGCGAAGGCGGACCGCGGCGATAGAGACCGCGGCAAGTACAGCGCGATGGCGAAGCTGTTCAACTCCGACAACGCGATGCGCGTGACGGTCGAGGCGGTGCAGGTGCTCGGCGGCTACGGCTACGTCAACGAGTACCCCGTCGAGCGGATGATGCGCGACGCGAAGATCACGCAGATCTACGAGGGCACGAACGAGATCCAGCGCCTCGTGATCGCCCGCACGCTGCGCTGAGCGGGGACCCGCCGCTTCGGTCGTCGGCGCGCAGCCGAGCGGCTACGCTCGGTTGATGTTCTCGAGGCTTCCGACCGGCGCGCAGATCGCTTGGTCGGCCCTCGTCGCCTTCACGCTCGGAATCCTTGCGATCACGGTGGTCGAAGGGTTCGCGCCGACCTATCCACTGCGCTTCTTGCAGGGGATCGCCGTCGCGCTCGCCGGCGCGCTCGTGATCACGTTCATCCTCGCGCTCCTCACCGGCCGCCTGGCCGACTGGCGCAACCCGCGCTCCGAGCATGACTTTGAGGCGCTTGTCGAGCGCAGCGAGCTGCTCGCGCGCGAGGGTTTGTCCGGGGAAGACGACGACGAGCTCGACGACGGGGACTTCGAGGACGACCACGGGTTCGACCCGTGGAACGACGAGGACTTCAAGGCGCTGGTCAGATCGGCGCTCGACGAGCTGCCGCTCGAGTTTCACCGCGCGCTCGAGCACGTCGCCGTCGTCGTCGGCAGCGAAGGCCGCAAGCACCACGCCTACGGGCTGTACCACGGCCCCACCGTCGCGCACGACGGCTTCGCGCGGATCGTGATCTTCCAAGACACGATGGTGCGCGACTTCGGCCACGACCTCGACCTGCTGCGCGCCCAGGTCGTCAGGACCGTCCGCCACGAGCTCGCCCACCACCTCGGCTGGGACGAGGACGGCGTGCGCGGGCTTGGGCTCTAGCCCGCGGCTACTCGATGGCGCGATGAGTCGATGCGAGCAGCGACGGCGTTCCGTCGAGCCACCACAGCAGCACGTGGCTGTCCAGCAGGAGGCTCAATCGAGCATCCCGAACTCGCGGGCTATCTCCTCGTCGGCCTCATTGAAGCGCGACATGTCGATCTGCCCTCGAAGCGACCCGTAGCCCGTGCGGCGCGCGTGCGCGACACGCGGCACGAGTGTCGCGATTTCCTTGCCGTTGCGGGTGATCGCTATCTGCTCGCCGTGTTCGACGCGATCGAGCAGTTCGGGGAGGCGCGCTTGGACGCCTTGGACGTTCACACGGGTCATGCGACCACGGTAGGTCGCCGCACCTGCGCCGTCTACAGCGCACATATGGCAATCGGCGTCTGAACGCCGGCGTTCGGCCTATCCTTCACGGCAAGGCCCCCGTGGAGTGCGACCGCCGGGGGATAACGAAGGCCCGTGGAGTGCGACCGCCGGGCACCTCACCGAAAGGAACCTCATGTCCAATGCCGTCATCGTCGACGCGGTCCGGACGCCGATCGGCCGCGCCGTCAAGGGCTCGCTGAAGGACGTGCGCGCCGACGACCTCGCCGCGATCCCGCTCAAAGCGATCCTTGAGCGCAACCCGCAGCTCGACCCGGCCAGCATCGTCGACGTGATGATGGGCGCCGCCTCCGGCGAGGGTGAGCAGGGCTACAACGTCGCCCGCAACGCGCTCCTCCTCGCCGGCTACCCGGTCTCCGTGCCGGGCACGACCGTCAACCGCTTCTGCGCCTCCTCGCTGCAGACGATCCGCATGGCGTTCCATGCGATCACTGCCGGCGAGGGCGACACGTACGTCGCCTGCGGCGTCGAGGCCGTCTCGCGGCTCGGCGGCGGCTCGCCGGTGCCGTTCCACCACAAGCTCGACGGCTCTGAGGGCTCGCTCGTCAACGTCTACATCCCGATGGGCTTCACGGCGGAGAACGTCGCCGAGCGCGAGGGCATCTCGCGCGAGGCGCAGGACCGCTGGGCGGCGATCTCGCAGCAGCGCGCCGTCGCCGCGCAGGAGTCGGGCCACTTCGACAGGGAGATCGTCCCCGTCGTCGTCCCCGAGCACACCGCGACGGACGAGAACGGGAACGAGATCACCGTTCCCGAGGCGACCGTCACGAAGGACGACGGCCCGCGGCCCGGCACGACGGAGGAGAAGCTCGCGCAGCTGAGACCGGCGTTCAAGCCGGACGGCACCGTCACCGCCGGCAACGCCTGCCCGCTCAACGACGGCGCCGCCGCCGTGCTTGTGATGGCGGAGGAGAAGGCGGCGGAGCTCGGCATGACGCCGAAGGCGCGCATCATCGCCTCCGCCGTCGCCTCGATCGAGCCCGAGTACATGGGTCTCGGCCCGATCCCGGCCGTGCGCAACGTGCTCAAGCAGGCCGGCATGACGATGGACGACATCGACATCGTCGAGCTCAACGAGGCGTTCGCCGCGCAGGTCGTCCCCTGCCAGGAGGAGTGGGGCATCGCCGACGAGCAGCTCAACCCATTCGGCGGCGCGATCGCGCTCGGCCACCCGTTCGGGATGACGGGCGCGCGCATCATGACGACGCTGTTGAACGACCTCGAGACGCTCGACAAGACGATCGGGCTCGAGACGATGTGCGTCGCCGGGGGGATGGGCATGGCGATGGTGATTGAGCGTTTGAACTGATGTTCCGGCGAGGGCCCGCCACGCCCCGGCGGGCGGGTCCTGTCGGCTCCGGGCGCGCGCACCCCGGACTCCCGTCCGGGGCACGTGCGTCCTCACCGCCACCCGCCCGATCGGCGTCGCCTCAGACGGCAGGAGGCGTTTGCGAGGGCGCGCGAGGGTAGCTTTCGGGTATGTCCCTCATCCTCTTTCTGATCCTGCTCGCGCTCAGCGGGCTGATCGTCGGGGCGCTCGCGCGCCTCGCGCTGCCGGGGCCCGATCCGATGTCGATCCCGGCGACGATCGGCCTCGGGTTGCTCGGCTCGTTCGTCGGCGGCCTGATCATGCGCCTGCTGTTCCACGCCTATGGCGCGGGCCTCGTCGTCTCGGTGCTGTGCGCGACGCTGATCCTGTGGGGGATCCGGCGGGCGCGCGGTGAGCGCGTGCGGCCGTACAACTCGCGACGGTAGGCCGCCCGGCGGCGGCACCGCCGGGCGGCCAGCCCCGGCAGAGAGTTCGAGGCCAGCCACCCGACGACTCAGCCGCGGCCCGCTCGGAAGCTGGCCGCGATGGGGAAAGCCTTGTGGGTGCTCTCCAGCGGTTGGAACGCCGTAGGCGGCGCGAGGTTGGAGGGTTGCGGGACGAGCGCTTCGCGCGACCTGCGTGGGCGGGCGGTCAGCCGCCGTGGCGGTGGGCGGCGCCAGGTCCGCCGGCCCCGCCATGCGCGCCGGCCGCCGGGGTGCCAGCGTCGGGCGACGCCTTGCCCGGTGCGCCGCTTTCGGCGGCGGACGCAGACGGGGACGCCGGTGGCGCACCGGCATGCGACGAGTCGCCGCCGGCGTGGTTCGAGGCTTGCGGTGACGAGGTGTTCGGCGCCTGCTTCCCGCTCGGCCCCCCCGCACCGTCGGGCTTGCCCGGTGCTTTCGGCGCCGGAGCAGACGTGCCTCCCGGCGCGCCGGGATCGGACGGCTTACCGCCGCGCGGCGCGGTAGTCGGCGGTCTGCCGTTACTCGGAGTGCCGTCCGCTGGGACTCTGCCGCGCTGCTCCGGCGGCCCCTCGCTTGGCGGCGTGGGCGCCTGGCCGGCCGTTCCTTCGCCGTGGTGTCTGCCATCCCCCGGCGCGTCGACGGGCGTCACGTGCGCGGGCGCGTGCGCGATGCCCGGGATGCCGACGCTCGGTCCGGCATGGCCGTTTGCGGGGGAGCTCTGCTGCGACAGCGCATGAGACAAGCCGCTCCCGGCGGCGCTTCGACCGAGCGCCGGCGCGACGCCGCCGCCAAGCGCGGCGGCGGCATGCGGCACGCGCGACACGGACACGAGCCAGGAGGAAGGCCCGAGCGTGGTCTCCGCCGCAGGGCTGTTCCACGACGGCGCCGGCCCGGCGGCAGCGCTGCGGTGCTCGAGCCGTTCGGTCAGCGCGCCGCCGCTGGCCACCACGCCCGCGACGGCGAGCGAGACCGCCAGCTTGCCGGCTCCAGTCGACGCGATCGTGCCGAGCATGCCGCCCACAGTCCCGCTCGACGCGCCCGACGCCGCGCCGGCGGCCGTGGTGCCCGTCGCGGCAGCCGCTCCGCCGCTCGACGCTGACGCGCCGCTGGCGCCGCCCGACAGCACGGTCGCTTTCAGCGCTACGGTCGGGAGGACCGGCAGCGCCACCGCGAGCAGCTTGCGCTGCACCGCGATCTCGGCCTTGAACGCCCGACAGCCGTCGCAGGCGCGCAGATGGCGCCGCAGCGGACCGCGCCGCAGCGCCGCGCCCGTCGCGCTCGCCAGCTCCAGCCGGATCTCCTCGCACGGCGTCGCGCGCGCCTCGCGGCTTGCGGCCAGGGACGTGCGCGCCTGGAACACGAGCGCCTTCACCTTCTCTCTCGGGCAGCCGAGCACGGTCGCGATGCCGGCGTGGTCGAGCGCGCCGAGCTCCGCCAGCAGCAGCGCCGCGCGTTGGTCCTCCGGGAGGTGCGCGAGGTCGCTGAGCAGCTCGCGCACGTCCTCGCGCCGCTCGACCGTCGCGGCGAGGCCGTCGGTCGCCGGCTCGGCGAGCTCGATGTCGACATGCGCACGGCGTGCGCGCAGCAGCGAGACGCAGCGGTTGCGTGCGATCGCGAACAGCCACGGCCGGAGTTCGATCGGCTTGTCGTCGCGCGTGAGGTCGCGGAACGCCGCGAGGAAGGTGTGCTGGACGGCGTCCTCCGCCTCCTCGCGCGTGCCGAGCATGTGGCGGCAGAAGCCGAGGATCGCCGGGTGGTGGCGGTCGTACAGGACCTCGAACGCGCTCTCGTCGCCGGCCCGCACGAGCGCGACGAGACGGTCGTCGCCGGCGAGGCGCAGGAGGCGGATGGGCCGCCGCAGGCGCACCGGCGCGCGGTCCACGAAGACGTTCTCCATCCGCGCATTATGCGCCCCACGACGACTGCAACGCGTGCCACGGACGAAGGTTGGCCGCGTGGTCTCGGGCTGAGCGGATCTCCGACCCGCCGGTTTGCGGTCAGTGCTCGACCGGCGTGGCGAGCGAGAGCGCGAAGCGCTCCTGCACGTCGGTGTACCACCCGGCGAGCCGCAGGCCCGCAGCGGCGAAGTCCTCGCGCACGCGCTGGGGCGTGAACTTGGCGCTGATCTCGGTGCGGATCTCCTCGCCGGCGCGCAGCTCGACCTCCAGCCCCAGCGCGGCGATCCGCACCGCGCACGCGCGGCGCGCGCGCAGCCGCATCTCGATCCACTCGTTGCGGCGGTCGAAGAAGGCGACGTGCTCGAAGTCGCCGAGCGGAAAGTCGGCGTCGAGCTCGCGATTCAGGACCCGCAGCACGTTGCGGTTGAACTCGCCCGTGACGCCGGCCTTGTCGTCATAGGCGGCTTCCAGCACCGCCGGATCCTTGACCAGGTCGGTGCCGAGCAGCAGGTGGTCGCCGGGACTGAGCAGCGCCGCGATCTCGCGCAACAGCCGGCGGCGGCTGCCCGGCGGGAAGTTGCCGATCGTGCCGCCGAGCAGCGCGACGACGCGCGGCTCGCCGGGCGTCGGCGGCGGGATGCGGTCGAGGTGGCGCTCGAAGTCGCCGATCACGCCGTGCACGCGCAGGCCCGGGTACTCCTCGACGAGCGCCTCGGCGCTCGCGCGCACGACCGACTCGGCGACATCGAACGGGACATAGCGCCGCAGGCGGTTGGCCGCCGCCATCGCGTCGAGCAGCACACGCGTCTTCGCGGCGGTGCCGGAGCCCAGCTCGACCAGCTCGACGGCGCCGGTCGCCGCCACGATCGCGTCCGCCTCGGCGCGCAGGATCGCGCGCTCGGCACGCGTCGGGTAGTACTCGGGCAACGTCGTGATGCGGTCGAACAGCTCGCAGCCGTACGCGTCGTAGAAGTGCTTCGGCGGCAGCTCCTTGAACGGCCGCGTGAGGCCGTCGAGGACATCCTCCGCCAGCCCGCGCTCGTGCGCCGCGTCGAGGTGGTCGTCGATCGTGACGTCGGGCTCGCAGGTGGGGGAGATCGCCATCGGTCACACGTCCTTCGCTATGCGCAGGCCGGCGAAGATCTGTCGCCGCTGCGGGTGGTCCCAGTTGCGGAATGTCGGCGTCGCGACGCGGGCGCGCGTCGCCCACGAGCCGCCGCGCAGCACGCGGTAGTCGCCGCCGAAGAAGACCTCGGAGTACTCGCGGTACGGATGGGCGACGAAGCCCGGATAGCCGTCGAAGCCGCCGGCGGTCCACTCCCACGTGTCGCCGATCATGCCGAGACAGCCGGCGGGGGAGACGCCGTCCGCGTGCGTGCCGACGGGCACGGTGCCGAATGCGCGCTGGTCGACGTTGGCGTTGCCGGGCACCTGCTCGCGCGCCGTCTGCGTCTGCTGGTCCCAGGTCGCCGCCTTCTCCCACTCCGCCTCGGTGGGCAGTCGCGCGCCGTGCGCGCGGGCGAAGGCGTCGGCCTCGAACCAGGAGACGTGGACGACCGGCTTGCGCGGATCGAGCGGCTCGCAGCGGTCCATGCGCCACTCGTGGGTGGGCGGGCCGGTATCCGTCCACCCGGCTGGGTGCGTGATGTCGTACTGCTCCTTCCACGCCCACGCCTCGCGCGACCACCATTCCGGTCGCTCATAGCCGCCGCCGGCGACGAACTCCTGGAAGGCGCCGTTGGTGACGGGTGTGCGGCCGATCCGGAAGGCCGGCAGCTCGCGCGCGTGGCTCGGGCGCTCGTTGTCGTAGGCGAAGCCGTCGGCCGATGCGCCGATCATGCAGGGACCGGCGGGGACCTCGACCAGCTCCAGGCCGGTCAGGGCGGCGAGCGCGCTGTCCGCGGGCGGCGGCGACGCCGGCTCATGCGGGGCCGGCAGATGCGCCAGCTCCATCGTCTGGAGCATCGTCTCGGTGTGCTGCTGCTCGTGGCGCAGCACGAGCTCGTGCAGCAGCGGGTCGATCGGCAGCTCCGCGACCCGCTCGCGCACCTGCTCTAGGTAGGCGTGCGCCTCGGCGCGGTGCAGATAGGGGAGGTCGCCGCGCTGCGCGCGCGGCGTCTCAAACGCGTCGTAGACCTCCGCGAGGTCGGGTCGCAGCAGCGGCAGGCCGGCGCCGCGGTGCGCGAGCCACAGGTCCTCGAACGCGGCGATGTGACCGAGGTCCCACACGAGCGGGCTCATCAGCGGCGAGTGCACGCGTTCCAGCACATCGTCGTCAAGGTGTGCGACGAGCGTGAGCGTGCGAGCGCGCGTGTCGCGCAGCGCGTCGAGCAGGTCCCCTGTAGCGCCCGGCGGCGCTGCCGTCTCGCTCGGCATTGCTGTGGAGTCTTTCATGTCAGCCCGCGCCGGAAACCGCCTTCGGCTTGAGCTTCACGAGATCGTAAGAAGCTCAGGCGCCGTCGAAGCCGTCGAGCAGCGCGGCGAGCGCGGGCGCGTAGCCGGGCGTCGCCGTGTCGAACATCCCCAGCGCGGCGGCGAACGCGCGCGCCGGGTTCGGTGCCGCGACCGGCGCCCGCAGCGTGATCGTCTCGCCGTCGGCGTGCAGCGCCAGCGCGTGGATGCCGGTCAGGTCCGGTTGTTCGGGTGGGCCCAGCTCCAGCTCGACCGGCTCGCCGTCAGCGCGGCGCGCGATCCCGTTCCAGCCGCGGCCCTCGCACGACAGGCGCTCGACGCGCCAGCCGGCGCGCGCGGCGATCCAGCCCGCGAGCAGCAGCGCGCTCGCCTGCTGCGGGCCGCACGAGCGCAGCTCGACGCGTTCCACGCGCTCCAGCAGCGCGAGCGCGTCGGCATCGTCAAAGCGTGCCGCGACATGCCGGCGCCAACGTGCGAGACGCAGCCACGCGACATCGCGCACGCGCGCCACGTCGAGCGCCGCGGCGCGCGCGAAAGCGCCGGCCAGCGCGGGCCCGCTCGCGGCGCCGCTGTCGAGCACGAGCGCATGCGCGAGCCCGGTGAGCCGATCCTGCGCGCGGCCGGCGCGCGTCCCCGGCAGCCACAGCACTGTCGGCAGGCCGGCGACGAGCAGCGGACGAACAAGCGAGTCGGCGTGCGCAAGCCGCTCGGCTTCCGCCAGCAGCAGCGCCATGTCGTGGCAATGGCCGGCACAGCTTCGTCCCGAGCGGATCGTGCAGTCGATCGCGACGTGCGCGTCGAGCCGCGGCGCGTCGTGCTCGCGTACGACGATCGTGCGCGACGGATGGCGGTCGGCGAGGCCGGCGAGCTGTGTGGCGAGCGCCTCCGGCGCGACGTCGTCCGCCGGCGCGACGAGCAGGTTGAGCGTGCGCGTGGCGGCGTGGCCGTGTTCGTGCCGGGCGTGCTCGCGGTTGAGCGCCGACAGCCGCTCGGCGACCTCGCTCGCGGTCACGTCCTCGCCACGCCACTCGCTGCGCTCGCGGTCCGGCGGCGACACCCCTGGCGGGGCGAGCGCGCTCACAGCGCCCTCCAGGCGCGCCCGTCGCGCGCCAGCAACTCGTCCGCGGACGACGGCCCGGCCGTGCCGGCCTCATACGGCTGGGGCTCCTCGAAGTCCTCGTCTGCCCATGCCTTCAACACCGGGTCGACGATCGCCCACGCCGCCTCGACCTCGTCCGCGCGCGTGAACAGCGTCGCGTCGCCGAGCAACGCGTCGTGCAGCAGCCGCTCGTACGCCTCCGGCGACTCGCGCAGGAACGAGGTGCCGTACTGGAAGTCCATCTGCACCGGGCGCATCCGCAGCGCGGTGCCGGGCATCTTCGCCGCGATCTGCAGCGTGGCGCCCTCGTTGGGCTGCACTGAGATGACGAGCTCGTTGGGCGGCGGCGGCGCGTCGAGGTCGCGGAACGGCTGATGCGGCGGCGGCTTGAAGGCGATCGCGATCTCGGTCGTGCGCAGCGGCAGGCGCTTGCCGGTGCGCAGGTAGAACGGCACGCCGGCCCAGCGCCAGTTGTCGATCTCGACGCGCAGCGCTGCGTACGTCTCGGTGCGCGAGTCGGCCGGCACGTCCTCCTCCTCGCGGTAGCCCGGCACGCGCTCGCCGGCGATCCAGCCGGCCGTGTACTGGCCGCGGACGGCGTCGCGCGCGGGATCGAGCGGGCGCACGGCATGCAGCGCCTTCGCCTTCTCGTCGCGCACAAGGTTCGCGTCGAAGCTCGCCGGCGGCTCCATCGCGACGAGCGAGAGGAGCTGCAGCGCATGGTTCTGGATCACGTCGCGCAGCGCGCCGGCGCGGTCGTAGTAGCCGGCGCGGTGGCCGATGCCGATGTCCTCCGCGACCGTGATCTGCACGTGGTCGATCGCCGTGCGGTTCCACAGCGGCTCGAAGATGCCGTTGCCGAAGCGCAGCACCAGCAGGTTCTGAACCGTCTCCTTGCCGAGGTAGTGGTCGATGCGGAAGACCTGCTGCTCCTCGAAGGACGCCTCGATCGCCGCGTTCAGCTCGCGCGCGCTTGCGAGGTCGTGGCCGAACGGCTTCTCGATCAACAGGCGCGTCGGCGGATCGGCGCCGCGGCCCAGGCCGGCCTCGCACAGCCTGCGCGCGGTGTCGGCGAAGAAGGCGGGGGAGATCGCGAGGTAGAACAGCCGCTGCGAGGGCTCGCCGTCTTCGGAGTCGTCCTGGTCCAGCCGGGCGGCGAGCGCGTGGAACAGCTCCGGCGAGCCGTAGTCGCCGGCGACGACGCCGATGCGCGGCTCGAGCGCGTCCCAAAGCCGGTCGTCGAGGTCGCGGCGTGCGTGCGCGTCGATTGTGGCGCGCGCGTGCTCGCGGAACGACGCCTCGTCGTGACCGCCGCGCACGACCGCGAGCAGACGGAAGCGCTCCGGCAGGCGGCCGTCGGCGAGCAGGTCGTAGACGGCGGGCAGCAGCTTGCGCGCGGCGAGGTCGCCGGTCGCGCCGAACAGCACGAGCGTCGAGGGCGGCGGCAGCCGCTCGTCGACGTCCTGGGCGAACGGGTTCTGCGCGAGCGGCGTGGTCGTCGTGGCGGCCATGCGCGCGTACCCGTCCGCCCGCCGTCAGTCGCTCAGTCCGGCAGCCAGGTCCGCGATCGCGGCAGCCGCGTCGTCAGGCAGCTCGATCCGCAGGAACGGCAGCCCCCGCGAACGCAGCGTCGCCCCGTCGCCGATCGCCTGCGCACGCACGAGCGCGGCGAAGTCGTACGGCTGACCGGGGATCTCCACGCCGGCGCGTCCGCGGTCCACGAGCTGGACGAACACGCCGCTGCGTGGGCCGCCCTTGTGCAACTGACCGGTCGAGTGCAGGAAGCGCGGGCCGTAGCCGACGGTCGTCGCCGCGCCGGTGCGGGCCCGGATCGCGACGCGCAGCTGCGTCAGCGCGTCGTCGAGCTGCGGCGGCAGGTACGCCATCACCGCGACGTACGCGCCGGCGCCCGCGTGCGCGTCGAGCAGCTCGCGCAGCGCGGCGGCGGCCTCGTCGCCGCTCACCGCCGCCGCGTCGTCGGCGGGGAACGCGCCGTCGCGCGCGTACGCCTCGATCGTCGCGACCGTCGCATCCTTCGCCGACTGCACGTCCGGCTGATCGAACGGGTTGACGCCGATCACCGCGCCGGCGACCGCGACCGCCAGCTCCCAGTGGAAGAACAGCGCGCCGAGGTCGAGCGGCTCGTCGAACGGCACCGCGATCACCGGGTGGCCGGCGTCCGCGAGCGCGTCGAGCTTTGCGTGCGCGTCCGCGTTCCCCTCCCCGCTGGTGCGGTGCAGGTGCACGAACACGCGGTCGTCGCCGTACGCCTCCGGCTCGGCGAGCGGCTCGTCGGCGATCGGGACGATCCCCTTGCCGTGCTTCCCGGTCGACTCGGCCACGAGCTGCTCCAGCCACAGGCCGAGCGCCTGCAGGGGCGCGTCGACTACGAACGTCAGCTTGTCGCGCCCGCCGCTCGCCAGCTCGCCGAGCGCGCAGCCGAGCCACAACGCCGGCGCGTGGCCGGGCGGCAGCGACGGGTCGGCCGCGCGCGCGGCGACCTCCGCACGCTCCAGCAGGCCGCGCACGTCCGCGCCGATCAGTGCCGCCGGCACGACGCCGAACGCGCTCAGCGCGGAGTAGCGCCCGCCGATGTCGGGGGCGCCATGGAAGACGCGGCGAAAGCCCTGCTCGCGCGCGAGCTGCTCCAGCGAGGTGCCGGGATCCGTGATCGCCGCCCACTGGCGGCCGTCGGGCGCGAGCGCGTGGAAGTGCGCGTGCATCGAGCGCGGCTCCAACGTGCCGCCCGACTTGGAGGAGACGAGGAACAGCGTCGTGTCGAGCGGCAGGCGCGCCTCCAGCGCCGCGACCGCGTCCGGATGCGTCGAGTCGAGCACGTGCAGTCGCAGCCCGTCCACCCCCGAACCGAACGTCTGCCACAGCACCTCCGGCGCGAGCGAGGAGCCGCCCATGCCGAGCAGCGCGCAATCCGTGAAGCCCTCCGCGCGCAGCTCGGCGGCGAACGCGAGCACGTCGTCGAGCTGCTCCAGCGCGTGGTCGGCGACCGTCAGCCAGCCGAGCCGCTCAGACGGCTTGTCGTCGCCGGCCGGCCACAGCGTGTCGTCTCTGGCCCACACCCGCCGCAGCATGTGCTGCTCCTGCGCCCAGGCGGCGCGTCTGCCGATCGCGCGCGCCTGCTCGTCCGTCAGCTGCGCCTCGATGCTCGCGGGCTCCCCGGCCAGCACGGCCGCGCGCCGTCGCTCGATGCCTTCCAGCAGCGTCGTCATCGCGTCGGCGAACTGCACGATGCCGTCCTCCAACAGCTCGTCCGTCACCGCTTTGATCGACACGCCGGCGGCCTCGACCGCGTCGATCGCCGCATGCGCGTGCGCGGCCGCGTCCGGCAGCAGCGGCTCGACCGGCTCGCCGTGATCCTGGTAGGCGAGCAGCGTCGCCAGCGGCATCGTGTTGACCGTCTCCGGCCCGGCCAGCTCGGCGACGTACTTGACGTCCGAGTAGGCGGGGTCCTTCGTGCCGGTCGACGCCCACAGCAGCCGCTGCGGGCGGGCGCCCTGCGCCTTCAGCGCGGCAAAACGCTCGCCGCCGACGAGCTGCTGCCAGCGCTCGTAGGCGAGCTGCGCGTTTGCGACTGCGGCGGTGCCGCACAGCTCCGCTCTGTCGAGCGCCTTGAGGCGCTTGTCGGCGGCGGTGTCGACGCGCGAGACGAAGAACGAGGCGACGGAGGCGACGTGGTCGACCGGCTCGCCGGCGGCGGCGCGGTCCTCCAGGCCGGCAAGCCACGCCTCCGCGATCGCCGCCCACGCGTCGAGCGAGAACAGCAGCGTGACGTTGATGTTGATCCCCTCGGCGATCGCGGCGCGGATCGCCGGAACGCCCTCCGGCGTGCCCGGGATCTTGATCATCACGTTGGGTCGGTCGCAGCGCCGCCACAGATCGCGCGCCATCGCGAGCGTCGCCTCGGTGTCGCGGGCGACGTTCGGCGCCACCTCCAGCGAGACGTAGCCGTCGACCCCGCCGGTGCGCTCCCACACCGGCCGCAGCACGTCCGCGGCGCCCTGCACGTCCTCGATCGCGAGCGTCCAGTAGATCTCCTCGACGCCGTCGCCGTTGTGCGTGAGCTCGCCGAGCCGCTCGTCGTAGTCGGGGCTGCCGAGGATCGCCTTTTCGAAGATCGACGGGTTCGACGTCACGCCGACGACGCCGTCCTCCTCCACGAGCCGCTGCAGCTCCCCGCCGGTCAACATCGAGCGGCGGATCGAGTCGAGCCAGGCGCTGGTGCCGAGCTCCGCCAGGCGGCCGATCGGGGTGGTCGCGGGGACGGTGCTCATGGTTGGCGCTCTCCTGTCACGGGGTCTTGGTGAAGGGCTTGCACGCCGTCGCGCTCGAGCGCGGCGACCTGTCCGAGGCGGCGAACGTGACGCTCCTCGCCGCTGAAGCTCGCGGCCGCGAACACGCGCACGAGCTCGCCGGCGAGCTCGGGTCCGATCACGCGCGCGCCGAGGCACAGCACGTTGAGGTCGTCGTGCTCGACGCCCTGGTGCGCCGTGTACCCGTCGTGCACGGTCGCTGCACGCACGCCCGGCAGCTTGCTCGCGGCGACGGACACGCCGGCGCCGGAGCCGCACACGAGCACGGCGCGCTCGGCGTCGTCGCGCGCGAGCGCCTGTGCCACCGCGGCCGCCGCGTACGGGTAGTCGTCGTAGGTGCCGGCGTCGAGGACGACGTGGCCGCTCTGCTCCAGCGCGCCGACGACGGCGTCCCGCAAGGGCACGCCGGCGTGGTCGAAGCCGCAGGCGATCCGCATCGCTCTGGAGACTAGCTGCGTCCGACCGCGTACCGCAGGTACAGGGAGCCACTGCGCTCGAGCGCCCACACCAGCTCCAGCGGGGCGGGGTCGGCGAGCGGCGGCCCGCTCGTCATCGTCGGACCCGTTCCGCCGCCCGCGAGCTGCGGCGCGAGCGTCAGGAACAGCTCGTCGACGAGCCGCTCTTGCAGCAGCGCGCCCATCAGCGTCGGTCCGCCCTCGCACAGCAGCGCGCGCACGTGGCGCTCGGCGCGCAGGTGGCGCAGCGCGGTCGTGAGCGTCAGCTCGGCGGGGTCGAGCCGCACGACGGTGACGCACGCGGGGCAGTCCGGCTCCGGCGTCTCGCTCGGCGCGAACACCACCACGTCCGCCTCGGGCTCCTGGAAGAGGGGGATGTCGAGCGGCAGCTCGCCGCTGCGCGTGACGGTGGCGATGAGCGGCTCGGGGGAGAGCCCGAGCGCCTCGCGCGCCGCACGCAGCTCGGGCCGTCTGACGGCGCGGCCGTAGCGCTCGATGCCGAGCGTGCGCGTGCCGATCAGCAGCGCGTCGACCTGGGTACGCAGGCGGCGGAAGATCTCCATGTCGCCGTCGTCGCCGATCGGTCCCGAGCGCCCGTCGATCGTCGCGCGCCCGTCGGTGGTCGTCGCGAAGTTCGTTACGACCCAGGGGCGCTCGTCGTGCGCGCGCTCGTGCAGGCGCAGGTCGCCGAGCAGCTCCGTGCTGTCGAGTGTCGCGGGGTCGGGGTGGAGGCGGTGGAAGTCCATCGCGGTTGACCCTACCCCGTGCGCGGACGCGACCGATCGCCGTTCGCGCTGGTAGCGTGCGCGCCCGCATGACCGACTCCCGCCCCGACCGCAACCTCGCACTGGAGCTCGTGCGCGTGACCGAGGCCGCCGCGCTCGCCGCCGCGCGCCTCGTCGGTCGCGGCGACAAGGAGGCCGCCGACCAGGCCGCCGTCGACGCGATGCGCTTCGTGCTCGACTCGGTGCCGATGGACGGCCTCGTCGTGATCGGCGAGGGCGAGAAGGACGAGGCGCCGATGCTCTACAACGGCGAGCAGATCGGCAACGGCACGCCGCCTGCGGTCGACATCGCCGTCGACCCGCTCGAGGGCACGCGCCTGACGGCGCTGGGCATGCCGAGCGCGCTCGCCGTGATCGCTCTGGCCGAGCGCGGCTCGATGTTCGACCCGGGCCCGTGCGTCTACATGGAGAAGATCGCCGGCGGCGAGGAAATCGCCGACCTGCTCTCGCTCGACCGGCCGCTGCCGGAGACGCTGAGACTGATCGCCGAGCGCAAGGGCATGGGCATCGGCGACGTGACCGTGGTGATGCTCGACCGCCCGCGCCACGAGGACGCGATGAAGCAGGTGCGCGAGGCCGGCGCCCGCATCCGCCTGATCCTCGACGGCGACGTCTCGGCCGCTCTGCTGGCCGTCAGCGACCGCTCGCCGGTCGACCTGCTGTGGGGTATTGGCGGCACCCCCGAGGGCGTCATCTCAGCGGCGGCACTCAAGTGCATGGGCGGCCAGCTGCTCGGCCGCCTGTGGCCGCGCAACGACGAGGAGCGCCAGGCGGCGCTCGACGCCGGCTACGACCTCGACAGGGTCCTCACCTGCGATGACCTCTGCAGAGGTGACGACGTCTTCTTCTCCGCCACTGGCGTGACCGACGGCGACGTGCTGCAGGGCGTGCGCTACCGCGGCAGCGGCGCGACGACCGAATCGCTCGTGATGCGCTCGCGCTCCGGCACGGTCCGCCGCATCCACGCCCGCCACGACCGCACGAAGCTGCGCGCGGTCACCGGCGAGCGCTACGGCTGAGCCGCGGGCGCAGGCGGAGCCGAGGTCGGCGGCAGCGGCGGATCGGGCACGTCGTCGACCGTCAGCGCGTCGCTCGCGAAGCGACCGACGCGCGACTCGGCGAGATCGAGCCGCGCGAGCGAGCGCAGGAAGCCGTACGTGATCAGCACGTGGATGCGCGACTGCGTGACGCGATAGACGGGCGTGCTGAGGCGCCGGGCGATGGAGGGGTAGAAGTTCGCGACCTCGACCTCCACGCGGATGCGCGCGCAGCCGGGACGGTCCGCCGCTGACGCCGGCAGCCGCTGCACGTCGATCTGCAGGTAGCCGTCGCCGTGGCGCCCGCGCCGGTCGACCAGCAGCCCGTCCTCGATCCGCCAGCGCACCGTCCCGCGCCGCGCGTCCATCGCGTACTCCGGTGCCTTGAAGCGCAGCAGCCGCAGCGGCTGGCGCAGCAGCACGACGGTGCGCCGCGTCGCCGTGTAATCGACGCGGATCAGCCCGAGCGTGCAGCGCGACAAAAAACGCCAGTAGGTGCGTGCCAGGCGCTCGAGCTGCATCGGGCTCCACAGCCGTTCGAGCGCGTCGGCCGGCAGCGTCAGCTCGCCCGTCTGCACGGAGCGCACGGCGCCTTGCGCGCCGATCGTCGTGTCGTCGTCAAGCTCCGCGACACGTCCGGGCGCGTGCTCGGCACGACGGTGGCGGCGCGCCGCGACGAGTGCCGCGGCCACCGCCAGCAACGCGATCAGGGGAGCAGCCACGTCAGGATTGTGCCCCGCAGCGCGGCGTGTCCCTCACCCAAGCGCGCGCGGGTGCAGGTGGCGCGTGTCGACCCACTTGATCACGTAGTGGTAGGGCCACAGCAGGATCACCGCGTCGCCGTGCGGGATCCGTGGGTCGTAGCTGCGCAGCCCGTGGTGGGTGACGAGCCGGAAGCCGCGCCGTTCGAGCACCTTGAACATCCCGACATCGACCGGGTCGGGCAGGATCACGGTGTTGCCGCCGGCGCGCTCGAGCGCGTCCAGCACGCGTTCCATGCGCTGCTCGGTGCCGAGCGATTCCATGCCGGTGTAGGGGGAGACGTCGCGCAGGCCGTAGGCGTCGGCGATGCGGTGGCCGGTCGTCAGCAGGAGCGCGACCGGCGCCCCGCGCTTGTAGACGAAGCGGTGCGGCCCGTCGGCGAGCGTGGCGACGAAGCGGCGCGTGGCCGCATCAGTCGCGGGCACGAGCGGATGCGCGCCGTTGTCGGATTCTTCGGTCGGCGTGTACGGCGTGCCGAAGCGGTCGATCTGCGACCACGGCGCCGGGAACTGCGCCACCGAGCAGGCGGTGACGCCGAAGCCGAACAGCACCGCCAGCGCTGCGATCGAGATCCGCCGCGCCGGGTGGTCGGCGAGCTGGCGCACGACCGCGACGGTCAGCAGCGCCAGCGCCAGCGCCCAGCCGCCGAGCAGGAACTTCAGCGCGTCGGGGTGCGAGCCGGCGACGTAGTAGCCCCCCGAGCCGAGCCCGAAGACGCCCGCCCACGCGAGCATGCCGGTCAACAGGCGATCGCCCGCGCCGCGCAGCGCGCGCACGGTCGCGAGCACGATCGCCGCGACGTATGTCAGGTACACCACGAGGTGCATCGCAAGCAGGCCGGGCATCGGCAGCATCGCGAAGCCGGCGACCGTGAACAGGCGCGCGAAGTCGACCAGATTGCCGAGCTGCGGCAGCGAGCCGGTGCGCAGCAGCGTCAGCAGCGACACGAGCGCGAACGCGGTTGCGAGTCCGCCGGCCGCCGCGAGCGCGAGCTTCAGCAGCGGCGGCCGCGCGCGCCCGGCGTTCGACCACGCGAGCGCGGCGACGGTCGCGGCGAGCGCCGCGATGCCGAAGTCGGCGTTGTTGAGGACCGTCAGCCCGCTGGCGAGGAACAGCGCGTACGTGCCTGCGCTGCTCACGCCGCGGTCGAGCTGGCGCGCGGTCAGGAACGCGAGCACGTATGGCCCCGCGTAGCGGAGTGGGAGTGTGCCGTAGAAGGTGCCGACGCTCTCGCGATTGACGCGTTCGCCGCCGATGAAGAAGAAGCTTGTCGCCAGGAACGGCACGTACAGCAGCAGCGCGGCGAGCGGGCTGCGCGCGACGCGACGCAGCACGCCATAGATCGCCAGCAGCGCGACGCCGGTCAGCGTGCAGATGAACAGCGAGAAGACGAGCGTGCTCTTGCCGAAGACGGCCATCGTCAGCGCCGCCGGGAAGGGCCACAGCGAGCCGTACTGGGCGGTGAAGTCGACGAGCGGCGTGAGCCCGTTGAGGACGGCGAACGCTTCGTCGAGCGGGAAGGCGAGGTGGTAGCGGAAGTCTCTGGGAGCGTTCGCGATCGTCGCGTCGGACTGGACCGCGTGCAGCAGCCAGATCGCCGTCAGCGCGACGGCGATCGCGAGCGCCGCGAGCGAGCGCATGCGCGAATCGCGCAGCAGCTTGGTCGCCGCCGTGCGCAGGCGCTCCCGCCGCACCACGAGCACGACACCACCGGCGAGCGCGGCCGCGCACAGCAGCGTCGGCAGCGTGAAGTAGCGCGCGTGCAGCACGCTGTCGTCGTGCGTGTACAGCCGGCCGAACCTGAGCTGCGTCTGGCGCACGTAGCAGGCTGCCAGCAGCGCCCCGAACAGCAGCTGGACTCCGCGCACGACGTCGGCTTGCACGACGCGGCGCGGCAGCCGCGGCAGCCACCGCGGGGAGAGCGCCGTGACCAGCGAGATCAGCAACGGCAGGCTGAGGGCGATCAGGAAGCGCGCGTGCTCGGTCGGCTCCGGGCGCACCGTTCGGGCGGCGTCCGGCGTGAACGTGTAGCCGCTGAGCGGCGGCGTCAGCAGACGGCCCAGCGACGGGCCGAGCAGCACCGCCGCCCCCAGGACGAGCAGACTGCACGGGATCGCGCACAGCCACGCGGCGGTGGCGCGGTCCTCGGCGACGGTCGTCTGCGCGTGAGGCGTCGACTCGCCGGCCATGGCAGGCGAGCGTGCCGGCGCCCCCAGGCCGGCTGATGCCATGCGCGCACTCTACGTTCAGTACACCGAAAAAGAAAGCGGTAGTGCTACCCGAGCGCGCGGGGATGCAGATGGTGCGTGTCGACGAACTTCACGAGCGCGCCGCCGCGCCACGGCAGGGTCGTCGCGTCCTTCACGCCGCGCTGCGCGTCGTAGGGCTCGAGCCCGTGCGGGGTGACGAGCGCGAACCCGCGTCGACCGAGCGTTTCAAAGATGGCCGAATCGGTGGAGACGACGGCCGAGCCGTCGCCGGCCTGGTCGAACGTGGCGGGCAGCACGACCGTGTTGCCGCCGGCGTTGCGCAGCGCCGCGATCACCGCGTCGACCTGCTGCGTCGTGTGGAGCGAGTCGACGCCGGTATAGGGCGCGACGTTACGCACGCCGTACGCGTCGGCCAAGCGGTGGCCGAGCGTCGCCAGCACCGCCACCGGCGCACCGCGCACGACGACGAAGCGCGCGCGGCCGTCGGCGATCGCGGCGACGAAGTCGCGCATGCGCGGGTCCGCGGGCGCAGCGAGAGGCCGCGAGTCGGCGGCGGCGCTGCCGGTCGGGCCTGCCTCGATGCGGTTGAGCTGCGACCACGGCAGCGGGATCTGCACGACCGAGCAGACGGCGACGCCGAAGCCGAGCAGCACGGCGAGCTGCGCGACCGACGGGCGCCGTCGCGGCTCGCGCGCGAGCTGGCGCAGCACCACGTACGTCAGCAGCGCGAGCGCCAGCGCCCACGCCGAGAACGTCGTGCGCAGCGCTTCCGGCTGCGAGCGGCCGACGTAGTAGCTCGCGGCCCCGAGCCCGAACACGCCGGCCCACGCGAGCATCCCGGTGAGCACCCGGTTCTGCGCGCCGCGCAGCGCGCGCACCGTCGCCACGCCGATCGCCGCCACATACGTGAGGTAGATCGCGAGGTGCAGGCCGAGCGGGCCGGGGAGCGGCACCATCGCGTAGCCGCCGGACCCGTAGATGCGCGCGTACTCGACGACGCGCGCCGGCTGCGGCAGCTCGCCCGCGCGGATCAGCGTGAGCGCCGCGACGAGCGCAATCGCCGTCGCGAGGCCGGCGACGAGCGCGCCGAGCAGCTCCAGCAGCGCGCGCCGGTCGCGCTGCGGCGCACCCCACACGCACGCGGCCGCGGTCGCGCCGAGCGCCGCGATCCCGAAGTCGACGTTGTTGATCAGCACGAGCCCGGCTGCCGTGAACAGCAGCCAGGCGCCGATGCGGCGGCTGCGGCGCTCGACGTGGCGCGCCACGAGCCAGGCGAGCAGGTAGGGACCGGCGTAGCGCAGCGGGAAGATGCCGAAGTAGTTGCCGAACGTGCCGCGGTTGACGGACGCTTCGCCTATCGCGAAGAAGCTCGTGGCGAGCAGCGGGACGTACAGCAGCAGCGCCGTGATCGAGCTCCGGGTCGCGCGTCGCAGCACGCCGTAGACCGCGAGCAGCGCGAGCGACGTCAGCGTGCACATCGCGATCGTGAAGACGAGCAGCGTCTTGCCGAAGACGCCGAGCACGAGCGCCGTGAGGAAGGGCCACAGCGACGAGTACTGCGCGCTGAAGTCGACCAGCGGCGTGCGCCCGTTCACGACCGCGAACGCTTCGTCGTACGTGAATTCGAGGTGGTAGCGCACCGGCCACAGGACGGACGCGATCGACGTGTCGCTGTTGACCGCGTGCAGCAGCCACACGACCGTCAGGACCGTCGCCGCCGCGAGCGCGCCCCAGCGCCGCGACGACGACTCGCGCAGCAGCGAAGCCGTGCGTTCCCGGAGCGCGGCGCTGCGGACGCCCAGCGCCAACGCCGCGGCAACCGCCGCTGCCGCGACCAGCGTCGCCGGGTTGAAGTAGCGCTCCCTTATGACGGCGCCTTCGACGCGCGTGTAGACCGGCCCGTACGTGGTCCTGTATTGGACGACGAGGCAGGCGGCGAGCAGGCCGATCGTTGCCAGCTGCCCGGCGAGCACGCCGACCTCGACGAGGCGTGGCGAGAGTCGCAGCGGGCGGCGCATGAGCTGCCCGGTGGCAGCGGACAGCAGCAGCGGGCCGGCGAGTGCGCACAGGTAGCGCCCGGTCTCGGTCGAGGTGTCGAAGCTGCCCGCCGCCGAGGTCGGCAGGAAGTCGAACGCGGCTCTGCTCGGCGTCACGAGGTCGCCGAGCGGGGGGCCGAGCACGAGGATCGCGAGCGCGGTCACGATCGCGCACGGAATCGCGCACAGCCAGGCGGCGGTGGCGGGAGACAGCGAGGAGACGAGCGACGCGGCGTGCTCCGGTCGCGGGCGCTCGGCTGTGCGCACCCTGCTCATCGCGGCAGCGCCCGCGCGTCGAGCCATTTGGTGAGGCCGTGGACTTGGACGATCGTCTGCGGTTCGCGCGTGAACGCGTCGAGCGGCGGGCGGTAGCCGCCACGCGTCAGCACGAGGAAGCCGCGGTCGGCGAGCGGCTGCACGAGCCGTCTGAGGATCAGTTCGGGCACGAGCACGACACTGCCGCCGGCGGCGCGCAGCCGCGCGAGCGTTTCGTCGAGCTGTTCGACGGTCAGCGTCGATTCGCCGACGTAGGGCACGACGTCCCTGAAGCCGTACTGGTCCGCGATGACGTGACCGGTGCTCCACAGCAACGCGATCGCCGCGCCGGCGTGCGCGACCGTGCGGCCGCCTGCTTCCGGCGTCCCGCCGATGAAGGTCCGGAAGTCCGCGTCCGGCGGTGCGACGAGTGCCGTGCCGATTTCCCTTATCTGGGCAATCGTCGGGTCAGGCGGCTGGTGGCGGATCGTCGCGACCTGACGCCACGGCAGGATGCTCCTCGGCGGGTCGATCGCGAAGCTCGCGACCGCACCGAAGCCGAACAGCGCGGCCAGCAGCGCGACGCCCGGCCGGCGGCGCGGGCTGCCGGCGAGCTGCTGGACGGCTGCGACGGTGAGCAGCGCGAGCGCGAAGCTCCACGGCGGAAACGTCGTCGGGATCCCTCTCGGGACCGACTCGCCCATGTAGTAGGCGCCCGAGCCGTAGCCGTAGATCGCGCTCCACGCGAGCATCCCGGTCAGCACGCGGTTCGGCGCGCCCGTGACGGCGCGCACCGTCGCCACGCCGAGCGCGGCCGCGTAGGTGAGGTAGATCACGAGCGGCAGCCCGAGCAGGTGCGGCAGCCGGTCGAGTCCGAAGCCGCCCATCCCGAAGATGCGCGCGTACGTCAGCGCGCGGTTGGGATCGGGCAGCGCGCCGGCGCGGATCAGCGTCACGACGGCCAGCAGCGCGTACGCGCCGACGACGCCGAGCAGCGCGCCGCCCACGATGCGCAGCAGCGCGCGCCGGTCGAGCGGCGCGCTCGTGATCGCCAGCGCGAGCACCACCCCGGCGAGCGCGGCAAGGCCGAACTCGACGTTGTTCCACAGCCCCAGCCCGGCGACGAGGAACAGCGGCCAGCTCAGCCCGCCGCGGTGCAGCCGGCGCGCGAGCAGCCACGCGACGATGAACGGGGCGACGTTGCGCAGCGGCATCTCCTGGAAGATCGCCAGCGGTCTGTGCACCTCGCGCACGGCGCCGAAGAACGTGAACGCCATGATCGGCAGCGTCAGCCCGAGCGCCGCGAGCGCGCGGCCGGTGACGTGCCGCAGCGCGCCGTAGATCGCCATCACCGTCGCGATGCAGAGCGCCCACATCGCGAACGTGAAGGCGAGCAGCGAGGGGCCGAAGACGAGCAGCCACAGCGCGATCGGGTACGGCCACACCGACCCGTACGCGGCCGTGAAGTCGGCGAGCGGCGTCATCCCGTTGAGGACGGCGTACGTCTCGTCGTACATGAACCCGCTGTTGTAGGGGTCGCCGGCCCACCAGATCGACTGATCGGTGTTGACGAACGCGAGGAACCACGCGCCGGTGAGGAGCGCCAGCAGCAGCGGGATCGCCACGCGCAGGACGCGCGGCTCGGCGAACGGTCGCGTCAACCAGCCACGGCGCGCGGCGAGCACGATGCCGGCTGCGATCGCCGCGCCCGCGGCGAGCTGCCACCAGGCGAAGAAGGCGAGCTGCCAGCCGGCTTCGCGCTGCTTGGCCAGGCACGCGACGACGAGCGCGGCACCCAGCGCCTGCACCGCCACGGCGGCGCTCGCGCCGCTCCGCCACCCTTGCGCGCGCCGCGCGATCAGCACGATGCCGGCGACGAGCAGCAGCGGGGCTGCAAGCGAGAGGACGTAGCGCGTGCCCTCGACCGGCTCGGGGTGCTGGATGACGTTCGGCAGGTACGTGAACGGCAGCGGCCTCGGGTAGAGCACGTGGCTCAGCGGCGGTCCCAGCAGCACGACGAGCGCGATTGTCAAGGCGGCGCAGGGCACCGCGACCAGCCAAGCCGTGTCCGCGACGACGCGAGCCTCGCTCGCCGCCGCGTGCACGTTCCCCCGACGTGAGACCACCGCCGCCCTTGTGGCGGCGCTTGTCATGACGCGACTCTAGTGCCGGGGGAGCGGGATGGAAAGCAGGAACCGGCAGGATACGCTGCGGTAGCCGCGTGGGCCGCGGCTGCGCGTCACAGCCGCTCGACGGGCACCTGCTCGCCGGCGCGCGCGATGCCCTCGCCGGATGGGACGAACGCGAGCGCTCTGGCCGCCGGCAGCGAGACGGTCACGTGCGAGCCCTGAGCGCCGGTCGGCGTCGCGCGCAGCGTGCCGTCGCTGCCGTCGAGCCGCACGCGCAGCGCCTGCGTGCGACCACGCCGAGGGACGTCCTGCGTGAGCGTCGCGCGTTCGCGGGGCGGCAGCGGCGCGGCGCCCTGGAGCGCGCGCAGCGCCGGACGTGCGAACAACACGAATGTCACGAAGCTGGACACCGGGTTGCCGGGCAGGCCGAACACGAGCTGCGCGCCGCGGGTCCCGAACCACGTCGGCTTCCCCGGCTGCAGGTCGACGCGCCAGAAGCGCTCCGCGACTCCGAGCGCAGCGAGCGCCGGCTTGACGTGATCGTGCGGCCCGACCGACACGCCGCCGGACAGCACGACGACGTCCGCCTCCTCGAGCGCGCGCGCGAGCGCCGCCTCGGTCGCCTCGCGCGTGTCGCGTACGGCCTCGGCGCGCGTCACGACCGCGCCCTCGCGCAGCGCCAGCGCCGCGAGCATCACGGCGTTCGAGTTGTGGATCTCGCCCGGGGCGAGCGGGGCGCCGGGTGGGCGCAGCTCGTCGCCGGTGCAGAGGATCGTCACGCGCGGCCGCCGCGCGCACGTCAGCGTGGCGGCCCCGGCGCCGACGGCCACGCCGAGCGCGCCGGCACCCAGCACGGTCCCGGCGGGCAGCGCGACCGCACCGGCGCGCAGGTCCTCACCGGTGCGGCGCACGTGCTGGCCGGCGGCGACGGGCGCCATGAGCGTCACGTGGCCGTCCTCCTCGTGCGCCTGCTCGACGGGCGCGACGGCGTCCGCGCCGGCTGGCATCGCCGCGCCGGTGGAGATGCGGATCGCCTCGCCGGGCGCGAGCGCGCTGGACGCCGGACGGCCCGCGCGCGATTCGTCCACGATCCGCAGCTCGCCGCTGGACGCCTCGTCGCACACGGCGAAGCCGTCCATAGCCGAATTGTCGAACGGCGGCACGTCGGCGGCAGCGGCCAGGTCGGCGGCGAGCACGCGGCCGACCGCATCGGCAACGGCGACGGGCTCCGCCGGCAGCGGCGCACAACTGGACACCACATCCGTGCGTGCAGCCTCGATCGAGCGCAGGTCGGTCGGCACGCGTCCATTCTGTCCATCCGCACGTGCAGGCGTCGGGAGCCGCTGCTATGAACAGCCCCGATGACGGACGAGAACCCGCCCGCCAGCCCGCGCCCGAGCCGGCCCGTTCCCGTGGAGCGGGCCGAGGCCGAGCTGCTCGCCGGCCGCGCCCAGGCGATCGCGAAGGGCTGGCTGCTGACGCTGCTCGAACGCGCCCCGCTTGAGGCCGTCGCGGCGATCCCGGCCGCCGAGCTGGCGTCCGAGGGCCCCGCCGTCTGCGCCGCCTTCGCGCGCGCGCTCGGGTCCGACGCCGACCTCGACCGCCTGCGTCCGGCCGGCGACCTGGCCGCGCTCGCCACACGCATCCCTGCGCTCGCCGGCGCGCACGACGCGACCGCGGCGCTCGCCGCCGTCGACGCGCTGCGCGCGTGTGTCTGGGCCGCTGCGCTCGACGCCCGCGGCGCCCGCACCGCCGACCTCGCCCCGCTCGCCGAGCGGCTGGCGGAGGTGGCGCTGGTGGTGGGCACGACCACGCTCGCCGCAGCCCAAGCCAAGAGCATTGAGGGAGAGGGAGCGGTGGCGCCTCAGGCTGTCGCACACGCCGATCGGGCGGGTGGCGCGGGTGAGGCGATTCCCGCGACTCCGCTCGCGGGATCGTCTTCACCGGCGACAGGACCCGCCCGCAGCAGCGCTGGACCCGAGCCCGAAGTGCACGACCTGCGGGCGCAGAGCGGCTCGGTCACGCAGCTCCCCCCGCGCCCAGCACCGCCAGCCGAAATGGACGACGGCGACCTGTGGATCTCGACGCTCGAGCGCCATGTCGACCGCGCGCAGCGCGAAGGCGGCGGGCTCGCGCTGCTGCGCGTCGAGCTGGTCGACGGCGAGCGGCTTGCCCTCGCGGCCGAGCAACAGGTCGACAGCGACGACCGCGGCGTCCCCTACGGGCGTCTCGCGCAGGCGATCCGCCGCGCGATCCGCCGCCAGGACCTCGTCGCCTCCGACCGCCAGGGCCGCGCCTGGGTGATCGCGCCGTCCGTCGGCCGCGCCGGCGCGATCGCGCTCGCCGAGCGGATCGGCGCCGGCGTCGAGCATGGTGAGCACTGGCGCGGGGCGCCGTTGGCCGCGACGATCGGCTTCGCGGTCTACGGCGAGGACGGCCGCGACGCCGCGACGCTGATCGACCGCGCCGAGGAGGCGATGCTCGCCGCGTCAGCCGCCGGCATGCGCATCGGCGAGGCGACCCCGGCTCCTGCCGGCGACGCGGACGGCGAGGGCGGCGCGCCCGGTCCGCGTCTCGTGCGCTGAGTCGCGCGGGAGCAGGCGCAGACTCGCGCGCCGCTCGCGGCCTCGCGAGCGCGCGGCCCGGCGGCGCCGCTCAGCGCGCGCGAGCGGCGGTCGTCGTGGGGGAGGGCAGCGGCAGCGCGCCGACGCGGATCAGGCCGTCGTTGCCGCCGAGGGCGTCGAACGCCGCCTGCGTGAGGTCCCAGCTGCGGCCCTTCACGAACGGCCCGCGGTCGATCACCGGCACCACGATCGTGCGGCCCCTGTAGTAGAAGGCGACCGGCGTTCCGCACGGCAGGGTGCGATGCGCGACGCCGAGCGTCCAGCGCCCGAGCGGCACGCCGCATGCGGTCGTCTCAGCGTCGGACGTCGGGCCGTACCACGAGGCGATCCCCGGCCGGTAGACGGTCACGCCGACCTGCGGCGCGCTCGCGTCGTCCCCGGCCGTGCCGGCCGTGTCGGCCGTGCCGGCCGCCGCTGCGCCCGCGACGGCGCGCAGTTGCAGCGGCCCGAGGCGATTGGGGCGCCAGACGGCCGTGAAGCTGCCGTTCGCCGCGACGGCCGCGCTGGCGACGGCGACCCAGCCGGCGACCGGGTCGCGGCGCTCGATCGTCACGATGCCCGCGCGGCGCGGCGCCGTCCCGGCGATGCGGACGCGCCCGCGCAGCATTGCCGTCGCGTGCACCGTGACGCCGACGCCGCCGGCGGTTGCGCGTACCAGCGGGTTGCCGAGCGTCACAGTGAACGGTGAGCCGTCGGGCAGGGTGAGAACGCCCGGCGCAGCGCCGCCGGGGCTGCTCGCGAGCGCGGGCGCGGCGCAGCAGCCCAGCACGAGCAGGGCGACGAGCGTCACGGTGCGCAGACGATGGCCGGTCATATGCGGGTGCCGGGCCTACGAGGTGAGCTGACGGGCTCGCGACGCTTTCAAAGCGCCGCTACGGCCGAGATCGGCCGATTCGCCCCCGCGAGCCTGACGGCTCGCATCGGGTCCCCCGCCGGCCGTCCGCAGGGCGGGCGACCGTTCGGCAAGGCGGCGCGAAGTATACGGAACACCGCACGTTGCGAGGTGAATCCCACCGCAACTTGAAACCGTCGCGTCCGTTGTGCGTAGTACACATGCGCAGCACGACGCGCGCGCGAGCGGTCCTCCCCTGACGCGGCGCGACATGCGCGACGGTGTGGCTCGTGCCACGCCTTTGACTTCAAAAAGTGAAGTGGCTAGGCTGAGGCCTATGCTTGGATGGCAGTGGTGCGCCCCCGCGCGCATCGGCTCCTCCACCATGAACGCGCCGCGGAGCCACCCCGCCCGGCGCACGCGAGAAACGGAATCACATGTCAGTAGCGGAACTTCAGGAACTTGAGGAGATCAGAGGCCTCGTCGCGCGCGGGACGCAGCTCGGCGTCCTGACCTACGCCGAGATCTCGACGGCGGTCAGCGAGCTGGACCTCGACGAGGCAGACGTCGAGGAGCTGCACGGCTTCCTCGAGAGAGCCGAGATCGAGCTGGTCGAGGAGATCGACCCGGCGGTCGCCGCCGCCAACGTCGAGCGCGCGCCCGACAGACGCGGGCGTCGCAGAGCGAGAACCGCGCTCGACCTCAAGCCGGACATGACGACCGACTCCCTTCAGCTGTTCCTGAAGGACATCGGCAAGGTCCGCCTGCTCACGGCGCAGGAGGAGGTCGACCTTGCGAAGCGCATCGAGCGCGGCGACCTCGACGCGAAGCAGAAGATGGTCGAGTCGAACCTGCGCCTCGTCGTCTCGATCGCGAAGAACTACCGCAACCAGGGCCTGCCGTTCCTCGACCTGATCCAGGAGGGGACGCTCGGGCTCGTGCGCGCGGCGGAGAAGTTCGACTACCGCAAGGGCTTCAAGTTCTCCACGTACGCCACCTGGTGGATCCGCCAGGCGATCGCCCGCGCGCTCGCCGACAAGGCGCGCACGATCCGCATCCCGGTGCATGTCGTCGAGAAGCTCAACAAGATCGGCCGCGCCGAGCGCAAGCTCGTCACCGAGCTGGGCCGCGAGCCCACGGCCGACGAGATCGCCGAGGTGACCGGGATCGACCCGGAGGAGGTCGACTCGATCAAGCGCAGCGCGCAGGCGCCGGTCTCGCTCGAGAAGCCGGTCGGCGACGAAGAGGAGTCGGAGTTCGGCCAGTTCATCGCCGACGAGCGCGCCGAGTCGCCCTACGAGCGCGCGGCGGAGATCCTCACGAAGGAGGCGCTGCGCGAGGCGCTGGAGAACCTCTCCTACCGCGAGCGCCGCGTGCTCGAGCTGCGTTACGGGCTCGGCGGCGAGCATCCCCGCACGCTCGACGAGGTCGGCCGCACGTTCAACGTCACGCGCGAGCGCATCCGCCAGATCGAGAACCAGAGCCTCAAGAAGCTGCAGCAGCTCGCGGAGGCGCAAAAACTGCGCGACGTGGCGTAGCCGGACCCGCCTGGCGGCGCCTCGGCGACGGGGCACCGCCGGCGTAGCCGGTGGTCGGCGTCCTCGCCGGTTCGCGTACGTGAGTACGCCACACCGGCTGCGTCCTTGCCAGCGACGCCGATGCATCCGCCAGCCGCGCCCGGCGCGTGGCTGGCGTTTCGCTTACGCCGGCAGGGCGGACCGCAGCGCGTCCGGCAGGGCGACTCTGCCCTCGGGGAATCTCGGCAGCAGCCGTCTCGCGTGCGCGTCGCAGGGACGGCCGGCGAGCAGCGGCAGCAGCTCCCTGACGCCGGCGAGCGCGCGGATCGAGGGTGCGATCTGGAAGTCTGCGGCGTTCGGCGCGTCGGGATCGCCGATCACCCCGTCGGCGAGCAGGCGATCGACGTGGTCGAGCGTCGCGGGCACGTCGCGCAGCGCGGCGCGCGCGTGGTCGAGGTCGGCGTCGACGCGGCCTGCCATCGCCCGCGCGATCGGTGCGTTCAGCCAGCCGACGAGGCCCGGCAGCGGAAAGCCGATGTCGCGCGCGAGGCGGGCGCGTGCGCCGTTGTCGTGCGCGAACGTCCAGCGGAAGATGCGGCGCGGGACCATCTGCAGCTCGGCCTCGCCCCAGCGCTCGGCCTCCTCGACGGCGCGGCGCCGCTCCGGATCGACCGGGAACAGCGGCGGCTCGGGGACCAGCGTCTCCAGCACGTGCGAGAGCTCCACTGAGTCCTCGATCTTGCGACCGTCGAGCTTGAGCGCCGGCACCGTGCCACGGCGGTACCCGAGCGCCTTCAGGATCAGCGGGTGGACGCCCGGCGGCAGCTCGATCCACTTCGTCTCGACGCCCTTGTAGGCGAGCATCAGTCTGGCCGAGTTGGCCGGATTCGAGATCGCGAAACCGTAGAGACGCGCCTGCACGCACGCCACGCTACTCAAGCCCTCGCGCATCCGCGCCGATGGACACACCGTGTTCGAGATCGACGCCGCCCTGCGCCAGCTCGTCGAGGCTGGCGGCTCCGACCTGCACCTGAAGGTTGGCGCTCCCCCGCTCATGCGCGTGCACGGCGCGCTGGGCCCCATCCCCGACGAGCCGGACTTGAGAGCCGAGGACACCGAGCGCGTCGTCGACCAGATCCTCCCGAGCGACGAGCATCGCTCGGAGTTCGCGACCGACGGCGAGGTCGACTTCGCCTACGCCATCACCGGCTTCGGCCGCTTCCGCGTCAACGCCTTCCGCCAGCGCGGCACGATCTCGCTCGTGATGCGCTCGATCCCGACGCAGATCAAGACGGTCGACGAGCTCGGACTGCCGCCGGTCGTTTCGGAGCTGGCGGAGGAGAAGCGCGGGATCATCCTGCTGACCGGCACGACCGGCTCCGGCAAGTCGACGACGCTCGCGGCGATCATCGACCACATCAACAGAACGCGCGCCGAGCACGTCGTGACGATCGAGGACCCGATCGAGTTCCTGCACCAGGACAAGCGCTCGATCCTGAACCAGCGCGAGGTCGGCTCGGACACGGTCTCGTTCGGGCGCGCGCTGCGGCGCGTGCTGCGCCAGGACCCGGACGTGATCCTGATCGGCGAGATGCGCGACGAGGAGACCGTCCACACGGCGCTGTCGGCGGCCGAGACCGGCCACCTCGTGCTCTCAACGCTGCACACGATCGACGCGCCGGAGACCGTCAACCGCATCGTCGACTTCTTCCCGCCGCACCAGCAGCAGCAGGCGCGCGCGATGGTCGCCGGAACGCTCAAGGGGATCATCTCCCAGCGGCTCGTGCCGACGCCCGACCGCCGCGGCCGCGTCGCCGTGTGTGAGGTGCTGCGGATGACCGGCCGCGCGAAGGACATGATCCTCGATCCCGAGCAGACCGGCCGGCTGCGCGAAGTGATCTCGGAGGGCGTGTTCTACGGGATGCAGACGTTCGACCAGGCGCTGCTGCACCACGTGCAGGCCGGGCGCGTCTCGATGGCGGACGCGATGAGAGTCGCCACGAGCCCGCACGACTTCAAGCTGCTGGCCGCCGCCGAAGGCCGCGTGGCGACCTCGATGGAGGACGTCGGCGCAGGTGCACCCGAGGCGAAGCCGCCCGCGCCGGAGCCGGTCGCCGCAGAGCCGGCACCACCGGCGCCCGCGCCGCCGGAGCCGGCGCCCGAGCCGGTCGCCGTCGCCGCCCCGGCGCCGGAGCCGCCGCGCGCCCCGGCGCCTCCGCCACCGTCGCCGAGCCGCTCCGACGGGCCGGCGCCTTCGGTCGCTCCGCCCGGCTTCGGCTGAGTCGCCCGCCGACACTTCAGTTTGGAAAGTCTTGCGCTACCATAAGGAGTGCATGGCTTCCAACGACGCGTGTCCCGTCTGTCGCACCGCAGAGGTTGTCTGCGGCAAGTGGACGCTGCTGATCATCCGGGACCTTGCCGACGGCCGCTCGCGCTTCTGCGAGCTGGAGCGCTCGCTGCAGGGCATCAGCCCGCGCACGCTCTCGCTGCGCCTGCGGGCGCTCGAGGAGGAGGCGATCGTCGAGCGGCGCACGTACCCCGAGGTGCCGCCGCGCGTCGAGTACGAGCTGACGGAGAAGGGCCGTGCGCTCGTCCCGATCATCGAAGACATGCGCGCCTATGGGCGCCGGTGGCTGAACGCCGACGGCAGCTGCGCTCCGGCGGCCGAGCTGGCGATCCCGCCGGCTGCCGCCGTCGCATAGCGCGTAGCGGCACTGCAAGCACGCCTGCGGCGAGCAGGACCCGGGGCGCGCGACGCGAATCCGCCCGGCATGCGCAACCGCATGCTCCACGGCCTGCTCGAGGCGTTCGCTGAGGACGCCGGTCTTCAGCTCGCGCACGACACCGCCAACGGCGCCGAGGTCCCATTCGAGGTCATCGAGGAGCCGACCGGTCGCGGGCGCGGCGCCGCGTTCTACTGCTACCGCCCGCAGACGGCTGACTTCATCCGCTCGCGGATGGGCGTGCTCGACCGCCTGACGAGCTACCTGCCGGCGGCGCGGGCGCTGGCCGCGATCGACGGCATCGACGCCTATCTGCGCCGCCGCGGCGAGCCGCGTATCCCGCCGGACGGCCGCGAGCGCGCCGACGCGGTGCTGCGCTCCTTCCTGTCGGCGGTGTTCGCCGAGACGAGCGCGTTCGGCCCTCAGCCGGAGGCGTTCGCGACCGCCTACGCGGAGCTGGAGACGACGCTCTACGAGGGTCGCCAGGTCGCGACCGTGATCGCGCCGCTGCTCGGGCTCGCGCTCGACTCCGACGAGGTCGCGCTCGGCGACGGCCTCTCGCTCGCGCGCGGCGAGGCGCTGCCGGACGTGCCGCCGGAGGCCGTGTGGTCGGCGCCGGGCGACGTCGAGCAGGGCGCCGTGCTGGCGGTGCTGACGGTCGAGGGCGAGCGCATCGCGGGGCCGCCGATCACGACCGCGCGCACGCGCTTTCGCCGCCTGCTTAGCGCGCTGCGGCTGTTCGAGACCGGTCCGTTCGCGCTCGGCCCGCTCGCGTGGGCGCGCGTCGACGCCGGCGCCTGGCACGTCGCGCCGCTGGGAAGCGCGCTCGCGCGAACCCGCTCCGCGCGCCGCACGCTCGTGCGCGCCGAGCAGGAGGACGAGCTGCGCGCCTTCTGCAACCTCGTCGCACGGCGCACGCCCCGCGACGGCGAGGTCGCGTGGGCGCTGAGCCGCTACGAGATGGCGTGCGAGCGCACGACGCCGTTCGAGGCGCTCACCGACGACCTGCTCGCACTGCGGGCGCTGCTCGAGCCGGAGGGCGCGGAGAGCGGCCGCCTCGCGCAACGGCTGGCGGCGCTGTGCGCGATGCCGGCCGAGCGCGCCGCGCTCGCCGCGCGCGTCGCGCGTGCGGTCACGCTGGAGCGCGCGATCGTCGCAGGCCTGGCGCAGACCGAGCCGGGCGCGGATCTGCTCGTCGCGGAGCTGGCCGGGCATCTGCGCGCGCTGTTGCGCGACGTGCTGTGCGGCCACCTCGACTCCGACCTGCGCACGCTCGCGGACGAGCTGCTGGCCGAGTCGGCGGGCGCGCCCGTCAGCGTCTAAGCGCCGCCGCCTCGAGCGCCGGCCGTGCACGGTAGAGCTGCATGCTGCCGTCGACGCCCTTCAGCCGCCTGGGCGGGACGGTCGACCAGCGCCAACGGGCGTCGTCGCCGATCGCTCTGCGCGTCGCCTCGTCGACGACGACGCTGCCGGGCCGCGCGATGTCCGTGATGCGGCTCGCGAGATTCACCGGCGCGCCGTAGAAGTCGCCGGCGCGGTGCAGCGCGAGGCCGGTGGCGAGCCCGGCTCGCAGGCGCGGGAACGACTCGCCTTCGGCGTTCGCGGCGTCCACGAGCGTGAGCGCGGCTTCGAGCAGGGCGCCGGCGTCGGGCGCGACGAGCATCGCCGCGTCGCCGATCGTCTTCACGAGCCGCACCGGCGGCGCGGTCGCGGCGGTCGTCAGCTCCAGCAGGCGCGCGGCGACGGCGCCCAGCTCCTCCGCCGGCACGCGCTCGCCGAGCTTCGTGAAGCCGACAAGGTCGGCGAACGCGACCGTCACCTTCGTCGCGCCGTTCACGCGGCCGTGCGCCAGCTCGGTCCAGCCGATCGCGTCGGTGCGCAGTTGGTCGCGCAGGTGCATGTCGAAGATCTGCTCCATCACCGCGAACAGCTGCGGCGTGAGCCCTTCCGCGACCGCGGCGTAGCGGTCGCTCAGCTCGCGCTCGCCGATGCCGGGGGAGAGGAACGCCTCGCGCACCAGCAGGCGCACTGTCGCGGCGATTCGCGAGAGCGACTCGCCGAGCACGCGTGCGACCTCGTAGAGGCCTTCCTCCGGCAGGCCGGCGGCCTGGAACTCGCGCAGTCGTCTGAGCGCGACGACGTCGCCGTCGGTGAGCACGCGCTCGTCTGGGCCGGGGCGCGACAGGCCGAGCGCCTGGCGGAAGCGCAGGCCCTCCTCGACGTCGATGCCGACCAGCTCGGCGACCTCGCGGGGCGTGTAGCGCTCGGTCCCGAACACCCGCTCGACGCGCAGGAACACCAGCCGGTCCTCCGCGACGGCCGCCTTCACCTCCTCCAGCGGGACGCCGTCGGCGAGCAGTTCCTTCAGCAGCGCGACGCGCTCCGCCCGCGCGCGTTCGTCCGCCAGCCCGTCGAGCAGTCCCTCTGCGGCGAAGTGCATGCGCGCCTCAGAGTACGCGCCGCGTCGGCGCTCAGACGCCGGTTTGCGCCTCGACCAGCCCGTTGTCGATCGCGGCGAGCAGCGCGGCGTGGTCGCGCTCGTTCTGCTCGGCGTACGTCTCACCGAAGTCCGCCAGCGCGCGGTCGCAGGCGTCGCCGGCGCCGAGGTAGGCGGCGATCGCGACGGCGTCGCCGGAGCGCGCGTGGGCGCGCGCGAGCGTCGCGCCGCACAGGCGCCCGTACGCCGCGAGCGTCTCCGGCTCCATCGCCGCGACGTCGGCCGAGACCTTCCAGTCCCACAACTGGCGCACGTAGAAGTCGCGCTCGCGCCCGTCGAGGCCGGTCGTGTGGATCCAGCCGAGGAAGATGTCGCTCGTCGCCTGCATCAGCCGCTGCCCCTCGACGACGCGCCGACCCTGGTTCGCGAAGCGGCTCACGCCGGCGTACGGCGCCAGCACCGACGCCTGCGCCTCCTTGCACTGCAGGAACAGCGGGTCCTGGTCGTCGCGCCCGAGCATCAGCAGGATCCATGCGCGCGTGCCGACGCTGCCGACGCCGACGACCTTGTGCGCCATGTCGGCGAAGCGGAAGCGGTCGAGCAGCACGCGTCGGTCGGGCGGCAGCGTCGCGCGGTAGGCGGCGATCAAGCTCGCCATGCGGGCCTGCTGCTCGGCCGCCTGCTCCGGTCCCAGCAGGTCGCGCAGCGGCACGATCAGCGGCGGGTCGGCGGCGATCTGCGGGTGGCCGTCGACGTGCTGCGCGAGCTTCGCGAACGCGCGCGTGCTGTCCTTGCGCTTCGCCTTCGCCGTGCCGCGCTCGAAGCGCGCGCGGGCGGCCTTCCCGTTCAGTGCGGCGACCTGCTGCGCCAGCTCGCGCTCGTCGATGCGCGCGTACCAGACGTCGAGCGTGCGCGAGGCGGCGAGCGCGCGCATCGCCTCGCGGTAGCCGCGCGCCGTGTCACGCGCGATCGCGCGCCGCGCTCTGTGCGGCAGCGCGGCCTCGCGCGTGGCGACCGCGACGCTCGCGACGAGCCGCTTGAGATCCCACTCCCATGGACCCGGCAAAGTCTCGTCGAAGTCGTTGAGATCGAACACCAACTCGCGCTCCGGCGAGGCGAAGCCGCCGAAGTTCGACAGGTGCGCGTCGCCGCAGAGCTGCACGCGGATCCCCGACGTCGGCGTCGGCGCGAGGTCGGCCGCCATGATCGCGGCGGCGCCGCGGAAGAACGCGAACGGGGAAGCCGACATGCGGCCGTAGCGGATCGGCACGAGCTCCGGCACACGGCTCGCCGCCTGCGCCTCCAGCAGCGCGATCGGGTCGGGACGGTCGGCGGCCGGTTCCCAGGCGCCGTGCGACGAGCGCGGCGCCTGCCGGCGCGCGTCCCTGCCGGCGGTCCTCCGCACGGCCACGTCCATGCGCCGAGTCTACGGCGCCTTAGGGAGCAGCTTCGCGCCGAGACGGACAAGCCCCGCGACGTCGTGGACGTCCTCGTCCAACAGCGGAACCTGCAACAGCGGGACGCCGGCGCCGAGCCGCGCATGCAGGTGCGCGACGTTGGCGGCATCGCGGCGCGCGAGCGCGTGCTCGTCCGCGAACGCCGCCGCCACCTGCTTCGCGAGCGCGGGGGAGAGGCCGGCAGCGTCCTCCAGCCGCGCGGGCAGGTCGGCGAGCGCGCCGTCGTCGCCGGCCAGCTCATCGACGTGAACGCGGTTCACGATCGCGCCGCACAGCGCCATCCCGGCGCTGCGCAGCCGCCGCTGGAAGAACAGCGCCTCGTCGATCGGCTCGCGCTCGGGCGAGGTGACGAGCAGGAAGGCGGTGCCCGGCGCGCGCAGCAGCGCTTCGACCTGCTCCGCTCGTTCGCGGAAGCCGCCGAGCAGTCCGCCGAGCAGGCGGAAGAAGTCCGACAGGTCGCTCAGCAGCTCGGCGCCGGTCACGCGTCTGAGCAGGCCGAGCACGAGGCCGGTGCCGCGGCCGAGCAGTCGCAACCCCGCGCCGCCGCCGCGCAGCAGCGTCTGCAGCGCGCGACCCTCGAAGAAGGCGCGCAGGCGATCGGGCGCGTCGAGGAAGTCGAGCGCGTTGCGGCTCGGCGGCGTGTCGAGCACGAGCAAATCCCAGCGCTCGTCCTGCGCCAGCTCGTGCAGCTTCGCGACCGCGGTGAACTCCTGCGAGCCGGCGATCGCGTCCGACAGCTCGCGGTAGACGCGGTTGGCGAGGATCCGCTCGCGCGTGTCGGCGTCGGGCGAGAGGCGCGCGATCAGCTCATCGAACGTGCGCTTCGGGTCGAGCGTCATCGCCCACAGCTCGCCGTCGCCGAGCGGCATGCCGGCGTCAGCGAAGCGCTGCGGGTCGATGCGGCGCGGCTCGTTGTCGAGCTCGTCGAGCCCGAGCGCGGTCGCGAGCCGCTGGGCCGGGTCGATCGTCACGACCGCGACCGTCAGCCCGCGCGCGGCCATCCCGGCCGCGAGCGCCGCCGACGACGTCGTCTTGCCGACGCCGCCGGAGCCGCCGACGACGCACACGCGCGTGTCCGCGAGCCAGTCGGCGACGCCGCCGCTCACAGCAGCGTCTCCAAGCGGTCGGCCAGGCCGCCGAGCTGCGCGGGACCGAGCGTGTCCGTGAACAGGTAGGGCAGCGCGAGCGGCGTCGCGCCGTCGAGCCCCTCCGTCAGCCGTGCGACCTGCTCGCGCTGCGCTTGTGCGCGCGCGTGCTCCGAGAGTGCGACCCGCAGCGCCGCATGCACGACCCGGTCGTCCGTCGCCTCCAGCGCCTCCGCGGCCGTCTTCGCCTGCCGTGGGCCGAGCCGTTCCGGCAGGCACGCGTTGACGACCACCGCGGCCGGCTCCTGCCCGATCGCCGCGCGCAGTCTGCTGCGCAGCGCGAGCGTCTCCGTCACCGGCATCTCCTCCGGCAGCGCGACCGCCACCACGGCCGTCTGCGCGGGGTCGCGTAGCGTCACGTCGATCGTGCGGCCCTGGTGTGCGATCGGGCCGACGCGCGCGATCTCGGCGAACGTCGCGGGGGCGCGCAGCGCCCCGAGCGCGTGACCGGTCGCCGGTGCGTCGACGATCACCAAATCGTACGGCTGCGTGCCGGGAACGCGGCGTCTGTCGGCCGCCAGCTCCCACACCTTGCCGACGCTCAGCAGCTCGCGCATGCCCGGCGTCGCGTGCGCGAACGCATGGAACGCGCGCGAGGCGGCGAGCAGGTCGCCGACGCGGCCGGCGCGCTCGTGCAGGTACTCCTCCATCGCATGCTCCATGTCGACGGACAGCGCGTGGAGACGATCGGTCAGCCGCACCTCCTCGCCTGACGGCGGCTTCACTCCAAACGCCTCCGCCGCACGCGCCTGGCCGCTCAACTCGGCGACGATCGTACGCAGCCCGTGGCGGGCGGCAGCGATCCCGAGCGCGATCGCGACCGTCGACTTGCCGACGCCGCCCTTGCCGGTCACGAACACGAGGCGCTTGTCGGCGAGAGCGGGCACGCGGAGGGGAGCCTAGTAGGAGGAATCCCCGTCACCGCTGCGAATAGAGGCGCGTAATGGTTTCCCGACCGCATCGGAGACGGCTGCTGTGAGCTCCACGGCCAAGGTCATCGCGTTCGCCAATCAGAAGGGCGGCGTCGCCAAGACCACCACCACGCTGAATCTCGCTGTGGCCTTTGCGGAAGAGGGTCATCGCGTGCTGTGCTGCGACATGGACCCGCAGGGCAACCTGACGATGTCGCAGGGGATCGACCCCGACACCGTCGAGACCTCGATGTACGACGTGCTGGTGCATCACACGTCGATCCGCGAGGCGATCCGCAAGCGCGAGATCGACGTCGCCTGCTCCTCGATCGACCTCGCCGGCGCCGAGATCGCGATGTCCGCGCAGATCGGCCGCGAGCGCTCGCTGCAGAAGGCGTTCAGAGCGATCGAGGAGGACTACGACTTCATCTTCATCGACACCCCGCCGAGCCTCGGGCTGCTGACGATCAACGCGCTGACGGCGGCGCACAAGGTGATCGTCCCCGTGCAATGCGAGTATCTGTCGATGCGGGGCCTCATCCAGCTCCAGAACACCCTCTCGATGATCCGCGAGAACCTGAATCCCAACGTCGAGATCGAGGGCATTCTGCCCACGCTGTTCGACACGCGGACGCTGCACGCCAAGGAGGCGATCGAGATCCTCGAGGAGAACTTCGGGGACCGGGTGTTCGCGTCGCGGATCAAGAAGACGGTCCGCTTCGCAGAGGCTCCCGTGAAGGGCATGTCGGTGCTGAAGTACGACCCGGACGGCATCGCGGCCCATTCCTATCGGGCGCTCGCGAAGGAGGTCCTCGGCAATGGCGGCAAGTAGACGCGCAAGCATGCGGGAAGGTCCGTTGGCGGCCCTGTTCCGCAGAACGGACGAGGACGTGGACGCGACCGCCGTGGCGGCTGCCGACGCGGCCGCGGCCGAGCGGGCGGCCGAGCCGCAGGCTCCGGCCCCCGCGGCTGAGGCGTCTGCCGCGCCGTCGGCGCCGCACCCGTCGCTGCTTGCGTCGAGCGAGCCGGCCGCTGCCGAGGTCGAGCCGGAGGTCGCCATACCGTCACCGCAAGACCGCCTGCGTGCGGCCTTCTCCTCCGACATCCCGGAGAACATCATGGAGGCTCCGCGCACGCTGCCGCGCGACGTCTACGCGCGTGACGAGGAGTACGCCCGTCCGGCCGGCCAGCACGGTCCCGTGCTGCGCGTCGTCGGCGTCGGCGGCGGCGGCGTCAACGCCGTCAACCGCATGATCGAGGCGGAGGTCGCGGGCGTCGAGTTCATTGCCGTCAACACGGACCAGCAGTCGCTCCAGCAGTCGGGCGCGCACCTGACGGTGTCGATCGGCGAGTCGCTCACGCGTGGGCTCGGCTCCGGCTCGGACCCGTCGATCGGCCGCCGCGCGGCGATGGAGGAGTACGACCGCATCAAGTCGCTGCTCAAGGGCTCCGACATGGTCTTCATCACGGCCGGCGCCGGCGGCGGCACCGGCACCGGCGCGGCGCCCGTCGTCGCACGGATCGCGCGGGAGGTCGGTGCGCTGACGGTCGGCATCGTCACGAAGCCGTTCGGCTTCGAGGGCTCGCGCCGGCGCTCGCAGGCCGACGACGGCGTGCAGGCGCTCGCCGACGAGGTCGACACGCTGATCGTCGTTCCGAACGACCGGCTGCTGTCGGTGCTCGACCGCGGCACCTCGATGGTCGACGCCTTCCGCGTCGCCGACGACGTGCTGCGTCAGGGCGTGCAAGGCATCTCCGACCTCGTCACGCTGCCGGGGTTGATCAACCTCGACTTCGCGGACGTGCGCACGATCATGTCGGACGCCGGCAGCGCGCTGCTCGGCATCGGCATGGGGATCGGCGAGCGGCGCGCGATCGACGCGGCCGAGCAGGCCGTCGCCTCACCGTTGCTGGAGACGAGCATGGAGGGCGCGCGCTCGATCCTGCTGTCGATCACCGGCGGCGTGAACCTGTCGCTGTGGGAGGTCAACGAGGCCGCGAAGGCGGTCTCCGAGGCGGCCCATCCGGACGCCAACATCATCTTCGGCGCGATGGTCGACGAGAAGCTCGACGACCAGGTGTGGGTGACGGTGGTCGCGACCGGCTACGGCGAGCAGCGCGGGCGCCGTGCCGCCCGCGACGAGCTCGGCGCCGCCGGGCTGCGCACGGAGCTGCGCGAGCCGGCCGGCGAGCCGCGCGTCTCACGCGTCGGCGAGTCGGCGCGCGCCTCGCGCGAGCTGGACGTGCCGGAGTTCCTGCCCCGCGGCTGACGCCCGTCGTCCTATGCTCCCGGCCGTGACAGAGCGCACGGCCGGGTCAGCTCCTCGTGGAGTGGTCGCCGCCGGCCATCCGATCAGCGCGGAGGCCGGCGCCGACGTGCTGCGCGCAGGTGGCAACGCGGTCGACGCGGCGCTCGGCGCGATGCTCGCCGCCTTCGCGGCCGAGCCGCTGCTGACCGGTCTCGGCGCCGGCGGCTACATGCTCGTCGTGCCGGGCGAGGACGACGCACTGTGGTCCGGCGCGGCGCGCGAGCCCGTCCTGTTGGACTTCTTCGTTGAGGTGCCGGGGCGCGGCGCCGACCATGCGCAGCGCGCCGAGCTGGTGCCGGTCGACGTCAACTTCGGCGACGCGGTGCAGCTGTTCAACGTCGGCGCGGCGTCCGTCGGCACGTATGGCATGCCGCACGGCATTTGCACCGCGGCGCAGCGCTTCGGGCGGATCCCGCTGCGCGAGCTGACCGCGGCCGCGGCGGCGCTCGCGCGCGCGGGCGTGCCGCTGAACGCGCAGCAGGCGTACGTCGTCGAGATCCTCGCCGGGATCGTGACGCTGACGCCCGAGGCGCGCGCGATCTACGCGCCGGACGGACCGGTGCTGCGCGAGGGCGAGCGCGTCTGCCAACCGGAGCTCGCCGATGCGATCGAGCTGCTCGGTGTGGAGGGGGCGCGGCCCTTCTATGAGGGCGAGCTGGCGGCCGCCGTCGCAGAGCTGATGGCCGCGCAGGGCGGCCTGCTCACGCGCGCCGACCTCGCCGCCTACGAGACGGTGGTGCGCGCACCCGTGCGCGCGTCATATCGAGGCCGCGAGGTGCTGACGAACCCGCCGCCGTCGGCCGGCGGCACGCTGATCGCGCTCGCGCTCGCGCTGCTCGACCGCGCGGACGGTCCGCCGTCGCTGCACGAGCTGATCGCGGCGATGGACGCGACCCAGCGCGAGCGCACGCCGGCGTTCCTCGACGGGCTCGACGAGGCCGGCTTCGCCGAGCGCTTCCTCGCCAACCGGCTCGGCTCGACGACGCACGTGGCGGTGATCGACGGCGCCGGCGGGGCGTGCAGCGTGACGTGCTCGAACGGGGAGGGGGCGGGGATCGTCGTGCCGGGCACGGGGATCCACCTCAACAACATGCTCGGCGAGCACGACCTCAACCCACTCGGCTTCCACATGTTCCCGTCCGGCCGGCGGATGCCGAGCATGATGGCGCCGACCGCGGTGCTGCGCGATGGCGTGCCCGAGCTGGTGCTCGGCAGCGCCGGCTCGAACCGCATCCGCTCGGCGATCCTGCAGACGATCGTCGCCGCGGTCGATCATGGGATGCGTGCGGGGGAGGCGGTACGTGCGCCGCGGGTGCACTTCGAGGACGGCGTCGTCTATGCCGAGCCGGGAGTGGACGTGGATGCTTTGGAAGCCGATGGCCACGGGATCGCCCGCTTCCGGGCGCTGAACTTGTTCTTCGGCGGCGTGCAGGCGGTCGAGCGCGACGCGCTGTCGGGTGCGCTGTCGGGCGGCGGCGACCCGCGGCGCGGCGGCGCGGCGGTGGTCGCATGAGCGGTCGCGCCCACGGCTCGCTCGCGGCGCTCGCGGTGGCGGCGCTCGCATTGGCCGGCTGCGGCGCGGCGTCGCCCGACGTGCTGCTGCTCACGCGCAGCGGCTCGATCCCTGGCGCGCGACTGACGCTGCTCGTGAACGATGGCGGGACCGTGCGCTGCAACGGCGGCACGCCGCGGTCGCTGCCGGACCCGCGCCTGCTCGACGCGCGCAGAATCGCCGAGGATCTCGCCGATGACGCGAAGACGGGGCTGACGCTGCCCGCCCCGCGCACCTCGGTGCTGCGCTACCGCGTGCGCACGCAGGACGGCACCGTCACGTTCAGCGACGAGGACGCCGTCCGCAGACACGAGCTCGCGCCGGTGATCGTGTTCGCCCGGCGCGTCGCACAAGGCGTGTGTGGGCTTCCACGTTAGTTGATGGAAATTCACACATCTGCTGTGTAGACCGCGAGGCTTCGTTCTCTTAGCGTTCTCGGGGACGGAGGGTGCAGCGGCGCGGTCGCCGCAGACGCCTGACAAGCAGTCTCCGGGAGCGATCCTTCCGGTGGGTTCGACTCCCACACTCTCCGCCATAACGCTTGACCGGGCGGCGAAGGGCAGGCAGACACCGCTGCTGAGGAGCCTTGTCACCTCCGCGGCCTAGCCGCCCGGTCGAGGCATGATATAATCATCTTCGCTTGTCAGGCGTCTGAAGACCACGCTGCATCCCGACCCGCCGCCAGGCGGGTCGGGTCGTTAAGCGGCAGTCACGCTCAGCGACGGTCGGCGCGTGAACGAGCGGACCGGCGCGTGCAGCAGGCGACGCTACTGCCCCGCCTCGTTCGCGGCCCGGCCCTCGCCCTCCCAGTCGCCCGCGATGGCGCCGCCGTTGGCGGCCTCGGGGTCGCGGTCGGGGGCGGGGGCGCCGGGCACGGCGGGGTCGCGGCGCTTGCGCTCCCACTCCGCTCTGACGTCCTCGATTCTGTCCTGCAACTGCTCGGTGCCGGCCCTGAGGTCAGCGATCTCGCGTTCGTGGTCCATGATCGAGCCGTACCCCGCGCCCGCGGACTGCACGCACTGGATCAGCCGAACCGCACCTTGCCGTTCGAGCGTGCTCGCGTCTGTGCGTGCGAGACGAACTCCATCCGCTTCATCGCGGCGCGGAACAGCCGCGTGACGAGTCGCAGGCGCGCGTTCTCCGAGCGCATATCGAGCAGGCCCTGCTTCGCTTCGAGCCCGAAGTCGACCGTCGCCGCCATGTCGTACGCGCCCATCTTCGCCAGCTCCACCGCCTCTGGGCGTGTGTCGGTCGCGCGCTCGACGAGCTCCGCGTACGCCTCGCGCGCGAGCGACGCGAGCGAGCCGTCCGGTGCCTCCTCGCGATCGGCGAGGAACTCGACGACCCCGGCCGGGTACGGGAGCTGGTCCTCCCGCTCGAGCAGTCGGAACGGACGCGTGCCGCGCGTGAGGATGTTCATGCGCCCCTCCTCGTCACGCTCCACGACCTCGGTGATGTGGCATGCGCAGCCGATCTCGCGCAGGCCGTCGTCTGACAGCCACACGATCCCGAATTCGCTGTCGTCCTCGAGACAGCGCTCGATCATCGTCTTGTAGCGCTCCTCGAAGACGTGCAGCGGGACGACCTCGCCTGGCAGCGCCACGATCCCGAGCGGGAACAGGGGGAAGTCGCGGAGCGGGTCCGGCATGCGGAAAGTCTATGCCCGGCGGCCAGGTCGGGCCGACGCAGGACCGCTGTAGGCGACGCGTCGGTCGGTGCGACGCATCCGCTCGCGATCGTCCAACGTACCCCTAGGAATGTCCACCGCGATCGTCTGGCTGCGACGCGACCTGCGCGTCCACGACCATCCGGCGCTCGTCGCCGCGCTGGCGGCGCACGAGCGTGTCGTGCCCGCGTTCGTGCTCGATCCCGTGCTGTTGAGCGGGCGCTTCGCGTCCGCGCCGCGCACCGCCTTCATGCTCGGATGCCTGCGCGAGCTCGACGGCGCGCTCCACGAGCGCGGCAGTGGCCTCGTCGTGCGACATGGCGCAGCCGAGCGCGAACTGCCAGCGCTCGCGCTGGAGGCGAGCGCCGACGCGGTGTACTGGGCGAGCGACGCGACGCCATACGCGCTCGCGCGCGACCGGCGCGTGCGCGCGGCGCTTCAGCAGGACGGCGTCGCCGCCGTCCCCGGCCCCGGCAACTTCGTCGCCGACGTCGGCAAGCCCCGCACTGGCAGCGGCAAGCCCTTCGTGGTCTTCACGCCGTTCCAGCGGGCATGGGGCGCGCTCGAGCGGCGGCCCGTCCATCGCGCGCCCATGCGCCTGCCGGCCCTGCCGCCCGCGCTGCGCCGCGGCGCGCTGCCGACGCTCGCGCAGCTCGGCGTGTGCACTGAGGACACGCTGCCCGCGCCGGCCGTCGCGCCCGGCGAGACCGCCGCGCGCGAGCGGCTCGCACACTGGCTCGCAGGCGACATCGCCGCCTACGGCGACCGGCACGACCGGCTCGCCGGCGGCACCTCGCAGCTATCCGCGCACCTGCGCTTCGGCACGCTCTCCGCGCGCGAGGTCGAGGAGCGCGCGCGCAGACGCGGCGGCGCCGGCGCGGCCGCGTTCGTGCGCCAGCTCGCCTGGCGCGACTTCTACGCGCACGTGCTGCTCCACCATCCGCACAACCGGCTGCTCGAGCACCAGCCGCGCATGCGCGCGCTCGACTGGGACGACGACCCGGCGCTGCTCGCCGCCTGGCAGGCGGGCCGCACCGGCTATCCGCTCGTCGACGCCGGCATGCGCCAGCTGCGCGCGAGCGGCTGGATGCACAACCGCGCACGGCTTGTCGTCGGATCCTTTCTGACGAAGGATCTGCAGCTCGACTGGCGCGCGGGGGAGGCGTGGTTCATGCGCTGGCTGCTCGACGGCGACGTCGCGCAGAACAACGGCAACTGGCAGTGGATCGCGTCAGTGGGGGTCGATCCGGCGCCCGCGTTCCGCCGGCTCCTGAACCCGGCGCTCCAGCAGCGACGTCACGACTCCGACGGCGCGTACGTGCGTCGCTGGGTGCCGGAGCTGCGGAACGTGCCGGACGCGCGCCTGACGGAGCCGTGGCGGATGAGCGCCGCCGAACAGGCGGCCGCCGGCTGCACGATCGGGCACGACTACCCGGCGCCGGTCGTCGATCACGCGCAGGAGCGCCGCCGCGCGCTGGAGCGCTACCGCGCGGCTGCGAGCGCCAGCTGAGCGAGACACCTACGTCGCGCCCGGCACGGCCGCGGCCGCGCGCGCGAGCTGGACGACCGCGCGCGCGAGCGCCGGCTCGCCGGCGTTGCCGAAGCCGAGCACGAGCCCCGGCGGGGCGGGTCTGGCCTGGTCCGCGCGGAACCACGAGAGGCCGTGCAGGCGCATGCCGCGCTCGGCTGCCGCTGCCAGCAGCGCCGCCTCGTCGGCCGCCTTCGGCAGCAACGCGACGAGGTGCAGCCCGGCCGCGATCCCGGCGCCGACCCGCCAGCTCGGCAGTTCGCGCGCCAGCGCGGCGATCAATGCGTCGCGGCGCGCGCGGTAGCACGGGCGCACCCGGCGCAGGTGGCGGTCGAGCTCGCCACGGGCGAGGAAGTCGGCCAGCGCGAGCTGCTGCATCGTGGGGGTGCCGAGGTCGTCGAGCGTCTTCTCCAGCTCCACGCGTCTCACGAGCGCCTGCGGCAGCACGAGCCAGCCGAGGCGCAGCGCCGGCGCCAGCACCTTGCTTGCGCAGCCGGCGTAGATCACACGCTCCGGCGCGAGCCCTTGCAGCGCGCCCACGGGCTCGCGGTCGTAGCGGTGCTCGGCGTCGTAGTCGTCCTCGATCACGTACGCGTCGCGCGCTTCAGCCCACGCGAGCAGCGCGGTGCGGCGCTTGGGCGCGAGCACGCCGCCGAGCGGCATCTGGTGCGCGGGCGTCGCCAGCAACGCGTCGGCGTCGAGATCGTCGAGCCCATCCGTCACGAGCCCGTGCGCGTCGACCGGCACCGGCACGAGCTCGAGCCCGCAGTGTTCGGCGATCGTGCGGTGGACCGTGAAGCCGGGGTCCTCAACCGCGATGCGCCGTGCCCCGCTGGCTCGCAGCGCGCGACAGGCGAGTGCGACGCCCTGCGTCATCCCGCTCGTCACGAGCACGCGCTCGCCCTCGACCGCGACGCCGCGGGCGCGCCCGAGGTAGCGCGCGAGCTCTCTGCGCAGCTCAGGCGTGCCGGCGGGATCGCCGTATCCGTAGCTGTCGTTCGGCGACTCGCGCAGGACGGTGCGCAGCGAGCGCAACCACGAGATGCGCGGGAAGCTCGCGAGATCTGGGGTGCCCGGATGGAAGTCCTCCGGGACGGGGCGCGGATGCGGCGACGGCTGCGGCGCTTGTGTGGGGCGCGCCGCACGAGCGACGACGGTCCCTGCTCCCTGGCGCGAGACGAGATAGCCCTCGGCCGTCAGCTGCGCGTAGGCCTCCACGACAACGCCGCGCGAGACGGCGAGCTGCGCCGCGAGCGCGCGTGTGGCGGGGAGCCGCTCGCCGGTCGCGAGACGTCCGGCGCGGATCGCTTCGCGCAGCTGGCGCTCCAGTTGGATGTGGAACGGCTCGTGGCCGTCCCCGCGGGCGAGCGTCAGCAGCAACTCCATGGCGATTGGTCCGCTTCGCCGGACTGCTATTGGCTCTGGAGGGAGGTCCGCATCGGCCCTACGGTACCGAGACCGACCATTTGGAGGTTCATCGGCATGAGCGAGATCACTGTCGTGGGCGGGGGCATCGCCGGGCTGGTCGCGAGCATCGCCTGCGCGGAGGGCGGGGCGCGCGTGCGGCTGGTCGAGGCGCATGAGCGGCCCGGCGGGCGCGGGCGCGGCACGGGCGGTCCCTTCATCGCGAACTTCGGCCCGCATGTGCTGTACGCGAACGGCCTGCTGTGGCGCTTCCTGCGCGACCGCGAGCTGCTGCCGCCGGTCGCCTCGCCGCCGCTGACGGGGATCTTCTTCCACGCCGCCGGCAGGCGCCGCCGCACGCCGCCGCTTCCGTTCTCGCGTGCGGTGGTGAGGCTGTGGCGCGTGCGGGACGCGCCTGACGACGTGTCGTTCCGCGCCTGGGTCGCCGAGCGCTGCGGCGATGAGGCGGCAGAGCTGCTGTCGCGCGCGTGCGGCGTGTTCGCGTTCCATCACGACCCGGGCGAGCTGGCGGCGTCGTTCTGCTGGGCGCGCTTCCGCCAAGCGTTCCTCGACCTGCCGCCGAGAGCGCGCTATGTGCGCGGCGGCTGGGGCACGCTGATCGACGTGTTGGAGCGGGCGGCGCGCGAGCGCGGTGTGCGGATCGAGACGGGCTCGCGCGTGAGCGAGCTGCCCGGCGACGGTCCGACGATCGTCGCGGCCGAGCTGCGCGACGCCGCCGCGCTGCTCGGCGACGACACGCTCGACTGGCCGAGCGGCCGCACCGTCGCGCTCGACCTCGGCCTTGCCGGCACGCGCGGGACGCCGTTCGTCGTGTGGGACCTCGACGAGGCCGGCTGGATCGAGACCTACTCGATCCCCGATCGTTCGCTCGCGCCGGACGGCCACGCGGTCGTGCAGGCGCAGATGCCGCTGCGGCCGGGCGAGTCGACGGAGGACGGCGAGCGCCGGCTGGAGGCGCTGCTCGACGTCGGGTTCGGTGGCGAGGGCTGGCGCGAGCGCGTCGTCTTCCGCCGCCGTCAGCGGCTCGACGGCCGCTCCGGCGCGCTCGACCCGGTCGGCACGAGCTGGCGCGATCGTCCGGCGATCGACCGCGGCGACGGCGTCTTCCTGTGCGGCGACAGCGTCGCGGCGTCGGGCTTGCTGTCGGACCCGGCGGTGACGAGCGCGCTGGAGGCGGCGCGTCTCGCGGTCGCTCAGGCGGCTTTGCGGCCGGAGACGAGCAAGTTGTAGAAGATCGCCGCCGGCAGCCGGCCCTCCAGCAGGCGCCGGTCGAGCTGCTGGAGCGTGAGGTAGCCGCGGTAGGCGTACTGGCGCCAGCCCCACGGCACGTCCTCCGGCACCGCGCTCGACTCCAGCACGCGGTTCGTCCAGCCGAACCAGTTCGCGACGAGCTCCTCGCCGCGCACCGTCACGTCCTCGAAGCCGGCGCCGCGCGCGGCCGAGACGAGGTCGCCGGGCGCGAACGCGTGGATGTCGACGAACTGCTCCAGCGCGTGGTCCTCGGCGTGCGCATCGTGGCCATTGGATCCGTTGCCATTCGCGTACCGCACGCTGCCGGCCGCGCGTGCGCCGATCGCCCGCCGCCACAGCGGCGCAACCGCGGCCGCGCCGCGCTTCGGGATCCGCGCGATGCGGTCGCCGTAGCGCGATGGCTCGCCGGCGAACACGACCGTCCCACCGGGCTTCAGCACGCGGTGGAACTCGGCGAACGCCTTCGGCAGGTCGGGGATGTGGTGGAGGATCGCGTGGCCGAGTACGAGGTCGAACGACGCGTCCGCGAACGGCAGCACCTCCGCGCCGCTCTCGACCGTCTCGACCTCCAAGCCCAGCCGCTCGGCGTTGCCGCGCAGCGTCGCGAGCATGCCGGGCGAGATGTCGGTGCAGGTGGCGGCTCCGATCATGCCCGCCTGCAACAGGTTCAAAGAGAAGTAGCCGGTGCCGGAGCCGATCTCCAGCGAGCGGTCGAAGCCGGCCGCGAGCGCGTCCTTCGGCAACACCTTGCGCAGCTTCATCAGCACCTGCTGCCGACCCGGCTCGCCGAAGTCGATCCCCCACTTCGCGTCGTAGCTGTCGGCCGCGACGTCGTGGTAGCGCGTGTTGACGTCGCGGATGTCCTCGTCGGTGCGTGGGGCCTCCATGCGGCGCGGCACTCTAACGTGTCGGCGCTCATGAGCACCGCATACGTTCAGTCGAACCAGCCCGAGGGCGTCCCGCCGCTGGCGCTGACCGGCGAGCGCACGCTGCCGGACGTGCCGGAGGAGAACTACTGGTACCGCCGCCATCTCGTCGTCTACGAGTGGATCGCGGCGCGCACGCTCGGCAAGCGCGTCGTCGACATGGCCTGCGGCGAGGGCTACGGCAGCGAGGTGCTCGCGCGCGGCGCCGCGTCCGTCGTCGGCGTCGACGCGAACCCGGAAGCGCACGAGCACGCGCGGCTGCGCTACGTGCGCCAGAACCTGCGCTACGAGCGCGACCTCGTCGAGACGTTCCGGGAGGAATGCGACGCGCTCGTGTTCCTGCAGACGATCGAGCACGTGCAGAACCCGGGCGAGATCCTCGAGCACTTCAAGTCGATGCTCGCGCCCGGCGGCGTCGCCTACGTCTCGACGCCGAACCTGCTGACGCTCGCGCCGCCCGGCGCGGAGAAGTCGGAGAACCCCTGGCACGTGAAGGAGTACCGCGCGCACGAGTTCCGGGAGCTGTGCGAGGCGCACTTCGGACAGGTCGAGCTGTGGGGCCTCTTCCATGCGCGCAAGCTCGCGCTGCATGCGGCGGCGCTGAAGCTCGGCTGGGACCGCGTGCACAGAGCGCTCGGGATCACGGGACCGTTCTACGACCGCTTCACGCCGGCGATCGCCGCGAGCGACTTCACGCTCAAGCCCGGCGATCTCGACCGTGCGCTGGACTTCGTGGCGGTCTGCCGGACGTGACGCGCGACCGCGGCGAGCTGGCGCTCGTCCTGCACACGCACATGCCCTACGTCGAGGGCTACGGCACGTGGCCGTTCGGCGAGGAGTGGCTGTGGGAAGCGGTCGCGACCTGCTACCTGCCGCTGCTCGACCTGCTCGCGCGCGTGGATGGCGCGCGGCGGCTCACGCTGTCGCTCACGCCGGTCCTCTGCGATCAGCTTTCCGCGCCGGGGGTGCCGGAGCGGCTGACGCGTTTTCTGCGCGACGTGCGGCGCGACACGCACGCGCGCGACGTCGACGGCTGTCGCAGATCCGGGCACGAGCGCTGGGCGCGCGAGCTCGAGCGCGCGGCCGGCGACTACGAGCGCGCGCTGGCGCGCGTCGAGCAGCTCGACGGCGACCTGCTGAGCGCGTTCGCCCCCTTCGCGGGCTGGACGTCGGCCGCAACCCATGCGGTGCTGCCGCTGCTCGCGACCGACGCCGGCGTGCGGCTGCAACTCGAGCGCGGGATCGCCGCGCACCGTGCCCGCTTCGACCAGGCGCGCGAGTGGGCCGGCGGCCTCTGGCTGCCGGAGTGCGCGCATGCCCCGTGGCTCGACCCGCTGCTGGAGGAAGCCGGCGTGCACGCGACCTGCGTCGACCTGACCGACGTGCTGGGTCGCGGAGCGCCGGCGCAGCTCGCGCCGATCGCGACCGACGACGGTCCGCTGCTGGTGCCGATCGACCGCGCGACGATCGAGCTGGTGTGGAGCGACGAGGGCTACCCATGCCACGACGCCTACCGCGACTACCACGCGTTCACCGTCCATCACCACCGCGTGTGGCGCAACGACGGCGCGACGTACGACCATGCGACCGCGCTTGCGCAGGCGCGCGCCGACGCGGCCGACTTCGTCACGCGCGCGATCGCGCGGTTGGAGGAGGGCTCGCGGGCGCTCGGTCGCCCGGCGCTCGCCGTCTGCGCGCTCGACACGGAGCTGCTCGGCCATTGGTGGTACGAGGGGATCGCCTGGCTCGGCGCGGTGATCGAGGAGGCGGAGCGGCAGGGGCTCGCGCTCGCGCCGCTCGACGAGGCGCTGCAGCGTCACGAGCCGGTCCCGCTCGCGCACGCGCTGCGCGACGCCGAGCCGGCCCCGCGGGCGGCCTCCGAGGTGCGCGCCGGGCGCTTGCCGACGACCACGTGGGGCACCCCGCGCGACCTGTCGACGTGGGACGGCCCGCAGGTGGCGGAGCTCGCCTGGCAGGCGCGTGCGGCCGAGCTGCGCGCGCTCGGCGAAGGCGGTGGCGCATCCCTCGACGCGCGCGCCGAGCGCGAGCTGCTGCTACTGCAAGCGAGCGACTGGGCGTTTCAGGTCACGCGTGAGCTTGCCGGCGCCTACCCGCGCGAGCGCGCCGACGGCCATCGCGCGGCGCTCGACGACGCCCTGAAAGCGGTCTGACACAAGACCGCCATCTATAAGATCGCTCGATGGGGGAAGGTCGAGCGGTCGACCGCGGGCGCGCACGCGTCGAGACGGCAGCGGGGGCGGATCTGGCATGGATCCTGCTGCTGCCGGCCGTCGCGGTCGCCGCTGCCGCCATCGCGGTGCTGGCGCCGGTCGGCGGCCGGCTCCTGCTCCCCGACCCGGGTTACCACTACTGGACGGGGCCGGGCCTTCGCAAGCCGGCGGTCGACGTCGGATACGTCCTGTTCGCGTTCTTCGCGATGGCGTACGCCGGTGCGATCGTGCGGAGCCCGGCTCTGCGGATGCGTCCGCGCGTGCGGCAGACGCTCGTCGCCACGGCGCAGGTCGCGACGCTCACGTTCGTGGTCGTCTGCTTCGTCGCGCAACGCAGGCCGATCTTTGAAGGTGTCGTGGCGAGTTACTTCAGCGTGCGGACGCTGGTCGTCGCGGCCGTGGCGACCGTCGCAGTCGCCGCCGCGAGCTGGTGGCGGGCGCGCGCGGTCGCCGGCACGTCCGCCGCGATCCGGCTCGCCGCTTGGAGCGGCACGCGCGCTGCCCGCGCCTGTCTCGGCGTCGCCGTGCTCGCGACGGTCGTGTTCGTGCTGCCGGCGGTGCACCCCGACAGCGCGACGCCGTCCGGCGAATCGCTCGGCGTCCTCTTCTACGACGAGGCGACCGCCGTCCTCAACGGCCGCTCCACGTTTGTCGACATGGTCGCCTACGGCAACGTGTGGCCGTACCTGACACAACTGCCGCTGCGCGTCTTCGGCGACGGCTACTTGACCTTCACGGTGACGATGGCCGCGATCACCGCGCTCGCACTGCTGGCGGTCTACGGCGTGCTGCGGCGCGTCGTGCAGCGCCCGCTGCTTGCGCTCGCGCTCTACCTGCCGGTGCTCGCGTCGAGCTTCTTCGTCGAGAACCGGATAGGCAGCGACCGCTACGACCCCGGCACCTACTTCGGCATGTTTCCGCTGCGCTACGCCGGGCCCTACCTGCTGGCGTGGCTGACCGTGTGGCAGAGCGGACGGAGCGCGTCGGAGCGGTGGAGCCGACGCGTGCTGTTCGCGGTCGCGGGACTCGTCGCGCTGAACAACGTCGACTTCGGCGTCGCCGCGCTCGCGGCCACGGTGGTGGCGCGCCTCGTTCTGCGGTGGCCCGTGAGTCGCCGGGCGGCCGCCGGGCTCGCGCTGGACGTGGCGATCGGCGTCGGCGCGGCGCTCGCGACGATCGCCGCGGTGACGCTCGTGCGGGAGGGAACGCTGCCGCATCTCGGCCTGCTCGTCCGCTACGGGCGCATCTTCGTCAACGGCGGCGTCGCGAACCTGCCGTTGCCGAGGCTCGGCATGCATCTGGCCATCAGCGCCACGTTCGTCGCCGCGGGCGCGGTCGCCGCGGTGCGCGTACGCCGCACCGGCGGCGGCGACCCGCTCGCCGCGATGCTCGCATGGTGCGCCGTGTTCGGCATCGGCGCGAGCGTCTACTACTACGCCTATCGCTCGCACCCCTCGGTGCTCGTCAACCTCTTCTCGATCTGGAGCCTCACGCTTGCGCTGCTGCTGGTTGCGGCGCTGCGTGCCAGCGTGCGCTCGCGTCGCCCGCTCAGCGTCCCGGCGCTCGCGGTGGCGTTCGGCTTCGCGCTCCTGGCGTGCTCGCTCGCGCAGGTGCCGAGCCCGGTTGAGCAGCTGAGGCGAATCGCGGCGCCGGCGGCGGCGGGCGTGACCGCCGACGGTTTCCACGAGTCAGCGGCGGCCCGCCTGGTGGCGGCGGGGACGAAGCGGGGGGAGAGGGTCGCGGTGATCTCAGCGATGGGTCATCGCATCGCGCGCGAGGCGGGCGTTACGAACGTCGCCCCGTACACCGGCTTCGAACAGATGCCGGCGGTCGAGCAGGTGGACGAGACGGTGGCGATCCTGCGACGCGAAGGGGGGAACAAGGTGTACGTGGCACAGCGTGAGCCCCCCGGCTTCGCGCTCGAGATGACGCGACTCGGCTTTCGGCTCACGGGCCGCTGGACGGTCGAGAGCTTGCGCGAACCGACGGTCTCGGAGTACCGCTCCGGATAGCTCTCCCGATCGCGACGCCGGACGGCCGAGGCCGCGCGATGCGTCGCGCGCGGCGCACTGCGCGCTTTAGACTGCGGCCCGTCGCCTTGGCCGCAGAGCCAACCCCCATGGCCGCTACCCGCATCCTCATTCTCTCCTGGGAGTACCCGCCGCTGATCGAGGGTGGGCTCGCGCGCCATGTGCGCAAGCTGTCCGAGCAGCTCGTGCAACAGGACGTCGAGGTCCACGTCCTCACGCGCGGCGACGGCGCGATGCCCGCCGAGCAGGAGCAGGAGGGCGTTCACGTCCATCGCGTCCCCGAGCCGCGCAAGCCGCGCGACCTGGAGGAGTTCGTCGCCTGGATCGAGCACATGAACGCCGACATGCTGGCGGCCGGCATCGAGCTGGGCGAGCGCTTCGCGTTCGACCTCGTTCACGGCCATGACTGGCTCGTCGCGACCGCCGGCGATCAGCTTGCGAAGCGGCTCGACTGCCCGTGGGTCGTGACGATCCACGCGACCGAGTACGGCCGCCATCAGGGCTGGGTCGACAAGCACCCGCAGTCGCACATCCACGGCGTCGAGACGTGGATGGCGAACAGCGCCGACGCCGTCATCACCTGCTCCTCGTACATGCGCGAGCACGTCGCCGACATCTACGGGCTGGAGGAGTCGCGCGTGGCGGTGATCCCGAACGGGATCGATCCGCTGGACTTGCAGCCGGTCGAGAATCTCGACGCGCTGCGTGCGCGCTTCGCGGCGCCGCACGAGCAGCTTGTGCTGCTGGTCGGCCGGCTCGTCTACGAGAAGGGCTTCCAGATCGCGTTGGAGGCGCTGCCGGGCGTGATTGAGCGGCTCGGTCGCGTCCGCTTCCTGGTCGCCGGCTCGGGCACCGCCGAGGCGGACCTGCGCGCGCAGGCGGAGCGGCTCGGCCTCGCGCAGCACGGCACGTTCCTGGGGTGGATCGGCGACGACGTGCTGCACTCGCTCTACCGCATCGCCGATCTCACGGTCGTGCCGTCGATCTACGAGCCGTTCGGGCTCGTTGCGCTGGAGGCGATGGCCTCCGGGTGCCCGTGCATCGTCGCCGACACCGGCGGCCTGCGCGAGGTCGTGCCGAACGAGCAGGTCGGCCTGCGCTTCGAGTCGCGCGACCCCAGATCGCTCGCCGGCATGATGGAGCGCGTGCTGTCCGACGACGCGTTGCGCGACCGGCTCGTGGCCGAGGCGTCGGAGCACGTGCTGCGCTTCGACTGGGCCGACATCGCGCGTCAGACCGCCGAGATCTACGGCGACCTGCGTCGGCTCGCCGTGTAGGCCTTGCCGAGCCGGGAACGATCGCCCGCAGGAGGTGATCGCATGGCCAGAGACCACGGTCCCAGCGTCAAGAACGACAAGCAGTACGAGGGCCTGCGCAGAAAGGGCATGAGCAAGTCCCGCGCGGCCCGCATCGCCAACTCGCCCGGCGCGTCGAGACGCGGCGGCCAGCACTCCAGAGGCGGCGGCAGACGCAGACGCGGCTCCAGCAGATAGCCGGTTCGCCCGAGGACCGCGGATCTGGGGGTCTGTCGGACCCTCCGATTCGCGGTCCTCAGTACTGCAGGGCGCTTGCGGCGTCCTCCAACCGGTCGTCGCCCCAGAACAACCGGTCGTCGCCCCAGAACGTCTGGTCGCCGACGACAACGGTCGGGACGCCGCGGACGCCGAGTGCGATCGCGGCGTCGGTGCGCTCCTTCAGGGCCGCCTTCACCGCCGGCGTCGAAGCGGCGGCCAGCAGCTCGTTCCCCTCGATGCCCACAGCGGTCGCCGCGTCAGCCACCGCCGCCGGGTCGGACAGGTCGCGGCCTTCCACGAACCCCGCTCGCAGCGCCGCCAGCAAGAAGTCCCGCGCGCGGCCGGCCTCCGCGGCCGCCGTCGCGCAGCGCATCGCCAGCAAGTAATTCCCCGGCCACGGATCGGGCCAGCGGACCGGCGGCAGCCCATATGCCAGAGCCCGCCGCTCCACCTCCGCGATGCCGTCGGCCCGCGCGTCCGTGAGCGACCACGAGCCGAACCCGCGCGCCGCGAAAACCGCGCCCAACAGCACCGGCTCCCACACCGGCTCGACGCCGAGCTCGCCGCGCGCCACCCGCTCCGCCGCCAGCCACGCATACGGCGAGCCGACGTCGACGAAGAAGCGCGGGGCGGCGGGCATGCCGGTCAGTCGATCAGCCGCTTGCGCATCCGCCAGATCGCCACGCGCCACAGCGCCAGCCCGAACGCCAGCAGGAACGCGAAGTGCCCGAGGTCGGCGAGCGGCTCGACGCCGAGCACCACCACGTCGCGCACGAGCTGCACGCAGTGGTAGAGCGGATTGAGCCGGGCGATCGCCTCGATCCCGGCGGGGAACGACGAGATCGGGAAGAACGTCCCCGCCGTCAGGAACATCGGCGTGAGGATGCCGCTCGTCACATACGAGAAGTTGTCGATCGACTCGGCCATCGCGGCGAGCGTGATCCCGAACGCGACGAACGCGCAACCGGTGACGAAGCAGATGAACGGCACGAGCACCGCGGTCGGTCTCGGGTCGAGCCCGAACGCGATCGCGACCAGCAGCGGCACGTTCCCGTACACCCCGGCGCGCAGCCCGATCCACAGCACCTCCGCGGACACGATCTCGTCGGTGTCGACGGGTGCCGCGAGGAACGCGTCGTACGTGCGCTGGAAGCGGTACTTCAGGAACGTCCCGTACATGCCGGGGAAGGCGGACGAGAACAGCACCGCCGTCGCGACGATGCCGGTGCCGACGTACTGCTTGTAGTCGAGCCCGCCGATCGAGCTGATCAGCGCGCCGAAGCCGAAGCCGAACGCCAGCAGGTAGATCGTCGGCTCGACGACGGAGGAGAACGTCGTCGTCTTCCAGTTGCGCGTGAAGACGGTCGCGTCGCGGCTCATCACGCCGACGACCGCGGACGGCTCGATGCGGTGCAGACGACGGCGGCGGACGGCGGCGCTCACTCGATCTCCTCCCCGGTCAACACGACGAACGCGTCCTCGAGCGTGGCGGCGCGCCGCACGCCCTCCGGCAGCGTCCCGTCATGGCGCTCGGCGTGCAGGATCGCCAACGCGGGACCGGAGCGGCGCATCGCCCAGCCGGCCCGCTCGCCCTGCGCGCGCAGCTCGTCCAGCCGCGCCGGCGGTCCGTACACCTCGTGCGTCTGCATGCCCGCGTATCTGTGGACGAGATCGGCCGGCTTGCCGCGCGCGACGATGCGCCCGCTCGCCATCACGCACACCGTGTCGGCGAGCCGCTCGGCCTCCTCGATGTAGTGCGTCGACATCAGCACGGTCGTGCCCTCGGCGCGCAGCCCGTCGATCAGCGACCACAGCTCCTGGCGCACCTGCGGGTCGAGCCCGACCGTCGGCTCGTCGAGCAGCACGAGCCGCGGCCGGTGCACGAGCCCGCGCGCGATCAGCAGGCGTCGCCGCATCCCGCCGCTCAGCAGATCGACGCGCGTGTCGGCGCGCTCGGTCAGGTTCGCGATCTCCAGCGCGCGCTGCACGGCGGCGGGTCGCTCGGCCGCCGGCACGCGGTACAGACGCGCGAACACAGTCAGGATCTGGCGGCAGGTCAGCTCGACGTCGAGGTTGTCGAGCTGGGGGACCACGCCCATCTCCGCGCGCGCCTGCTTCGACTCGCCGGGCAGTCTCCAGCCGAGCACCTCGATCGAGCCCTCGTCGGGGATCGCCTGCGCCGTCAGCATCCGCATCGTCGTCGACTTGCCGGCGCCGTTGGGCCCGAGCAGGCCGAGGCAGATGCCCGGCGGCACTTCGAGGTCGAGTCCGTTCACGGCGGTGATCGGTCCGAAGCGCTTGACGACGCCGCGCAGCGCGATCGCCGGCGCCGCGCTTACGCCCATCTCATCACCTGCGGCGCCTCGCGCATCCGGATGACCTTCGCCGGCACACCGGCTGCGACGGCGTTGTCCGGCAGGTCCTTCGTGACGACGCTGTTGGTCCCGATCACGGCGTTGTCGCCGACGGTCACGCCGCGCAGGACGCACGCGCCGTAGCCGATCCAGACGTTGTTGCCGACGTTCACGTCGCGCTTGTAGATCCCTTGGAGGCGGATCGGCCGCTCGACCTCGACGACGCCGTGGTCGAAGTCGATCAGCATCACGCGATCGGCGACGATGCACTCGCGTCCGATCGCGACGTGCTGGTAGGCGGAGATCGTGCATTCCTGGCCCAGCACCGACTTCGCGCCGATCAGCACCTCGCCCTCGTGCGCGCGCACCTTGCAGCCGTGCCCGAGCCACGACCAGCGGCCGAGCACGACGCGGGCATCGCGACCGATCTCGAACTGCACCCCCGGGCAGACGAACGCGATCCCGTCTGTCTGCAGGCGGCCGCGGAAGCGCAGCTTGAGCCACGCGAGCCGCAGCAGCAGCAGCCCGTAGTGGCGGTTCAGCATGCGGTTGCGGCGCATGAAGCGCAGCAGCGTCAGCGGCCCGCCATGGAGCGGCGGCGGGGCGGCGCGGACCTCGTGCGGGAGGTCGACGGGCGGCGGCGCGAGCGTCGAGTCCATCGCTTGGCATGGTATGCGCGGCGGCCCGCTGGCCGCGTAGCCCGCGCGGGCGCGTGCCGCCGCCTCCGCCTGCCATCATGCGCGGCCCATGAGCCTCGACCCGACCCTCGCCGAGCGCCTGTTGAAGGGCGACAAGCGCGCGCTCGCGCGGGCGATTACGCTCGTCGAGGACGACCGGCCAGAGGGCTGGGAGCTCGTGCGCGAGGTCTACCCGCACACCGGCAGAGCGGCCGTCGTCGGCTTCACCGGACCGCCGGGCGTCGGCAAGTCGACGCTGCTCGGCGCGCTCACGAAGGCGGAGCGCGCGCGCGAGCGCACCGTGGGCGTGCTGAGCATCGACCCGTCCTCGCCGTTCACGCAGGGCGCGCTGCTGGGCGACCGCATCCGCCTCTCCGAGCACTTTCTCGACAGCGGCGTCTTCATCCGCTCGATGGCGAACCGGGGCGCGCTCGGCGGCCTGTCAGAGGCGGCCTTGCAGGCGGCGCTGCTGATGGACGCCGCCGGTCGCGACGTCGTGCTGGTCGAGACGGTCGGCGTCGGCCAGGCGGAGGTCGACGTGATGGACCACGCCGACACGATCGTGCTGGTGCTGATGCCGGGATCGGGCGACTCGATCCAGGCGCTGAAGGCCGGGGTGATGGAGATCCCCGACGTGATCGTGGTCAACAAGGCCGACCACCCGCTGACCGACACGATGGTGCGCGAGATCCGCGGGGTCCTCAGCCTGGGCGAGCAGAGAGGCTGGCGCGTGCCGATCGTCAAGACACAGGCCGCGCACGACATCGGCATCGACGAGCTGCTCGAGCAGTTGGAGCAACACCGCGCCTACATCCAGCAGGAGGGGACGCTGCTGGAGCGCCGCCGCCGCAACCTGATGAACGAGGTGGTGGCGATCGCGACCTCGCGCATGCGCCGCGAGCTGGAAGCCTCGATCCGCGAGGACCCCGACGTGCAGCGGCTGCTCGACGAGGTGTGCGCGCGCAAGCTCGATCCCGCCTCCGCGGCGACGCGGATTCTCGCTCGTCGGCTCGCCTCGTCGTCCTGACCTGAGCGGCTCGCCGGGTGCGTCGCCCCGTCAAGCGGGGTGACGCTTCCCTTGCGGGCACTCGCGCTGACCGGTGAAGGAAATGTCACCAAAGCGCTCAGGTGAACGTGAAGGTTCGGTGTTGCAATAGCTCACCAAAGCTGCATATATTGCGCACCTCGCGAGCGAGAAACGACCCGGTTTCTCGTCCAGGACGTGTGTGCCTCGTCGCCGGCACACGGATCGCGAGAAGGCGTAGCGCACGGATGCAGTGGATCGCAAAACCCGCACTTTCGCTCCGGCTCTGGCTGCGACCAGAGGCTCCGTCACGCGTCAAGCGCCGGTCCCGTCGGCGACCAATCGCAAGCCGGAGTCGATGAGCAGTCACACTGGAATTCAGAGTGATGCCGCGCCGCAGACCCCGAATGCGGCGGCGCCGAGGTCGGAGGCTTCTCGCCGCGGTTTCGCCGAAAGGCTGCTGATCGGCGCTCCCGCCGCCGCGGCCATCCGTGCCGGGCGCGGCCGCTCGACGCCGTTGCCGATCGCGGAGGCGCGCGGCCCGGCGGCGAGCCGACGACGCGACGCACTGTTCCGCCGCGCGCTCGCGGCGGCCGACGCGAGCGCCGTCCTCGCCGCTCTCGCGCTCACGATCGACCTGTCCGCCCAGCCGCTGCGCTTCACGTGGGTGCTGCCGCTCACGCTGCCGCTCGTGCTGCTGGGCGCGAAGGTCTCCGGGCTCTACGACCGCGACGCGTCTGTGCTGCGCAAGACGACGCTCGACGAGATGCCCCGGCTCGTGCAGCTCGCCACGCTGTACGCGCTGCTCGCATGGCTCTCCGGTCGCGTCGTGCTGGGCGGCACGCTCGCCCGCCGCGACGGCCTCATGCTGTGGCTCCTGCTCGCGCTGCTGCTCGTGCTGACGCGCGCGACGGCGCGGGCGCTCGCGCTGCGGCTGGCGCCGGCGGAGCGCTGCCTCTTCATCGGCGACAGAGCGAGCGGCGATGCCGTCGCGTCGAAGCTCGTCCACCACTGCGGCGTGAGAGCCGAGGTGGTCGCCCGCGTCGACCTCGCCCAGGCGGCGCCCTGGTCCGCGGACGCCACCTCGCCGCGCAAGCTCGCGGAGATCCGGAACCTCGCGCAATCGCTCGACGTCCACCGCGCGATTGTCGCGCCGCGCAGCGCCGACGCCGGCGAGATGCTCGACCTCGTGCGGACGTTGAAGGCCGTCGGCCTGCGCGTGAGCGTGCTGCCCCGCCTGCTCGAGGTCGTCGGCTCGGCGGTCGAGTTCGACGACCTCCACGGCGTGACGCTGATGGGGCTGCGGCGCTTCGAGCTGACGCGCTCCTCGGCGCTGGCGAAGCGCGCGCTCGACGTGCTGGGCGCCGCGCTCGGGCTGCTCGCCGTCGCGCCGCTGATGGCGCTGATCGCCGTCGCGATCAAGCTCGACAGCCGCGGGCCGGTCTTCTTCCGCCAGCTGCGAGTCGGCCAGCACGGCGAGCGCTTCGAGATGTTGAAGTTCCGCACGATGGTGCCCGACGCGGAGGCACTCAAGGAATCGCTGCGCGATCGCAACGAGGCGCAGGACGGCCTCTTCAAGATCGCCGACGATCCGCGCATCACGCGCGTCGGCCGCATCCTGCGCAAGAGCGCGCTCGACGAGCTGCCGCAGCTCTTCAACGTGCTGCGCGGCGAGATGAGCCTCGTCGGCCCCCGTCCGCTCGTGACGGACGAGGACGAGCGCGTCGAGGGATGGCACCGCCGCCGCCTCGAGCTCACCCCCGGCATGACCGGCCACTGGCAGATCCTCGGCCCGGCGCGCGTGCCGTTGCGCGAGATGGTCGCGATCGACTATCTCTACGTCGCCAACTGGTCGCTGTGGACCGACGTGAAGATCATGCTGCGGACGGTCCCGCACGTCATCGGACGGAAGGGCCTGTGAACCACGCGCGGAGGGCGCTGACGACACTCCCATGATCTCGGTGATCGTGCCGGCATACGAGCGCAGAGAGACGCTCGGCACGACGCTCGACTCGCTGATCGCGCAGACCTTCACCGAGTGGGAGGCGATCGTCGTCGACGACGGCTCGACCGACGGCACCGCCGCGGTCGCGGCGGAGTACGCCGCGCGCGACGGTCGCGTCCGCCTGCACCGCCAGGCGAACGCGGGCGTCAGCCGCGCGCGCAACGCCGGCATCGAGCTGGCGCGCGAGCCGTGGCTGTTCTTCCTCGACGCGGACGACTGGATCGTGCCGGAGGCGTTCGAGACGCTGATGGGCGTCGTCGAGGCGGATCCGCAGACGGACGTCGCCTACGGCGGCTACATCCGCGTGGACGCCCACGGGCGGGAGCTGCAGCGCCAGCTGCCGGCCGCCGAACGCGACTTCTTCCCCCTGTTCGCGCGCACCTGCGCCGTCTCGATCCACAGCTGCCTGACGCGGACCGACCTGGTGCGGCGGGTCGGGGGCTTCGATCCCACGCTCGTCACCTGCGAGGACTGGGACCTGTGGCAGCGGATCGCGCGCGTCGGCGCGCGCTTCCGCGGCACGCCGGAGCACATCGCGCGCTACCGCATGCGGCCGGGCTCGGCGTCGGGCGACGGCCGGCGGATGCTCGCCGACGGCCTGCTCGTGATCGACCGCGGGCATGGGGAGGATCCGCGCCTCGACGGTCCGCTGCCCGAGCGGCCGCCGCTCTCCCGTCACCGCCGGGACCTCGCGCAGACGTACTTCACGTGCTATGCGGCGGGCCTGGAGATCGCCGGCGGCGAGGACGCGTGCGGGCTCCTGGACGCCCTTCCCGAAGGTCCTGCCGCCGACGTCGATCCCGACGGCGTCGCCAACACGCTGTTCCACGCGCTCTCCGTCGGGCGCGCCTGCGGACCGGAATGGGAGGAGCTGCCGCCGGAGCTGCACCGCGCCTGCGACCGCTTCATCGACGAGCTGGGGGATCGCGTCGGCAGCCACTGGCTCGCGTTCGGCGCGCGCAACGCGCTCGAGCGGCTGCTGCTGGGTGCGACGCGCGACGAACGTCCGCGCCAGGCGGGCCGCTGGCATCTCTGCGAGCTCGACGTGGCGGGCGCGCCGCCGGCGGACCTCGTGCTCGATCCCGGCATCACGCGGGTCCTGTGCGAGCTGCGCCGCGGGGAGCGGCGCATCGGCAGCGTGGAGGCGCCGGTCGTCGACGGCTGGCTGCCGGCGCGCGTCCTCGCCGACGCGGTCGTCGCCGAGGCGGCGTGGGACCTGCTGCGCGCCCACTTGGACGCCGGCGCCTACGGCACGCTGTCGGTCGAGGACGCGGCCGGCGGCGGCGTGCGCGTGACGCGCGCGGAGTCGGTGCTGTTCGAGGGCTCTCTGGAGGCGGGGCGCGAGCGTGCGGACGCGCTTCACGACGCGCTCGGCTGGACGCTGCTGCTGCAGGAGCTGTTCGAGCAGCCGACGTGGACGAGCGACGACTTCTACGCCGAGCGCGACGACGACGAGGGCGCGCGACCGCTCGCGCTCGAGGGCGAAGCCGTCACGCTCGACATCGGCGAGCCGCTGCCGCGGCTCGAGGTGCATGGCCACGAACGCGTCGCGATCGTCGTGACGGTGTGCGGCGTGCCACTCACGGTCGTACGCTGCGAGGTGCGCGATGGGCGCGTCTCGCCCGCGCGGCTGCGGCGCGCGATCCTGCTGCAGACCGGCTTCGAGCTGTGCCGCGCGGTGATGCGCGAGGCCATCGTGCTGGCGCCGGCCGACATCGACGGCACGCTGCGGAAGCGCATGGCGGCGGTGCTCGCGCGCCGCCGCGCCGACGGCGCGCCGCCGCTGCCGGAGGACGCGACGATCGTCGGCCGCGGCGTCGGGGCGGACGGCACGTCCGTCTCGCGCTGGAGCGTCCTGCCTGCCGCGGCGGCGCGCGAGCGGCTCGCGCTCGCCCGTCTCGACGGCGACCCGGTCGCCGGCCCGCAGGCCGCGGTCGAGCGCCTGTTGTGCGCGCCGGTGCTGCTCGACCCGGCGGACGTCCGCCGGCATCCGTCCGACAACGCGACGCTGCGGCTGCTGGAGTTCGAGCGGATCTTCAGCGCCGGGGCCGACCCTTGGAGCTACCACTCGCCCTACGAGCAGGAGAAGTACCGGCAGACGCTGTCGCTGCTGCCCGAGCGGGTGGAGCGTGCACTCGAGCTCGGCTGCGCGGAGGGGGTCTTCACCGAGCTGCTCGCCCCGCGCGTCGAGGCGCTCACGGCGGTCGACATCTCGCCGCGCGCGCTCGCCCGCGCGCGCACGCGCTGCGCGAGCGTCGAGCACGTCGCGTTCGACCAGCTCGACCTGTTCGAGGAGCCGTTGCCCGGCCGCTTCGACCTGATCGTCTGCAGCGAGCTGCTCTACTACGCGCCCGGGCGCGAGACGCTCGCGCACGTCGCGCGGGTGCTCGCCGACGGGCTGGTCCCGGGCGGGCACCTGGTGACCGCACACGCGCACGCGCTCGTCGACGAGGAGCACGCTCCGGGCTTCGACTGGGACGTGCCGTTCGGCGCCGCGGCGATCGAGCAGGAGCTGCTGCGCACCCGCTCGCTCGATCTCGTGCGGGAGGTTCGCACCGCGCCCTACCGCGTGCAGCTCTACCGGCGGCGCTCGCGTCCGCGCCGGCTGCCGCCGCGGCGGCCGCCGCGGCGCACGACGGCGACGGCCGCGCGGCTGGAGCCGGTGCACGCCGCGCACTTCCGTCCGCACGGCGGCCGCGTGCAATCCACGGAGGGCGTCGAGCCGGTCACGAGCGCAAGCCGGCTGCCGATCCTCATGTACCACCGCGTGGCGCCGCGCGGCCGCGACGCATCGCGTCGCTTCCGTCTGCACCCCGACGACTTCGACGCGCAGCTGCGCCATCTGCGCGAGCGCGGCTACCGCTCGATCACGTTCGAGCAGTGGCGCGCGGCGACCGCCCGGCGGGCGCCGATCCCCCCCCGCTCGGTCATGCTTACGTTCGACGACGGCTACGCGGACTTCCCGACGTACGCGCTGCCGCTGCTGCGGCGCTACGGTTTCCAGGCGACGATGTTCGTCGTCACCGACCTCGTGGGCGCGACGAACGTGTGGGACGAGGCGCACGGCGAGACGCTCGAGCTGATGGACTGGCCGACGCTGCTGGCGCTCGGCGACGACGGCGTCGAGCTCGGTTCGCACAGCTCGACGCACCGCCCGCTCGTGTCGCTGTCCGCCGCCGAGCTGACGCGCGACCTGTGCCGCAGCCGCGCGTGCCTGCACGAGCGCACGGGCGTGCCGGTCCGCTCGATCGGCTACCCGTTCGGGCTCGGCGACGCGGGCGTGCGCGCGGTCGCCGCCGCGTGCGGCTTCCACTTCGGCGTGACGACAGACGAGTGGCAGGCGTCGCACGGCGACGACCTGCTGCGCCTGCCGCGGCTGGAGGTGCGCGGCACGCAGTCGCTCGAGACGTTCGCGGCGATGCTCGAGCGCTGAGCGGGCGCGGGCCTCAGCCGACCGGCTCGGACGACGTCGCGGCGGCCGGCGCAGCCACCGGCGGCGCGCTCGCCGGGTGGCGGGCGAGCGCCGCACGCGTCGCCAGCAGCGCGACGGCGCCGCCAAGGTCGTAGCCGACCGTCGACGCCCACGCGGCGCCGGTGGCGCCGTGCGCGGGGATCAGCGCGAGGTCGAGCCCGCTCGTCACGACGAGCGCCACGAGCGCGTAGATCGAGGCGCGGCCCGGCTGCCCGGCGCCCGCGAGGCGGTTCGTCATCAGCCGCATCACGACGAGCCCGGGCGTGCCGATCGCGAGGATCCGCGTCATCGACACGGCGCCCGCGTAGCGCTCGCCGAACAGCACGTGCACGAGCGGCTGCGCCGCCAGCGCGAGCAGCGCCGCGGCCGCGCAGCTCGCCAGCACGGTCAGCGCGAGCTTGCGGCTGAAGCGGGCCGACGACTCGCCCTTGGCGGAGTCGAGGAACACGACGAGGCCGACCGCCGTCGTCGCCAGCAGCAGCCCCTCGGTCAGCGAGACGGCGATCGAGTAGAGCCCGACCGCGGCCGTCGTCGCGAGCCAACCGAGCAGCAGCTGGTCGAGCCGCAGCGCGACGAGATTGATGATCTGGATCGCCGAGTAGCGCACGCCGTAGCCGATCCACCCGAGCGTCTGGAGCCGCCGCGGCCGCGCGACCCCGTAGCGCCGCGCGAGGTAGGCGAGGCTCGCCAACGCGATCAGCGCGTGGAGGACGGCCCACGGCGCGAACAGCGCGTCGATGCTGCGGTGCCCGAGCGCGTCGAGCGCGAACACCGCGAGCGCCGCGCCGAGGATCGGCAGCGTCCGCAGCGCGCCGGCGACGAGGAACTGCTCGCAGCCGAACGCGAACCAGGCGGCGAAGATCAGCCACGTGAGCGACACGGAGCCGAGCGCGATCAGCGCCAGCGAGGGGCGGCCGGCGTCGGCGAGTGCCATCACGGCTGGCGTCGCGACCGTCAGCACCGCGCCTCCGCCGAGCGAGCCGAGGAGCGAGACGCCGAGCAGCGCCGGCCGCTCGCTCGGGTCGCTCGCGGACGTGCGCATCACGGCGCCCGGGAGCCCCAGCGTCGCGAGGTACGCGCCGAGCTGCGGCACGAGCGTCAGCAGCACGAACGCGCCGCGCACCGACGGGTCGACGGCGCGCGCGACGGCGATCGTCAGCAGGAAGCTACTCGCCGCCTGCCCGCCCTGGCCGATCAGTGCGAGGCCGGTTCGCCGCAGGAACGCGGGGACGTGCGGACGCCGGTGTTTCCCGATCCTCACCCGCGCAGCATAGGACCCGGCACGCCTGCGTGCGATGCTCGCTAGGCTGCGCGCGCATGCACGAGGTCGCCGCGCCATCGCCGCTCCGCGGCCAACGCTGCCCGCGCTGCGTGGGCGAGCTGGAGACGACGCCGTCTGGGCTGCGCTGCGAGGCGTGCGGCGCCGACTATGCGGAGGGCCCGTATCCGGGCACGCTCGCCTTCTCGGAGGTGGGCGCGAACTTCGCCCAGGAGCTGGACGCGCAGATCCTGCCGCGCCTGGTCCCGGCGCTCGACGCGCTCGAGCCGCCGGCCTGCTCGGAACGCGTGATCGAGCGCACGGCGCGCGAGCTCGGCATCGCGGTCGGCAACCCGGTATGGGAGGGGCGCGCCGACATCGCGCGGCTGCTGCTGCGCGGGAAGGACACGGTCGCGCTCGACGTCGGCTGCGGCTTCGGCACGTTCGCGACGGCGGTCGCGCGATCCGCCAGGCACGTGTTCGCGACCGACCGCTCGCCGGTGCGCGTCGCGCTGACCGCAGCGCGCGCCAGAGCCGAGGGGCTCGACAACCTCACGGCGTTCGAGACGAACGGCGTGCGCCTGCCGCTCGGCGACGCGACGTGCGACCTCGTGACGATCATCGGCGTGCTCGAGTGGGCCGGCGTCGGCACGGGCGACGCACCGGCCGCGCAGCGCGCGATGCTCGCCGAGGTGCGCCGCGTGCTGAAGCCGGGCGGCGTGCTGCTGCTGGGCATCGAGAACCGCTACGCCGCCCACTACTTCCTCGGCGCGCGCGAGGACCACACCGACCTGCGCTTCTCGTCGCTGCTGCCGCGCCGGCTGGCCGACCTGCAGATCCGCCGGGCGCGCGGCGTGCCGTTCGAGACGCCGACGCATGGGCGCGCCGCGCTCAAGCGGCTGCTCGCCGACGCCGGGCTCGCGCCCCGCATCGCGGCCGTGCTGCCGTCCTACCAGCAGCCGCGCTTCGCCTTCGATGAGGCCGACGCGCGCGACGGCGTGCGCTTCTACGTGCGCCACGCGTTCCACGCCGGCTCGACGGCGCGGCGGATCGCCGGCCGCCTGCTGCTGCGCGCGCCCGCCGGCGCCGTGGTCGGGCTCGTGCCGTCCTACTGGGCGATCGCCGCGAAGGGCGACCAGCCACCGCCGCCGGTGCCAGGCGTCGTGACCGGCTCGCCGCACTGCGACGGGGCGATCAAGCGGATCGACTGGCGCGCGGGGCTGCTGCGCGCGACGAGCCGCCTGACGGGCGAGCCGCTGCGCGAGGAGCAGCTCGTGGACGGCTGGAACGCGCGCCGCTGGGCGGCCTGGCCGCTGCACGCCTCGGCGCGCGCCGCGCGACGTCGTGCGCTGGCGGGCGCGATCGCCGAGCAGCTGCGGGGCGCCGTCAGCGAAGCCTCCGCCGCGCGCGACGAGCTGCTCGCCGAGGCTAACGCCGGCCTGGAGCTGGTCGCGGGGACGCTCGACGCCGGCGTCGTCGAGCGCTGCCGCGCGCTGCTCGCCGAGCTGCCGGAGCAGGTGCCGTGCGCGCGCGAGCACGGCGACCTGATCCTCAACAACGTCGTCGTCGCCGACGGCGGCGCGATCCGGCTGGTGGACCGTCCCGAGCGCGAGGCGCCGGCGCCCGTCGGGCGCGACGCGGCGACCGCGCTGCTCGACCTGTGCGGGATCGAGTCCGGCGTCAAGCAGCTCGACCTCGCGCGCGGCGTCGACGGGCTCGAGCGCCTGCGCGGCGCGGACGCAGCCGCTGCGGGCGCCCTCGTGCGCGCGGGCTTCGCGGGCGTCCCGCGCGAGCAGGTGCCGGCGGCGCTGCTCGCCGGCGTGCTGCGCCACCTCGCCGCGCACCGCGCGCTGACCGGCGTCGAGGGCTTCCTCGCCGCGGCCGCCGACGGCCGGCTCGCACGCGCGCTCGCCGCGCTCCCCGCCTAGGCCTCCGTCGTCCAGCGGTGCACCGGGAGCAGCAGCCCGGTCGCGCCCGGCGGCCCCTCGACCGTGAGCGGATACGTCTGCCAGTGGTAGTCGTAGGCGTGTTCCCACGCGGCCTCGAAGACGCCGACGTCGAGCGCGTAGTCGCCGGCCGGCAGCTCCAGCCGCTCGATCGAGAGCGTCACCTCGCCCCGCGCGACCTCGCGTCCGAGCGTCACGCCGTCCGCGCGCGTCGAGAGGTCGAAGACGACCGCCTGGTCGCCGGCGCGGCGCAGCGAGACGACGACGATCGGGTCCTTGACGGGGCCATCGGTGGCCGTCAGCGCGACGCGCACGTGCAGCGGGTCCCCGCTGCGCACCGGCAGCCCCGGCGCTGTCCCCTGGATCTCGACCGCGTCGACCGTCATCTCCTGCGAGCCGAAGCGGTTCTCGCGCAGGCGCAGGCGGCCTTCGCGCGGGCCGCCGACCGGCGTGCGCTCGTAGGTGCGCTCGATCGACGCGCGCTCGTACTCGTCGAGCACCGTCTCGACGTCGCCGAACGCGCGCACCCCGCCGCGGTGCAGCCACACGACGTGCTCGCAGTTGGCGCGCAGCTCGTCGAGCGAGTGCGAGGCGAGCAGCAGGCTCGTGCCGCCCTCGCGCAGCTCGGCGATGCGCTCGTGGCACTTCTGCCGGAAGGCGAGGTCGCCGACGGCGAGCACCTCGTCGAGGATCAGCAGGCGCGGCTCGAGCGCCGCCATCACCCCGAACGCGAGCCGCAGCTTCATGCCCTCGCTGTAGGTGCGCACGGGGGACGCGACGAACTCGCCGAGCTCGGTGAAGTCGAGCATTGCCGGCAGGCGGCGCTGCGCCTCGCGGCGCGTCATGCCGGCGACGAGCGCGGCCGTCAGCGCGTTCTCGCGGCCGGTCAGCTGCGGGTCGAACGACGAGCCGAGGCTCAGCACGGCCGCGGTGTCGGGGTCGACGGTCAGGCGCCCGCGCGTCGGGCGCCCGAGGCCGGCGGCGAGGCGCAGGAAGGTCGACTTGCCGGCGCCGTTGTGGCCGATCACGCCGAGGCTGCCGCCGGCCGGCAGCTCGAGCGTCAGGTCACGCAGCGCCCAGCGGCGCGCGCGCGCGCCGAACACGGAGGTGCGGCGCGCCAGCACGCCGCGCAGCGTGCGCGGCGGCTGCGTCCAGTCGCGGTAGGCCTTCCAGACCCCTTCGAAGCGCAGGACGCTCACAGCTCGTCCACGAATCCCGGTTGGAGACGGCGGAACAGCGCGAGGCCGGCGGCGAGCGCGAGCGCGGTCGCCCCGGCGGCGATGCCGACGTCGATCAGCGCCGGGAGCGTGCCCGAATAGAGCACGGCGCGGTCGGCGTTCACGAACGCCGTCAGCGGGTTCAGCCGCAGCAGCCAGTGGTACTCCGGCGGAATCTTCTTGAGCCCGTAAAAGATCGGCGTCAGGTAGAACAGCAGCAGCATCGCCACGCCGACGGCGCTCTGCACGTCGCGCAGGTAGACGTTGGCGGCGCTGACGACGAGCGCCAGCCCGGCCATGAATGCGAACTGTGCGGCGAGCAGCAGCGGCAGCAGCAGCGCCGTGTCCGTGAGGCGGCCCTCCGTCGCGAGCAGTACGAGCAGCAGCGGCAGCGCCATCAGCACGTCGAACAGCGGCACGCCGACCGCCACGAGCGGCAGCGTGATCGGCGGGAAGCGCGGATTGCCGACGAGGTGCCCGTTCGCGACGACGCTGTAGGAGGCGGCGGTCAGGGCGGTCTGGAACCAGCTCCAGGCGACGAGGCCGGTGAAGACGAAGGCCGGGTAGTCCGCGATGTTCAGGTTCAGCACCTTCGAGAAGAGGAAGACGAGCACGGCCAGCTGCGCGAGCTGACGCAGCAGCGGCCACGCCCACCCGAGCAGCGTGTTGCGGTGCGTGCTCGCGAGCTCGCGTCGCACGAGATGCAGGACCAGGTCGCCGAGCTGGCGCCAGGAGCGGCCGGCGCGCGCGGTCTGCGCCGTCGCGGGGAGCGGGGCCTGCTCGGTCGGCGAGCTGGCGGTCACGTCGGGAAGCGGGTTCGTGCGGCTGGCAGAGCCGACGATGTTTACCATGCCGCTGCGTGCGCTGGGTGAGGCTCCTCGGGCTGCTCGTCGTCGCGGGCGCGGTCGTCGCCGTGACCGTCGCGGTCGCCGGGCGCGGGGGCGCACCCGCTCCGCCCGCGCTGGCCGCCCCGGTGCCGGCCGGCTACTTCGGCGTCAACGCGCAGCTCGCGCTCGGGGCGTGGAACGAGCGCGGCTGGCGGCGCACGGCGGCGCAGATCGCGCGCACGGGCGTCGGCGTGGTGCGCCGCGACGCCTTCTGGTCCGACGTCGAGCCGGCGCCGCCGCGCGCCGGCCGCCACCGCTACCGCTGGCGCGCGCTCGACCGGCTCGTGGGGGCGCTCGCGGCGAGCGGTCTGCGCTGGTACCCGATCGTCGACTACGGCGTCGCGTGGGCGAGCGGCGGTGACTCGCGCTCGCCGCCGACGTGGCGTCACGTCGCCGACTACGGCCGCTTCGCGGGTGCGCTCGCGCGCCGCTACGGGGCAGGGGGCCGCTTCTGGCGGCTGCATCCGCGGCTGCGCGTCGTACCGGTGCGCGACTACGAGATCTGGAACGAGCCGAACGTCGCGCGCTTCTGGGCCGATCAGGTTGGCGCGCCCGCGCGCCTGGCGGCGATGTACCTGGCCGCGCGCCGGCGGGTGCGGGCGGCCGACCGCTCGGCCCGCGTCGTGCTCGGCGGGCTGAGCGCGGTCGGCGCGGACGGCTTCCTCGCGGACATGCTGGCCGCCCGCCCGCCGCTTGCGTCGCAGCTCGACGCCGTCGGCTTCCACCCCTACGGCGGCGGCCCTGACGGCGGCCTTGAGCAGACCTATGCGCGCATCCGCGCACTGCGCGCGACGCTCGACCGGCTGCTGCCCGGACATGAGGTGCCGATCGAGATCACCGAGACCGGCTGGGCCGTGCCGCCGGTGCCCGAGGCGTGGCGCGCGCAGCGGCTGGCGCGGCTGGTGCGCGAGCTGCCGCGATCGGACTGCGGCGTCACGCGGCTGATCGTGCACACCTGGACGAGCACCGACGCCGGCCGCTCGCCGGAGGGCTGGTTCGGGATCGCGCGCCCGGACGGGACGCTGGGCCCGTCTGGCGCGGCGTTCCAAGCGGCCGTCGCGGCGATGACGTCGCACCGACCGATGGGACCGACGGTGGAGATCTGCCGATGAGCGGCATCGCGCTCGTGCACGACTACCTGCTGACGCCGCGCGGCGCGGAGCGCACGTTCGCCGCGATGGCCGCCTGCTGGCCGGAGGCGTCGGTGCACGCGCTGCTGTGCGATCCCGAGGCCGCGCGCGAACTGCTCGGCGAGCGCCCGGTGCGCACGAGCGTGCTGCAGCGCCTCGGCGCGAGCCAGGGCGACTTCCGTCGGCTGCTGCCGCTGTTCCCGCTCGCCGCGGGCCGGCTGCTGCGCGAGCCGGTCGAGCTCGTGGTGTCGAGCAGCAGCGCGTTCGCCCACGGCGTGCGGCCGCCGGGCGGAGCGGTGCACGTCTGCTACTGCCACTCGCCGTTCCGCTACGCCTGGCACGAGCGGGAACGTGCGCTGGAGGAGGCGCGGCCGTGGCAGCGGCGGCCGCTCGGCGTCGTGCTGGAGGGGGTGCGCCGGTGGGACGTGCGCGCCGCCGCACGCGTCACGCACTACCTCGCGAACTCGCGCATCACGCAGGAGCGGATCCAGCGCTTCTACGGACGCGAGGCGCCGATCGTCCACCCGCCTGTCGCGGTCGACCGCTTCTCGCTGCGCGAGCCGGAGGACTACGTCGTGTTCGTCGGCGAGGTGACGCGCCACAAGCGCGTCGAGCTGGCGATCGAGGCCGCCCTGCGCGCCGGCGTGCGGCTCGTCGTCGTCGGCTCCGGGCCGGACCTGGAGCGGCTGCGCGCGCTGCACGGCGAGCGCGTGACGTTCACCGGCCGCGTCGACGACGAGACGCTCGTCGAGCTCGTCTGCCGGGCGCGCGCGCAGGTCGTCCCGAACGTCGAGGAGTTCGGCATCGCCGCAGTCGAGGCACAGGCGGCGGGGCGGCCGGTCGTCGCCGCGGCGGCCGGCGGCGCGCTCGAGACGGTGATCGACGGCGTCACCGGCGTCCACGTCGAGCCCGGCTCGGTCGACGCGCTCGCGGAGGCGCTGCGCGAGACGGACTTCGAGCGCTTCGACCCCCTCCGCGTGCGCGCGCACGCGGAGGGCTTCTCGGCCGAGGCGTTCCAGCGGCGCCTCGTCAAGCAGGTCGCGACGCTCGCTCAGGCGGGCACGGACGCCGGCGAGCGCGCCGGCGCGACGCGCGCGTAGACGTCGAGCACCTGCTCGACGTGCCGCTCGGCCGCGAACGCCCGCGCCCGCTCGCGGCCCGCCGCGGCGATGCGCTCGCGCAGCGCGTCGTCGCGCAGCAGGCGGTCGAGCGCGTCGACCCACACCGCTGGCTCGCGCGGCGGCACGAGCAGGCCGTCGACGCCGTCGGTGACGATCTCGGCGGTGCCGCCGACGGCGGTCGCGGCGACCGCCGTCCCGATCGCCATGCTCTCGATCACCGCGCGGCCGAACGGCTCCTCCCACGACGGCATCAGCAGCACGTCCGCGGCCGCCATGACGGCCGGCACGTCGTCGCGCTCGCCGAGGAACGTGACGTGCTCGCGCACGCCGAGCTCGCCGCTCAGCGCGCGCAGGTCGTCCAGGTAGGCGGCGTTGTCGTAGCGCGTCTCCTTCGCGACGAACTTCGCCGACCCGGCGAGCGCGAGATGCGCGTCGTGCCCGCGCTCGCGCAGCCCGGCAAGCGCGCGGATCGCCGTGTCCTGTCCCTTCCAGGGGGTCACCTGGGCGACGACGGTCAGCAGCCGCACGTCCTCGCCGAGCCCCAGCTCCCGCCGCAGCGCGCCGGCGTCGACATTGGCGCGGTCGAAGCGGTGGAGATCGACGGGGTTGTGGACGACCGCGGGGACGGCGCGGCGGAAGCGCCGCGGCATGTGCTCGAGCGTGTAGCGCGAGTTCGCGATCACCGCGTCGACGCTGCGGTCGAGCGCCAGCACAGTCGCGGTCGGGACGGCGCCGCCCGGCAGCACGTCGCGCAGGTGCGCGACGGCCGGCGGCCCGCCGCGCCGGCGCGCGAGCGCGGCGATCAGGCCGGCGCGGATCGAGTTCGCGTGGACGAGGCCGATGCCGAGCTCGTCGCAGCGGCGGCGCACCTCGGCGGCCGCGCGCCGCACGTCGCAGAGCGCCTGCGCGGTGTAGCGCGGGTGCAGCTTGAGGCTGCCGTCGGTGCCGGTGATCGGCACCCACGCCACGCCGGCCGCGCGCGCGGCGGCCGCCAGCGGCCCGTCGGGGCAGGCGAGCACCGGCAGGACCGCGTCGTCCGGCAGCCGGGACAGCAGCAGCAGCAGCGAGCGCTCGCCGCCGCTGACCTGGCATGTGTGGTTGACGTAGAGGACGCGGCGCATCTCAGCGCGGCCGCAGCACGCGCGCCGGGACGCCGGCGGCGATCGTGCGGGCGGGTATCGATCTGCTGACGACGGCCCCCGAGGCGACGATCGCGTCCTCGCCGATCTCGACGCCCGGCAGCACCATCACGCGCATGCCGAGCCAGGCCCTGGCGCCGACCCGCACCGGCGCCGAGTACATCCCCTGCCGCTGGATCGCCACGCCCACCTCGTCGCTGCGGTGGGTGTGGGTCAGAAGCACGCTTTCGAATCCGATCAGCGCCTCGTCGCCCAGCTCGAGGCCGCCGCGCGCGTCGAGCGTGACGTCGCGCGCGATCACCACTCCGTCGCCGATCGACAGGCGCTCGGGTGCCAGGACGCGGCAGCCGCGGCCGAGCACGCTGCCGGCGCCGTAGGCCTGCGCGTTCCGCTCGAGATACCAGGTGCGCGAGGCGCGGCCGAGATCGTCGGGCAGATGGCGCAGGAGCTCGTTGAAGAGTCGTGCCATCGAAGTGCTCCGCGGCGACCCCGCGGGTCGGGCGATTCTAGCGTCGCGCGGCAAGGCGCCGGCTCGTATCCTGCGGGCGTGCACGTCGCAGGTGCGACACGCCGGTCGGCGGCTGGAGCCGCGCTGGCCGTCCTGCCGGTCGCGGTCGCCGCGGGCTGGCTCGCCGTCCACGCGCCCACGCTCGGCGTCCTGCTGGCGGCGGCGGTCGTGGCGGCCCCGCTCACGCTGGCCGCCGGCCTGACGCTGCGCGGCGCCGCGATGGCGATCGCGCTCGGGGGCCACCTGCTCGTCGGCCCGCTGTACGTGCAGGGCCGGGCGCCCGGCTTCCTGCCGCTGGTGCTCGACTTCGCGGTGCTTGTCGCGTTCGGGCTGCTCGCGCTCGACGCGCGCGCGCCGGGGCGGCCGTGGCGCGTCGCGCTGCTCGCGTTCGCCGGGCTGATCGTCGTCGAGGCGTTCAACCCGCTGCTGCCGTCAATCTCCTACGGGATCACCGGCGCGCGCCCGCTGGTGGTCCCGCTGCTGCTGCTCGTGGCGGTCGGCAGCGGCCGGTTGAGCCGGCGCGACGAGCGCGCGCTCGTCGCGGTCGGGGTCGTCGGCTGGATCGTCAACGTCGTGCTGGCGAGCCGCCAGTGGCTCGTCGGCTTCACCGGCGCGGAGCTCGCCTACATCAAGTCGACGCGCGCCACCTACCTCGTCGGCGACCAGATCCGCCTGATCGGCGCGATGCGCTCGAACCAGGACTTCGCCTTCCTCGTCGCCGTCGCGTTCCCGGCCGTGACCGCCTGCGCGCTCGCTGCCGGACGCAGCTGGCGCTGGCGCGTCGGCTTCGCGCTGCTCGCGCTGGCGACGCTCGCGGTGCTGTTCGGCTCGCTCGTGCGCTCGGGCCTCGTCGCCGGCGCGCTCGGAGCGTTCGCGGTCGCCGCCGCGCTTGCGCGCGACCGCGCGGTGCGCCGGCGCATCGCCGTCGCCGCCGTCGCGCTTCTGCTCGTCGTGGGGGTCGTCGCCAGCGTCGTGCCCGGGCACGCGCTCTCGCAGGACCAGACGCAGACGCTGCAGACGCGCGTGGAGTCGATCTTCGCGCCGGGTCAGGACTACGCCTTCCAGCAGCGTCAGACGCGCGTCTGGCCGCACGCCGTCAGCGAGATCGGGGCGCACCCGCTCGGCGCCGGCGCCGGCTCGGCCGGCCCGATCAGCCAGGCGCGCGACGACGCCCCGCTCGGCCCGCTCGTGCCCGACGACGGCTACCTGCTCGTCGGTGTGCAGTTCGGGCTGCCGGGCGTCGCGCTGTTCGTCACCGCGCTGCTGCTGATGCTCGGCGAGCTGTGGCGGCGCGCGCGCACCGGCGCGCTCGCCGCCGTCGCTGCGTTCGGGGCGCTCGTGGCACTGTGCGTCGCGATGGTGACGGGCAACTTCATCTCGCTCGTGAGCCCGAGCTGCGTATGGGCGGTGCTGATGGGGCTCGGCCTGCGCGCGCAGCCGCCGCGCGGTCGTTCCGAGAAGGCGGCCGCGCGCAGGTGAGACTGCTCGTCGTGGCCGCGCCGATGATCTCACGCGGCGGCGTCTACTCCTGGCTGGCGGACGCGACGCCGATCCTGCGCGAGGCCGGCTGGACGGTCGGTGTTCTGTGGTCCGCGCGCGTGCCGGCGGACGCGCCGGAGGCCGACTGGTCGCGGCGGATGCAGGAGCCGACGGGCCGCCTCGGCCGCACCCGGCGCCTGCGCGAGGCCGTCGCGCGGGCGGCCGACGCGTTCGAACCCGACCACGCGCTGTCGCTGCTGCCGCAGTCCGACCTCGCGTGCGCGCAGGCGCTGCGCGGGCGCGTGCCGTGGACGGCGATGGTGCACGGCCGGCCGTATCCGGCGCCCGGCGAGGGGAGCGTCCTGCGGCGCGCCTCCTGGCGCGCGTCGGTCCGCTGGGCCTACCGGCGCGCCGACCGCGTCGTCGTCGTCTCGCATGCGCTCGGCGAGCTGCTGCGGTCCGATCTCGGCGTGGCCGCCGCGACGACGGTCCACAACGGCGTCCATCTGCCGCCGCAGGACGCGCTGCGTCCGCGCACCGGCCGCACCGTCGCGTTCCTCGGGCGCCTGTCGGTCGAGAAGGCGCCCGACCTGTTCGTCGAGATCGTGCGGAACGTCGACTGCGACGCGCGGATCTTCGGCGACGGGCCGCTGGCGGCGTCCGTTGGCGCGGCAGCCGCCGAGCTTCCGCATGTCGCGCTCGAGGGCTGGACCGAGCGCGAGGCCGCGCTGGCGGCGACCGACGTGCTCGTGCTGTGCTCGCGCCGCGAGGCGCTGCCGCTCGCGTGCATCGAGGCGGGCGCGCACGGCATCCCCGTGCTCGCGCGCGACGTCGGCGGCGTGGGAGAGGTGCTCGGCGCCGACCACGAGCTGTGCGCCCGCTGCGTGCTGCCCGCCGACGCGCCGCCGGCGGCGTTCGCCGAGCGGCTCGCGGCCTTCCTCGACGACATCGAGCTGCGCCGGCGGCTCGGCGCCCGCCTGCGCGAGGTCGTCGCCGAGCGCTTCGCGCTGCCGGGTCAGGTGCTGGAGCTTGCAAGGCTGCTGGCGAGAGACGTGAGCGTTTCAGATACCGTGTCTGCCCAACGGCGATGAACGAGTCGGCTGGCGACACCTACTTGCCGCACCTCGTCGGGGCGTTGCGCCGCCGGTGGTTGCTCGTGCTCGTGTGCGCGATCGCGGCCCCCGCCGTCGCGCTCGCGCTCGCGCTGACCGCGCAGAAGCAGTACGCGGCGAAGGCGGAGATCCTCTTCAACGCGCCGCGCTTCGACCAGACGCTGTTCGGGTCGAGCGGCGGCACCGCCCAGGACCCCACGCGCGACGCCGCGACCAACCTGCGCCTGGTCGACCTGCGCGCGGTGAGCGTGCGCACCGGCAGAGCGCTCGGTCTGCCGACCGACCAGGTCGCCGGCGCCGTCGCCGTCTCGGCAGAGGGCGACGCGAACCTCGCTTCGGTGACGGCGACGTGGAGCGACCCGGCGTTTGCGGCGCGGCTCGCGGACACCTACGTCGAGCAGTACATCGCGTTCCGCCGCGACGCCCAGCGCGGCCAGCTGCGCAACGCGCGCGTCGTCGTCGAGCACCAGCTGGAGCGGCTCACCCCCGCGCAGCGCGCCTCGACCGACGGCCAGGCGCTGCAGGACCGCGCGAACCAGCTGCAGATCCTCGCCGCGCTGCAGACCGGCGACGCCGAGCTGGTCTCGCCGGCCGGCGTGCCGCACCTGCCGTCGTCGCCGCGCCCGAAGCGCGACGCCGTGCTCGGCCTGATGCTCGGTCTGATGCTCGGGCTCGGCCTCGCGCTGCTGCGCGACCGCTCCGACCGGCGGCTGCGCGACGCGGACGCGGTGGGGCGCGTGCTGCGCGCCCCGGTGCTCGGCAGCGTGCCGCTCGGCCGCCGCATGTCGGATCAGCGCGTCGCCGACGTGTTCCGCGCCGTCCACGCGAACCTGCGCTACGACGCGCTCGAGCACGAGCTGCAGGTGCTGATGTTCACCTCGCTCGGCGCTGCCGACGGCCGCTCCGCCGTCGCGCGCGAGCTCGCCGCGATCGCCGCCGAGGGCGGCTCGCGCGTCCTGCTGATCGACGCCGATCTGCGCTCGCCGAGCGCCGGCCCCGGCCTGACGACGGTTCTCGCCCAGGGCACGCCGCTGCACGAGGTCGTTCAGCGCATGGAGCTGGCGGGCGGCCTGCTGGACGTGCTGGCGCCCGGGCCGGACGCCGGCAGCCCGCTGAGCCTGCTCGCGACCGACGCGATGGCCGAGCTGCTGGAGCGCGCGCGCCTCAGCCACGACCTCGTGATCGTCGACGCGCCGCCGCTCGGCACGGTCCCGGACGCGATCCCGCTCGCCCGCCGTGTCGACGGCGTGTTCGTCGTCGTCCGCACGCGCGCGCACACCGCGGACGCGCTCCTCGCGCTGCGCGGGCAGCTCGACCATCTCGGCGTGCGCGCCGTCGGCGCCGTCATCACCGGCGCCCGGCCCTCCGCTCGGCGCTACGGCGCCGCCGAACGCGCGCCGTCGCGCGCCTCGGAAGCGGAGCCCGTGCCGTCCTCCACCACGGCGCGGTAGAGCGCGACGTGCTCGCGCGCCATGCGCGCGAGCGAGAACTCGCCGGCGCGCTGAGCGCCGCGCTCGGCCAGCTCGCGTCGCAGCGCGTCCTCGCGCTCCAGCCGCAGCAGCGCCTCGGTCCAGCCGCGCACGTCCTCGGGCCCCAACCGCAGGGCCGCGTCCGCGACCGTCTCGTCCATCGCCGTCCCCGTCGAGCAGATCGTCGGCACGCCGCGGGCCATCGCCTCCAGGGGCGGCAGGCCGAAGCCCTCCGCGTGCGAGGGAAAGGCCATGAAGACGGCCTCGCGGAAGAGCGCCTCGCGCATCTCGTCCGAGACGTGGCCGAGCACGTCGACGCCGTCCGCGTTGCCGAGCGCGGCCACCAGCCCGTCGGAGCGGAACGCCGGCGGCCCGGCGATCTTCCACCGCAGCTTCAGGCCCCGCCGGCGCGCGAGCTGGAACGCGCGCAGCAGCGTCAGCAGGTTCTTGCGCGGGTTGATCTCCGACAGCGTCAGGAAGTAGGGCTCCTCGGCAGACCACGGCGCCGCCTCGCCCGCCGCCGCGATCCCCGGGTGGATCACGCGCACGAGCAGCTCGCGCGCCTCCGGCACGCGGGCGAGCAGGCGGCGGCGCGTGTAGTCGGAGACGCAGACGACCGCGGCGGGGCCCTTCGCCATCGCGGCGCGCAGCATCGCGACCTTGAAGCGGCGCACGGACGGCGTCTGCCACGCGGGCATGTCGAGGAAGAAGAGGTCGTGCACGGTCACCACGAACGGCCGCCGGCTCAGCAGCAGCGGGCGGCAGTCGCCGAGATGAACGACGTCGGTGTGGCGTGCGAGCCACGGCACGAGCGTCTGCTCGTAGGCGAAGCGCACGTAGCGGCCGTGCGTGCGCGAGAGCTTCACCGGCCGATGCGTGACGTGGACGCCGGGCGCGCCCGGGCCGGGGGCCCCGCCGAGCGCCAGCAGCTCGTCGCCCGCCTCGAGCGCGCCCGGCAGCGCGTGCGTCAGCCCTGACATCACGGTCGCGATGCCGGGCGCGTCGCTGCGGTGGGCGGCGACCAGGACGCGCATTTAGCGGCCCTCCGCGGTTTCGGCGAGCAGCGCCTCGACGGCGTCGAGGTGGGTCGTCCAGGCGAACGCGTCGCCGGCCTCGACGAGCGCCCGCGAGCGCCGCTCAAGCGCGTCCGGCTCCTGCACGAACGTCGCCAACGCGGCCAGCAGCGCGTCCGCGTCGCCGGCCGGGAAGGTCACGGCGTGCGGCGTCTCCGGAAGGCCGCCGCGGTCGCTCACGACGGCTGGCAGCCCGCGCACCGCGGCCTCCACCGCGACGAGCGTCGCGGGCTCCTCCCACTCGCTCGGGATCGCGAGCACGTCGAGCCCGTCGAGGAAGGCGTCGCGGCCGGCCGCGTCGAGTTCGCCGGCGAAGCCGATGCGCGGATCGTTGGCGGCCGCCGCGCGCACCTCGCCCTCCAGCGGGCCGGCGCCGGCGAGCGCGAGCCTCCAGCCCGGCGGCATCGCCACGGCGGCGCGCAGCAGCGTGCGCACGCCCTTGTGCGGGGCGAGCGTGCCGAGGAACCCGACGGCCAGGCGGCCGGGGGTGCGCCGGCGCACGCGCCGCGAGCCGGGCTCGGCGCCGTGGCGGATCGTCACGGCCCGCTCGCGCGGCACCACGCCGTGCGCGACGTGGCGCTCGCGCACGAAGTCCGACGGGGCGACGAGGCGGTCGAGGCGGCGGCGCAGCGCGCGCACGCGGATCGCGCGCTGGATCCGGCAGTCGGCGCAGCGCCCGCCGCACGGCCGCCCGTCGTGCGTCATCGTCACGCGCGCGCACAGCAGGTTGAAGTCGTGGGCGGTGTGGACGTGGGGGAGCCGCTCGGCGGCGATCGCCGTGAAGACCGCCGCGGACAGCAGTTGCGGCTCGTGGCTGTGGACGACGTGCGGCCGCGTGGCGCGCAGCGACGCGCGCAACGAGCGGTGCACGCGCGGCAGCCACTGCTCGCGCGCGTGCCAGGCGGCCTTGCCGGCGCCGCTCGTCTGCGGATCCAACGGACGCAGCCCCGGCAGCTTCCGGCACGCGACCCCGGGCACCGCGCCGGCCTCGCCGCTGTGCAGCACGACCTCGTGGCCGCGGCCGGCCAGGCCGGCGGCGAGCATGCCGGCGTAGCGCTCCGCGCCGCCGCGCCCCGGCCCCGGGAGCAGGTTCGAGATCAGCGCGACGCGCACGCCGCCCCGCTCTCCTGCAGCCAGGACCACGCCCGGCGCTCCTCCGCGTTCGGCACGGCCGTCTCGCGCGCCAGCCGCGCCATCGTGCGCTCGCCGCCGAACACGGCGACGGCGCGCGCGAGGTCGCGCCCGGAGCGGAAGCGCACGCCGACGCGCAGGTAGGCCGCCGCGGCCGCCCGCCGCCGGCCGGCGCGGCGGTGGCTCGACGCGACCCACCGCCACCAGGCGACGTCGCCGAGTGCCGTGCCGTGCGCGGCGGCGAGCGGCGCGTGACGCTCCGCCAGCCGCGCGAACTCGGCGAGCACCGCGTCGGTGTCGACGAGGTGCAGGTTCGCGTCGTGCTCGACGTACCCGACGAGCGGCTCCGCGCACGCCGCGGCGCGACGCCCGGGGCACAGCCGCAGCCAGGCGTCCCAGTCGGCGAGGATCGAGAAGCGCTCGTCGAAGCCGCCGATCGCCAGCAGCGCGTCGCGCCGCGCGACCACCGACGAGGGCGTCCCGATCGTGTTGGAGCCGAGCAGCGAGATGACCACGTCATCGGCATCGGGCGCGGGGAGCACGCGCTTGAACGCCAGCGACGCATCTGTCACGACGGCGCTCGTCCACGCGACCTCCGCCTCGCGCTCCGCGAGCGCGTCGAGCTGCCGGCGGGACTTGCCCGGCGCCCACACGTCGTCGTCGTCGAGGAGCGCGACCCAGGGCGCGGCGGCCGCCTCGACCCCGGCGTTGCGCGCGGCCGCCACGCCGCGGTGCGGTCGGCGCAAAACGCGCACGCGGAGGTCGCCGAGCCGCTCGGCCCGCTCCGCGCTGTCGTCGGTGGAGCCGTCGTCGACGACGACGACCTCGAGCGCGACTTCCTCCTGCGCGAGCGCGGTCGCGATCGCGCGCCGCAGCAGCGGCCAGCGGTTGCGGCTCGGAATCACCACCGACAGCTCGGGCGTCATCGCGGGGGCGCGGCCTCGGTCGTCGGCGGGACGCCCCGCACGCCGTACCAGGCGCACAGCGCGAGGCGCAGCAGACGTGGACGCCGGCTGAGCGCGCGCAGCGCGGTCGCCTCGGCGTGGACGCGCATGTCGTCGTCGGCGGCGCGTGCGTGCGCGAGCGCGGCGCGCGCCGCCTCGCCGTCGCCCGCCTTGACGCGCGCGCGGGCGACCGACAGCCACGCGCTGGCGGCGCGCCGGCGGCGCAGCCGCTCGACGGTCGGGTCGTCGAAGCGGTAGAGCCCCAGCAGCCGCGCGAGGTCCTCGCGGAAGCGCAGCTCGCGCGCGCTGATCTGCCCGGGGTGGAGCACGTAGGCGACGAGCGGCTCGGCGACGATGGCGACGCCCCAGCCGGCGAGCGCCGCGTCGAGGTAGAGCACCATGTCCGCGCACGACAGCCGCGGCCACGGGCTGCGCACGTCGCCGAGGACCGCTCTGCGCAGCACGGTCGCCGACGGCAGCACGCGGTAGCGCGCGCCCAGCAGCAGCGGCAGCGCGCGCGTGTGAGCGCCGGCCGGCGGATGCGGGGCGATGCGGCCGGCGGGCAGCTCGCGGTACGCCGTCAGCGCGAAGCCCGCCGCGGGGTCCGCGTCGAGCGCCCGCACGGCCGTCTCGAGGTAGGCGGGCGACCACGTGTCGTCGTCGTGCAGGAAGGCGATCAGCTCGCCGCGCGCGCGTGCCAGCAGACCCTCGTGGTTGCTGACGAAGCCACGCGGCGGGTCGTTGCGCCGGTACGCCACCCGCGGGTCGCCGGCGCGCTCAACGACCGCGCGCCCGGCGTCACCGTCGTCGTCGACCAGCACCTCGACGTCGTCGAACGACTGGTCGAGCACGCTGGCGAGGCTCCGCGCGATCTCGGTCGCGGACCGGGACACCGGCATGCAGACCGACACGCGGGGGGCCGACACGCGCGGAATCCTAGCCAGCGCTTCGGTCCCTGGCCGTTCGTCCAGGGAAGTGGCCGAGCGGTCGGGAGCGCCGGCGCGCCAGTCGATCTCTCAGAAGTGAGATCGCCGCTGTCGATCGTGCGGCCCCTGCGCGGCGGGCGGCCGGCGGCCCTGTGCGCGCTCCTGCTCCTCCTCGGCGGCCTGTCGCACGCACCGTCGGCGCGAGCCGCGGCGGTCGTGGATCGCGACTACTACGGCCTCAACGCGCAGCAGGTCTTCAAGCTGCCCGAGGCCGACTGGGACGCCCAGCTCGACGCGATCGCGCGCACGGGCGTCGGCGTCGTGCGCCGCGACGCGTTCTGGTCGAGCGTCGAGCCGACGGCGCCCGTCGGCGGGGTCCACCGCTACACGTGGACGAAGCTCGATGCCGTGATCGCGGCGCTCGCGCGGCACGGCCTGCGCTGGTACCCGATCCTCGACTACGCGACGCCGTGGTCCGGCGTGATCGACTGGAAGTCCGCGCCCGCGAACCCCGACGACTTCGCCGCCTACGCCGCCGCGTTCGCGCGCCGCTACGGCACGGGAGGCTCCTTCTGGACGCTGCACCCGGAGCTGTCGCCGCTGCCGGTGACCTCCTACGAGGTCTGGAACGAGCCGAACCTCGACGACTTCTGGCCGGACGCCGTCGGCGCGGGCGACCGCTACGCCGACCTGTTCGCCGTCACCGCACCGGCGCTGCGCGCGGCCGACCCGGCCGGCCGTGTGGTGGTCGGCGGGCTCTCGCCGACGAACCTCGTCACGTTCCTCGACGCGGTGGAGGCGCGGCGTCCCGGCCTGATCGCGTCCGCCGACGCGGTCGCGTTCCATCCCTACGGCACGACCTGGACGAACACCGGCGCCCGCATCGCGATGCTGCGCGACTGGCTCGATGCGCACGGAGCGGCGCGGCTGCCGATCGAGATCACCGAGACCGGCTGGGCGACGCCCCCGCTGCTGGAGGAGACGCGCGCGGCGCGCATGGCGACGGTCGTCGAGGGCCTGCCCGCGTCCTCGTGCGACGTCACGCGCTTCATCGCGCACACGTGGCTTACGCCCGACGTCGACGCGAGCGACCCGAACGACTACTTCGGCATCGCGAACGCCGACACGTCGCTGAAGCCGACCGGCGTCGCGTTCGTCGACGCGATCGCCGCCGTCGCGGCGGGCACGGCGGCGATCCCGAGCGACCCCTGCGCCGGGCGGGTGGCGCCGGCCGGCGATCCGGCTCCGACGGATCCGCCGCCGAGCGATCCGGCGCCGACCGATCCGGCCCCGAGCGCTCCGGTTCCCGCGGGTCCCGCGCCGAGCGCGCCGGCCCCCGCTGCTCCCGTCTCGCCGCCCACGGCTGCGCTGTCGCTCGGCACGGCGAGCGCACCCGCACCGACGAGCGCCGACGCCCCCGGTCCGGTGCGCGGAAGCCTCGCCGGAGCACGCCCGTCCGAGCGGCGCGCGCGGTCCGCTGCGCGCCGAGGTCGATGCGCGCGTGCGCGACGCGGCCATGCGCGCCGCACGCGCCGCAGCGCTGCGCCGGCAGCGCGGACCCGCCACGGAGGACGGCGGTGCGCCGCTACGATCCGCCGATCGTGGCTGCGGACGCAACCGGCACGCTGACGATCGACGCCGCCGACGCCGCCGCCACGGCTGACCTCGCCGGCTTCCCCCGCTGGCACGCGCTCGTGCTGCACGAGGGCCGGCCGGTCGCGCGGGTGGACCTCGCCGGCCCCGGTCGCACGAGCGGCCGCGCGCTCCAGTCGGCGGCGCTGCTGCGGTGGGCCGACTGGGAGGCGACGCGCGACGCGCTCGTCGCGCGGCTGCGCGGACGCATGGGGCTGGACGAGCCGCAGACGGTTCCGCCGCTCGCGATCTCCGTCGTCGTCTGCACGCGCCGACGCCCCGACGACGTGCGCCGGCTGCTCGCCGGGCTGCGCCAGCTCGATCCCGCCCCGTTCGAGCTAATCGTCGTCGACAACGACCCCGGCGAGCACGACTGCGAAGCGGATGCGCGCGCGGCCGGCGCGCGCTACGTGCGCGAGGACCGCCGCGGCCTCGACAACGCGCGCAACGCCGCCGTCGCCGCCGCCCGCGGCGATGTCGTCGCGTTCATCGACGACGACTGCGTGGCGCCGCCCGGCTGGCTGCGGCGCCTGCCCGAGGAGCTCGCGAACCCGGCGGTCGCCGGCGTCACCGGCCCGGCCTTCCCGCACGCGCTCGACACGCCGTCGCGGCGGCGGATGGAGAAGCAGGGGAGCCTCGCGCGCGGCCTGCACCGGCTCGAGTTCGACTGGCTCACCGTCCCGATCGCGGGCGCCGGCGTGATCGGCGTCGGCGCGAACATGGCGTTCCGCCGCGCCGTGCTGCTGAGCCTCGGTCCGCAGCCGTTCGCGCCGGAACTCGACGCGGGGACGGCCACCGAGTCCGGCGGCGACACGTACCTGATGGCGAAGCTGCTCGCGCGCGGCCACCGGCTCGTCTACGACCCGGCGACCTTCGTCTACCACCGCCATCGAGCGGACGCGGCGGCGCTGCATCGCGCGTTCTTCGGCTACGGGGTCGGGCTCAGCGCGGCGCTCGCCAAGCTGACCTTCGAGGACGGGGAGCTGTCGGCGCCGGGCACGTGGCTGTGGCTGCTGACGCAGTACCGCAAGACGCAGCAGCGGCGCTTCGCCGGCCTCGCCGACGCGGTCGAGACGCGGCTCGCGTGGGACTACGTCCGCGGCGGACTGCTGGGGCCGCTTCGCTGGCGCCGCGCGCTGCGCGAGGCGCGGGCGACGGCGCGCGTCCCCGCGACCGGCGGGTCGTCGCCGGCGGCCGCCGCCCCGTCCGCCGACGTGCCGCCCGACCGCGAGCCCGCCGTCGCTGCGCCCCCCGATGGCGTCCCCGCGATCTCGGTCGTCGTCCCGACGAGCGGGCGGCCCGGCGCGCTCGACCGCTGCCTCGACGCACTCGCCGCGCAGGACGCCGCGCCGGGCGGCTTCGAGGTTGTCGTCGTCGACGACTCGCCCGCGGCCGACGCCGTCCTGCACCCGCGCCACGCGGAGCGCCTGCGCCTGCGCGTGCTGCGCTCGCGCGGGGCCGGTGCGGCCGCCGCGCGCAACGCCGGCGCGGAGGCCGCGGCGGCGCCGCTGCTGCTGTTCGTCGACGACGACGTGATCGCCGAGCCCGGCCTCGTGTGCGCGCATCTCGCGCGCCACGCCGTCGAGGGCGACGACGTCGCGGTCGTCGGTCCGTACGTTCCGCGTCCGGAGGACGCTTCGCTGGCCTCGTCCGCGGCGGCGCTGTGGTGGGACGACCTCTTCCACGCGCTCGAGCGCGCGCACGGCCAGACCTATCTCACCGCCCTCACCGGCAACATGTCGATCTCCGCGGCCGCGTTCGCGCGCAGCCGCGGCTTCGATGCGCGCTTCGGCCGCACGCGCCGCGAGGACTGGGAGTGGGGCTGGCGCGCGCTCGGGACCGGGCTGTCGCTGCGCTACGAGCCGGCCGCTCGCGCTCGCCACGAGTACCGCCTCGACGCGCCCGGCCGCCTGCGCGCCGCGGAGCTCGAGGGCAGCGGCGACGTGCTGATGCTGGAGCGGCACCCGGGCGCCGCCTCGGCGATGCTGCCGCTCGCGAGCGGCGCGCTGCGCGCCGGCGGACGGACGCGCGAGCTGCAGCGGCTCGCCTGGACGCTCCCCGCCGTGCGCGACGCCGCGCAGACCGCGCTCGGGCTGCTCGAGGCGACGCGCCTGCGCCGGACGTGGGTGCGCGCGTTCAACGCCGCGCAGCGCCTGAGCTACCAGCGCGGCGCGCTGGCCGCGGCGCCGCACCCGCCGCAGGTCGAGGAGCCGCTGCTCGACGTCGACCTCGACGGCGACGCGCCGATCCCGCCGCCGACGCGCGTGCCGCCGACGATCCGCGTGCGCGTCGGCGGGCGCGAGGTCGCGCGCGTGCGGCCGGCGCTCGGGCAGTGGACGCCCGCGCTCGCCGACCAGATCGTCGACGCGGTGCCGTGGCGGCTGCTCGACGCGGCGGCCGCCGCGTGCGGATGCCGGCCCGTCCGCGACGAGGCCCACCACCACCTCGCGCGCACGCTCGTGGTGCAGGGGCCGGCCGACGATCCCGCGGGTGTGGAAAACCTGGCCGGCGCCGGTGTGGCCGTCGCGATCGCCGAGGGCGAGCCGTCACGCCACTGGCGGGCGGTGCTCGCGCGCGCCCAGGCGGCCGAGCAGGAGCTGGTGGCGGTCGCGGTGCCCGGCGTCCGCCTGAGTCACCGCGCGCTCGAGGAGGCGCTCGTCGCGTTCGACGGCGAGCGCGTCGGCGCGGTGCTCGCCTGCCCTCTGTCGGATGTCGCCCCGGCGGCGCCGCTCGTGCTGCACGAGCGCCGCTCGACCGGCGTCGACCTCGACCACGACGCGGTCACGCTCCCGTGGTTCGCCGTCGTGCGCCGCGCCGCGCTCCCGCTGCTGGCCGACGCGCTCGTGGAGGGCGACCCGCTCGCGACGCTCCATGGGCTCGTCGAGCGGCTGCTCGACGACGGCGGGGTCGTCGGCTACCGCGACGTGCACGGCCTCGCGGGCACGGGTCCCCGCCGCTTCGACGGTGCGCGCGCGCTTGCCGCCGTGCGCGTGCTGCGCAGCCGCGCGCCGCTCGCCGCCGGCGCGGCCGAGGCCCGCCGCGCCGCCTTCCTCTGCGCGCGCGACGCCGCGCGCGGCGTCCGCCGTCGCGCGGCGGTCGCCTCGTTCGCGGGGACGCTGACCGGCCTTCAGCAGGCCTGGCGGCGCCGCAACGCGCCGCCGAGCTGAGCGACGCTCTGGTCGCGCCGCGGGAGCGCGATGACCGGCGCGGAGGTGTGTGGCCGCTCGCCGGCGGCGGCGACGTCGGCCCGCTGGGCCATACGGCACAGCACGACGACGGCTCCCATGACGAGGAGCCAGCAGCTGAGCAGCAGTGCGATCACGAGCATCGGACCCACCATCGGCAGTATGCGCCCGGCGATTGAGCCTTGAACGTCTGCGCTCGACGGGCGTGGCGGACGCTACTGCGCCAACCGGCGGGCAAGTGCGACCAGCGTGTGAACGCCCCAGCCGGCGCCGCCTCTGCCGGCGTACGGCTTGCCGTTGTCCCACGCGGTCCCGGCGATGTCGAGGTGCGCCCATGGCACGTCGCCGACGAAGCGGTGGAGAAACTCGGCGGCGGTGATCGAGCCGGCCTTGCGGCTCTCGACCGCGTTGAGGATGTCGGCATAGCGGCTCTTGATCAGGTCAGCGTAGGAGTCGTGCAGCGGCAGGCGCCAGACCGGCTCGCCGGCCGCGGCCGCGGCTTCGCTCACCGCCGCCGCCCACGCGTCGTCGTTCGACATCAGCCCGGCGTGCGAGTCGCCCAAAGCGGTCACGATCGCGCCCGTGAGCGTCGCGAGGTCGACGATCCGCTCGGCGCCCTGTGCGACCGCGTACGCGAGGCAGTCGGCCAGCACGAGCCGGCCCTCGGCGTCGGTGTTGACGATCTCGATCGTCGTGCCGTTCGAGGCGCGCACGATGTCGCCCGGCTTCACGGCGGTGCTGCTCGGCATGTTCTCGGTCGCGCCGACGATGCCGAGCACACGCACGGGCAGTCTCAGCCGCGCGATCGCGCCGACGGCCTCCAGCACGGCGGCGCCGCCGGACATGTCGAACTTCATCTCCGACATTCTCGCTCCGGGCTTGAGCGAGATCCCGCCGCTGTCGAACGTCACGGCCTTGCCGACGAGCGCCAGCAGCGGGCCGTCCGCGTCGACCCCGTCGTATCTGAGGCAGATCAGCTTCGCCTCCTGCGCGGAGCCCTGCGCGACGGCGGCGAAGGCGCCCATGCCGCGCTCGCGGATCTCGGCCTCGTTCAGCGCGTCGAACACGAGCCCCTCGGCCTCGCCGGCGATCTCCTGCGCGCGATGGAACAGGAACGTCGGCGTCGCGACGTTCCCCGGCAGGTTCTGCAGGTGGCGCGCGCGGTTCTGCGCCTCGCTCACGATCGTCGCGATGCGGACCGGCTCGCTTACGTCGTGGTGCGCGCTGAGCAGCAGCGCGTCGAGCGCGCCTTCCTCCTCGGGGTGGTTGCGGAAGGTGTCGAAGCGGAAGCCGGCCAGCACGGTGCCCTCGACCAGACCGGCGACCACGGCGTCGTCAACGTGGTGGGGGACCTCCCAGCAGAGCGTTGCCGTCCCCAGCTCACGCGCGCGGCTATGAACGGCGGCCGCAACGATCCGTGCGCGCTCGGCGTCGAACGCGTCGCGCGCGCCGAGGCCCACGACGACGAAGCGGCGGTCGTCCGCGTGCGTGACGGCGAGGTGCTTGAACGCGCGCCGCGCCTCGCCGCGGTCGAGCAGGCGCTGCAGCGTCCCGTCGGCGACGTCGTGCGCGACGTCCTCGCGGTCGAAGACGCCGACAACCACCGTATCGGCGGTCGTCTCGAGCGGCCCGTCGGTCGTTGCCACGATGCGCATTGCGCGGCAGGTTACCCAGGCGCTCTGCTGGCGGCACATGCGAGGAGGGTCACCTAGCATTCAGGGGCCGGCGCCTGAGCGCCGCCTCCCACACCGCCAAACACGGAGACCCCGATGCCCAAGACCGTCATCCTCGGTGCCGCGCGCACCCCGATCGGCAAGCTCGGCGGAGGGCTGTCCACGCTCGACGCGACCGAGCTGGGCGGCACCGCCATCAAGGCCGCGCTCGAGCGCGCGGGCGTCGAGCCCGAGCAGGTCCAGCACGTCGTGATGGGCCAGGTGATTCAGGCGGGTCAGGGGCAGATCCCGTCGCGCCAGGCGCAGATCAAGGCGGGGATTCCGACGGAGGTCTCCTCCGAGACGATCAACAAGGTGTGCGCCTCGGGCATCCGCGCGGCCGGCATCCTCGATGCGGCGATCCGCGCCGGCGACCTCGAGGTCGCCGTCGGCGGCGGCATGGAGTCGATGTCGAACGCGCCCTACCTGCTCAAGGGCGCCCGCTTCGGCTTCCGCATGGGCGACGCGAAGGCGATCGACTCGATGATCAACGACGGGCTCACGAACCCGTTCTCCGGCAAGCACATGGCGCACGAGGCGAGCGAGGTCGCGGCCGAGCTGGAGCTGACGCGCGCCGACATGGACCGCTGGTCGGTCCGCTCCCACGAGCTGGCGATCAAGGCGACCGACGAGGGCCGCCTGCCGGAGGAGATCGTCCCGGTCACCGTGAAGGGCAAGAAGGGCGACACGGTCGTCGAGGTCGATGAGGCGCCGCGCCGCGACACGACCCTGGAGACGCTCTCGAAGCTGCCGCCGATCTTCATGAAGGACGGCTCGCACACCGCCGGCAACGCGCCGGGCGTCAACGACGGCGGCGGTGCGCTCGTGCTCGCCTCAGACGAGTGGGCGAAGGCGAACGGGAAGACGGCGCTCGCGACGATCGTCGCGCAGGCGCAGGTCGCCGATGACTTCCCCTACCTCGCGAGAACGCCGGCGCTCGCCGCGCAGAAGGCGCTCCAACTCGCCGGCCTGTCGGCCGACGACATCGACGTGTGGGAGATCAACGAGGCGTTTGCCTCCGTCACGCTCAACTCGATCCGCATGCTCGGGATCGACGAGGACAAGGTCAACGTCAACGGCGGCGCGGTCGCGCTCGGCCACCCGATCGGCGCGTCGGGTGCGCGCATCCTCGGCTCGCTTGTGCTGGAGCTGCAGCGGCGCGGCGGCGGTCGCGGCTGTGCGGCGATCTGCTCCGGCGGCGGCCAGGGCGACGCCGTGATCGTCGAGGTGCCCGCGTCCTGAGCGACGCTGGGATCCCCGAGGCGGGCGGCGGCAGCACGGCCGCCGCCTTCTTCGACCTCGACCGCACACTGATGGCGGGCTCGTCGGCGTACGAGTTCGCGCGCGCGTCGTACCGCAACGGCCTCATCTCCCGCCGCCAGCTCGCGGCGGGAGCGTGGGCGAACGTGCAGTTCCGCCTCAAGGGCTCGACCGACGCCGCCACCGACGAGCTGCGCGAACGGATCGCCGCCGCGATCGAAGGCGTTCGCGTGCGCGACTTGCAGCGGCTCGGCCCGGCGGTGCTCGCGGGCGTGCTGCCGCGCATCTACCCGCAGATGCTGCACGTCGCATGGCAGCACCAGGATGAGGGTCGCGCGGTCTACATCTGCACCGCTGCGGCCCATGAGCTCGCGGAGGTGCTCGCGCTCGTGCTCGGCTTCGATGGCGGGATCGGCGCGCGCTCCGAGGTGGTCGACGGCGTCTACACCGGCAGACCGTACGGGCCCTTCACGTACCGCGAGGGCAAGGCGCAGGCGATGCGCGAGCTGGCCGCCGAGCGCGGCATCGACCTCGCGACCTCGTGGGCCTACTCCGACTCGGAGTCGGACCTGCCGATGCTGCGTGCGGTCGGCAACCCGGTCGCCGTCAACCCGGACGCGACGCTCGCCGCCATCGCTCGCGAGGAGGGCTGGGAGGTGCTGCGCTTCGAGCGGCTCGGGCGGCGGCTCGTCGTCGCCGGCTCGCTCGCTGCCGCGGCGACACTCGGCGGCCTCGGCTCGCTCGCGCTCGGCCGCCGCAAGCCGGTGCCGCCGCCACGCCGCATCCCGCCGCGACTCCCGCCCCGTCGCCGCGGATGAGCCTGCACGAGCTGACCGACGAGCAGCGCGCGATCCGCGCGCTCGCACGCGACGTCGCCGAGCGCGAGATCGCTCCGCACGCCGCCGCTTGGGACCGCGAGCATCGCTTCCCGACAGAGGTCTTCACGCGCCTCGGCGAGCTGGGCCTGATGGGCGCGTGCGTGCCGGTCGAGCACGGCGGCGCGGGAGCCGACTTCCTCGCCTACGTGCTGGCCATCGAGGAGCTGGCACGCGCCGACGCGGGGGTCGCGGTCACCGTCGCGGTGCATACGAGCGCGGCGACGCTGCCGCTGCTCGCGCACGGCAGCGACGAGCAGATCGCCCGCCTCGTCCCGCCGCTCGCGCAGGGCCACGAGCTGGGGGCGTTCGCGCTGACCGAGCCGGAGGCCGGCTCCGACGCCGGCGCGATACGCACGCGCGCCGACGCCGAGCATCGCATCGCCGGCACGAAGCAGTTCATCACCACGGGCAGCCACGCGCACACGCTGCTCGTCTTCGCCAAGGATCCCGACGACCGCATCTCCGCCTACGTCGTCCGCCGCCCCGCGGCCGGTCTCACCGTCATACGGGAGGAGGAGAAGCTGGGCCTCAACTCCTCCAGCACCGCCGCGCTCGCCTTCGACGCCGTGCCGGCCGAGCGGCTGGGCCCGCCGGGCGCGGGCATGCGGATCGCGCTCTCCACGCTCGACGGCGGCCGCATCGGCATCGCGGCGCAGGCGGTCGGGATCGCGCAGGCGGCGCTCGACACCGCCACCGCCTACGCCAGGGAGCGCCACGCGTTCGGCCGTCCGATCGGCGCGCAGGGACAGATCCAGCAGAAGCTCGCCGACATGCAGACGGAGATCGAGGCCGCACGCGCCCTCACCTGGCGCGCCGCACGCCTCAAGCAGGCCGGCCGGCCGCACACGGTCGAGGGCGCGCAAGCGAAGTTGCTTGCGAGCCGCGTCGCGCGTCATCACACCGGCGAGGCGATTCAGATCCTCGGCGGCTACGGCTACACGCGCGACTATCCCGTCGAGCGCTACTACCGCGACGCGAAGGTGACTGAGATCTACGAGGGCACGAGCGAGATTCAGCGGCTCGTGATCGCCCGTGCGCTGCTTGGTGACGCAGCGCGCGGGGAAGCGTAGGAGGCGATGCATCAGGCCGCCTTCCTGCTCGGGCTGTTCGCCGCGGTCTTGGCAGCGGTCCTGTTCAGCGTCGGCGTCGCACTCCAGGCGCTCGACGCGCGCACGGAGCCGTCTGAGGAGGGCCTGCGCGTCACGCTGCTCACGCGGCTGCTGCGCCGCCGCCGCTGGCTCGCCGGCGGCGTCATCGGCCTGCTCGGCGTGCCGCTGCAGGTGTTCGCGTTCGAGCAGGCGCCGTTCGTCGTCGTCCAGCCGGCGCTCGCGCTCGGTCTGCTCGTGCTGCTCGCGCTCGGCGCGCGCACGCTCGGCGAGCACGTCGGGCGCGCGGAGTGGGGCGGGGTGCTGGCGATGATCGTCGGCGTCGGCCTGCTCGCCTGGGGTGCGCCCCACCATGTCGAGACGCACCGCTCCGCCGCCGTCCTGGCGCTCGTCCTCGGCGGGCTGGTCGCGCTGTCGCTGCTGCCGATCGCGCTGCGCGGCGGGCGCTGGGACACGGCGCTCGCGGTGACGATCGGCTCGGGTCTCGGCTACGGCGCGACGAACATCGCGACGAAGCTGTTCGGTGACGACGCCGGCGGCGGCCACTGGGTTTCCGCCGCGGTGTGGGCCGGCGTCGGGCTGCTCGCCGGTGCGGGGGCGCTGCTGACGGAGATGACGGCGTTCCAGCGGCTTGCCGCCACGACAGTCGTGCCGATCGCGTTCGCGGTGCAGACGTTCGTCCCGATCGCGCTCGAGCCGCTGTTTTTGCGCGAGCGCTGGGGGAGCGCCGCGCTCGCGGGGCTGCCGCTGCTCGCCGGCCTCGCGCTGAACCTCGGCGCGACGGTCGTGCTCGCACGCAGCCGCGGGGTCAGCACGCTGGCTGCCGGCGGCGCACGGTAGTAGGAGTTGGCGAAACCCCCGCGGCGGCTGGCGGTGCCGGACACATCGCGGATGCGTCGTCCTCGGTCGGCGCAATAGCGCTGCTATTGCCGCCTCCCTGCGTCCTCGCCCCGCTCGGTCCGGCACCCGCCAGCCGCTCACGCGGGTTTCGCCAACCCCGACAGTCGGCATTTACGAGGAGATTCACCTAACATCCGCGCGCAATGAGCACGACCGAGCGCAAGATCCGCGTCGTCGTCGCGAAACCGGGCCTTGATGGGCACGATCGCGGCGCCAAGATCATCGCCCGCGCGCTGCGCGATGCGGGCATGGAGGTCATCTACACGGGCCTGCACCAGACGCCCGAGCAGATCGTGGAGACGGTGATCCAGGAGGACGCCGATGCGGTCGGGCTCTCGATCCTCTCCGGCGCGCACATGACGCTCGTGCCGCGCGTGGTCGAGCTGCTGCGCGCGCAGGACGTCGACGACGTCGTCGTGACGGTCGGCGGCACGATCCCGGCGGACGACATCCCAGAGCTCAAGTCGCTCGGCGTCGCCGAGGTCTTCACCCCCGGCACGCCGACGCAGGAGATCGTCTCGTTCGTGCGCGGGGCCGTCCGCACGTCTGCCTGAAACGTCGTCTCCGCGCGCGCTTGCGCGCATCGCGGGCGGCGGTGGGACGTAGTGCGATTGACTGGTCAGTCAACGCGGTATCATCCGCCGCCGAACCACCACGAACACGCGTTTGCCTGTTTCCTTAGGAGGCACCCGAGTTGAAGATTTGCGTCCTGGTCAAAGAGGTGCCGGACGCCGCCGTCGAGAAGCGCATCGACCCATCGACGGGGCGAATGGACCGCAGCGGGGAGAAGAACCTCAACCCGTATGACACGCACGCCATCGAGGCGGCGATGCAGATCAAGGAGGGCGGAGCGATCCCCGTCGAGGAGATCGTCGCCGTGACGATGGGCCCGGAGAGCGCCGTGCGCGCGCTCCACAAGGCCGTCTCGCTCGGGGCCGACCGCTCCGTGCACCTGACCGACGCCGCGCTCGCCGGTTCCGACGTGGCCGCCACCGGCTACGCGCTTGCGAAGGCGCTCGAGGCCGAGTCGCCGGACCTCGTCCTGCTCGGCCAGCAGTCGGACGACGGCGAGTGCTACACGATCGGCGCGGTCGTCGCCGACCACCTCAAGATGCCGTCGCTCACGCAGGTCATCAAGATGGACGTCGACGGCGGCGCGCTGCGCTGCGAGCGTCAGGCCGAGTACGGCTACGACACCGTCCAGGTCCAGCTCCCGGCCGTCATCTCGGTCGGCGACGCGATCAACGAGCCGCGCTATCCGTCGCTGAAGGCGATCATGGGCGCGAAGAAGAAGCCGCTCGACACGAAGGGTGCGGGCGACGTCGGGATCGACGGCTCGCTCGTCGGCGCGGACGGCTCGCGCGTCGACTGCGGCGAGTTCAAGGCCCCGCCGGCCAAGTCCGCCGGCAAGATCATCGAGGACGAGGACACGAACGAGACGGTCGAGCAGATCGTCGCGTGGCTCGACGAAAGGAAGCTGATCTAGATGGGCGGGATCCTCGTCTACGTCCTCCACTACGAGGGCGCTTTCAACAAGAACTCGCTCGGCGCCGTGTCCGAGGGCGCGAAGCTCGCCGGCGAGCTCGGCACCACCTGCGACGCGGTCGTCGTCGGCGGCTCCGACCTCACGAACGACCTCTGCGCCACGCTCGGCAACTACGGCGCCAAGCGCGTCTTCAAGGCCGAGGGTGCTGAGGGCCTCGCGCAGCCGGTCGTCGACGTGATGGCGAAGGTGATCGACGACAACGGCCACAGCTACGCGCTGTTCGGCGGCGGCCTGCTCGGCTTCGAGATCGGCGCCGGCCTCGCCGCGCGCAAGCAGGCCGGCGTGACGATGGAGGTCACCGGCGTGGTCGTCGAGGGGGGCAAGCTCGTCGCCGAGCGCCCGATCCTCGGCGACTCGCAGATCTCGCGCTCGAAGTACAAGGGCGACCTCGGGATCATCATCGGCCGCATCAACGCGTTCGAGGTCAAGGAGACCGGCGGCGGCGCGGCCGAGGTCGTCGACGTCGCGGTCGAGTACTCGCCGTGGTCGAACCAGGCGGCGATGGTCCAGCGCGGCGAGCAGCGCGGCGCCGACGTGAACATCGAGGACGCCGACATCCTCGTCGCCGGCGGTCGTGGTCTCGGCAAGGCCGAGGGCTTCCAGCTGTGCGAGGAGCTCGCCGGCGCGTTCGGCGGCGCGGTCGCCGCTACGCGCGCGGTGGTCGACGCCGGCTGGTACCCGTACGCGGCGCAGATCGGCCAGACGGGCAAGACCGTCGCGCCGAAGCTGTACCTCGCGGCCGGCATCTCCGGCGCGATCCAGCACAAGGTCGGCATGCAGGCCTCGGAGAACATCGTGGCGATCAACAAGGACGCGAACGCCCCGATCTTCGAGTTCTCCGACCTCGGCATCGTCGGCGATCTGAACAAGATCCTGCCGAAGCTCACCGAGGCCGTGAAGGCCAAGAAGGGAGCGTAGGGACCATGTCCGCCAGCAACGGCATCGGCAAGTCGAACGGCAAGGTCGTCCCGGCGGCGTACCCGCCGCCGGTCGACTCGCCGAAGGAGTTCGTCAAGCGCGGCCTCGACGCAGAGGACGAGCTGATCGAGGTCGGCGTCGCGATCGTCGGGGGCGGCACCGCCGGCCTCGCGTGCGCGAACCGCCTGCTCCAGCTGCTGGCGGACGACCCCGACCTGATGGAGCGCCTGGGCGAGGTGCCCGTGGCGGTCATCGAGAAGGCCAAGACCTGCGGCGGCCACAACCTGTCCGGGGCGGTCATGCGCCCCGGGCCGCTGCAGGAGCTGTTCCCGGAGCTGACGCGCGAGGACTGGCGCAAGGAGGGCTTCGCCTTCGGCGAGGTCGAGAAGGAGGCGGTCTACATGACGCCGACCTCCAAGCTCGCGCTGCGCATCCCGACGCCGCCGCCGTTCAAGAACCACGGCAACGAGATCGTCTCCGTCTCCGCGCTGGCGCGCTACCAGCAGCGCCAGGCGGAGGAGGGCGGCGCCTACGTCCTCACCGAGACGTCGGCGACGCAGCTGATCGTCGAGGAGGGCCGCGTCGTCGGCGTGCGCTCCGGCGACAAGGGCCGCGGCAAGGACGGCGAGCCGCTCGGCAACTTCGAGCCCGGCACCGACATCAAGGCGAAGTGCGTCGTGCTGGCCGAGGGCTGCTGGGGTCACCTCACCGGCGCGGCGATCCGCGAGTTCGACCTCGCCGACGGCCGCGAGCCGCAGGTGTGGGAGCTCGGCGTCAAGGAGGTCTGGAAGGTCCCGAAGCCGCTCGACCGCTTGATCCACACGGTCGGGCCGTGGCCGGCGAAGATTCCCGGCAAGTACGGCCAGGTCGGCGGCACGTGGCTCTACCCGATGAAGGACGAGAGAACGGGCGACCATCTCGTCTCGCTGGGCTTCGTGATCGGGCTCGAGTACGCGGACGCGACGACCTCCGCCCACGACATGCTGCAGGCGTTCAAGCTGCACCCGCTCGTCAGAAAGATCCTCGAGGGGGGAGAGCGGGTCGCGTGGGGCGCGAAGGCGCTGCCGGGCGGCGGCTACTGGTCGATGCCGAAGCTGTCGATGCCGGGCGCGGTGATCGTCGGCGACGCCGGCGGCATGGTCGACACGGCCGCGCTGAAGGGCGTGCACCACTGCATCAACTCGGGCAAGCTGGCCGCCGAGGCGATCTTCAGAGGATTGAAGAACGGCGAGACGTCGTTCGAGTCCTACGAGTACATGATCGAGGACTCGGTGACGGGCAGAGAGCTCTACCAGGTGCGCAACCTGCGTCAGCCGTTCCAGAAGGGCTTCCTGAAGGGCGGTCCGCTCGTGAACCTCGCGATCGCGTCGAGAGGGAAGCTGCCGCCGGGTCGTCTCGCGTGGCACCGCAACGACGAGAAGCCGATGTTCATCGGCAACACGTGGAAGCGCTACCCGAAGCCGGACGGCAGATACACGTTCGACAAGCTGTCGTCGGTCTTCATCACCGGCAACGCGACGCGCGACGACGCGCCGAACCACATCCGCGTGCAGAAGCACGTCCCCCGCGAGGTGGCGGAGACGTGGAAGTGGATGTGCCCGGCGGGGGTCTACGAGATCCCTGAGGACGCGCCCGAGAGCGGTCCGGTCGACGTGATCGTCAACTACACGAACTGCGTGCAGTGCGGCGCGATCACGGCGAAGGGCGGCCGCCTCACGACGCCCGAGGGCGGCGACGGGCCGCTCTACCAGATCACCTGAGCGCTCACGCAACTTCGCGGCGGCGGGGCGGTTAAGGCGGCACATGGCCGCTCGCCTCGCCACCGCATTCCTCACCGTCCTGCTCGCCGCTCCGGCGGCGCTCGCCGTCGCCTCCGAGCGCGGCGCGAGCGCTGCGTCCGGCGCCCCCGCCGGCGCGCGTCTCATCGCCTGCCACCGCGCCCCGTCGATCGCCCAGCGCGTCGCGACCGTCGGCACGTGGATGCGCCCCATCACGGGTGGCAGACGCCTCGCCGTCAAGCTCGATCTGTGGGAGCGCAGAGCGGGTCAGCGCTGGGCGCTGCGCTCCGACGTCCCGGGCCTGGGAAGCTGGGTGATGCCGAGCGACGCGGGCGTCGGCAGCCGCGCCGGTGACGTGTTCAAGTACCGCCAGGCGGTGGGACGGCTCGAGGTTCCGGCCGCCTACCGCTTCCAGGTGTCGTTCCGCTGGAGTACGGCCGACGGGACGGTGGTGCGCTCGATGGACCGCACCACCGCGACCTGCCGCCAGCCCGACCTGCGTCCCGACCTCGTGCTGCGCTCCGTCGAGGCGCGCGCTGCCGGCGGCGGCGCGGTCCGATACGTGGTTCGGGTGGGCAACGAGGGGGAGAGCGCGGTCGCGCGCGCGGCGGTGTCGGCCACGCTGCCCGGCGACGCCGCGGCTGGCCTGCATTCCCGCACGGTCCGCTCGCTCGCGCCCGGCGCGACGGCCGTCGTCCGCTTCACCGGCCCGGGCTGCGCCGCCGGCGGGCAGCCGGCCTCGTTCCTCGCCGACCCTGCGAACGCCGTCGAGGAGTCCGACGAGACGAACAATGGGCTCACCGCGGTCTGCCCGGCCCCGTAGCGTCGCTACACTGGACCGACGATGAAGACTGAAATCCATCCCACGTACCGCGAGGCGCATGTCCGCTGCACTTGCGGCAACGAGTTCACGACGCGCTCTGTCGACAGAGAGATCCACGTCGAGATCTGCTCGAACTGCCATCCCTTCTACACGGGCCGTCAGAAGCTCGTCGACACCGGTGGTCGCGTCGAACGCTTCCAGCGCCGCGCGGCCAAGCGCCGGGCGGGCGCCGAGGCGTAACGGCGCGCCTCGCCTGAGCCGCCTTCGGGGGAAGCGGTCATGAGCGTCACCGACAAGCCAGCCGATACCGCTCCGGGCGGGGACCCGTCCCCGCCCGCCCAGCTGCGCGCTGGGCGCGACGCTCCCGTCGGCGGCCAGGCTGTGCTCGAGGGCGTGATGATGCGCGGGATCAGAACCTGGTCCGTCGCGGTCCGCAAGCCCTCCGCGGAGCAGCTCGCGTCGCACACGGACGGGCTCGCGCCGGACGAGGCGGCGCTCGGCGAGATCGACGTTGTCACCGAGCCGCTGGACTCGTGGCTCAGACGGCATCGCGCGCTGCGCCTCCCGATCGTGCGCGGCGTCGTCGCACTCGGTGAGTCGCTGAAGATCGGCTTCAGAGCGCTCGGCATCTCCGCCAACGCGCAGTTGCCGGAGGAGGAGCAGGAGATCTCCGGCGGCGTGTGGGCCGGCACGATCGTCGTCTCGGTCCTGCTCGCGATCGGCCTCTTCTTCCTGATCCCGGTCGGTGTGACCTCGCTGATCAAGGACCAGCTCAACTCGTCGTTTCTGTTCTGGCTCATCGAGGGTCTGCTGCGCACGGCGATCTTCCTCGGCTATCTGCTGGCGCTCAGTCGCTTGAAGGACCTGCGCCGCGTGTTCGAGTACCACGGCGCCGAGCACAAGACGATCTCGTGCTTCGAGGCCGGCCTCCCGCTGACGCCGACGAACGCCGAAAAGTTCTCGCGGCTCCATCCCCGCTGCGGCACGACGTTCCTCCTGCTCGTGATGGTCGTGGCGATCTTCGTCTTCGCCCCGATCGGGCTGCCCGCGTGGTACTGGCTGGTGGTCACGCGGATCGTCGGAGTGCCGCTCATCGCGGGGATCAGCTTCGAGCTGATCAAGCTGTCCGGGAGACAGCGCCACCGCCGCTGGGTGCGCGCGATCATGTGGCCCGGCATCCAGCTCCAGTACCTCACCACGAGAGAACCCGACCGCGCCCAGCTCGCCGTCGCGATCGCCGCGCTCGACGCCGTCCTCGCCGCCGAGCCCAACCTCCTCACCACCGACGCCAGAAGCCTGATCGGCGTCGAGGTCGTCGCCTAACGGGGCGAACTTCTCGACCTGTGTCACTCAGGGGGTCATATGGACCCTCGGAACGACACAGATCGCGTGATCGGGGCGTTGGCGGCGAGACAGTGGGGGGTGGTCTCTCGTGGCCAGCTCCTCGAGGCGGGACTGTCGCCGACGGTCGTGCGAGACCGCGTCCGGAGCGGGCGCCTGCTCAGATTGCATCGAGGGGTGTACGCGGTCGGGCATGCGCGGCTGCGTCGGGAGGGGCGGTGGCTCGCGGCGGTGCTAGCGGTGGGGCCCGGAGCGGTGCTGAGCCATCGGGACGCGGCGGGGCTGCACGGCCTGCGGCCCGCGAACCACGCACGGACCGACGTGACCACCACGGCGAATCGGCCGGACGAGCCGGGGATACGGGTCCACCGCACGCGCTCCCTCGATGCCGAGGACGTCACGAACATCGCAGGCATTCCGGTCACGACCGTCGCCCGCACGCTCGTCGACCTGGCGGGCCAGATCCCGCACGACCACCTGATCAAGGCGATCAAGGAGGCCGAGCGGCACCGCACGTTCGACCTGGGAGCGATCGAAGCCGCCATGGCCCGCACACGCGGCCGCCCCGGCCAGGGTCACAGAGCGCTCAAAGCGGCCATCGAGGAGTACGCCAGCCTCGGGCTCGCCGCCACCGACTCCACCCTCGAGGATGCCTTTCACCGGCTGGTGAAGCGCGCCGGCCTGCCGAGTCCGGCGATCAACACCTACATCGATGGGTTCCGAGTCGACGCGGTGTGGCGCGCCGAGCGCATCGCGGTCGAGCTCGACGGCTGGGCCCACCACCACACCCGCCGCTCCTTCGAGGCCGACCGCGAGCGCGACGCTGCGCTCACCATCGCCGGCTGGCGCGTCGTCCGCTTCACGTACCGGCAACTGAGCAGCCGACCCGACGCGGTCGTCAGCACCCTGCGTAGACTCGGCATCCGATGATCGAGCAGCTCGTCGAACAGATCGAGGCCCGCTTTGCGGAGCTGGAGCGCCAGATGGCGGATCCCGAGGTGATCGGGAACCGTGAGCGCTACGCCGAAGTCGGGCGCGAGTACGCGAGCCTGGAGGATGCCGCGAAGCTCGCGCAGGAGTGGCGCCGCGCGGTCGACGACGAGGCCGGCGCGCGCGAGCTGCTGGCCGACGACGACGATCCGGAGCTGCGCGAGATGGCCGCCGCCGCGCGGGACCGCATCGAGGCGCTCGACGAGGAGATCCGCCTCGCGATGGTCGAGCCCGACCCGAACGACGAGAAGAACGTGATCGTCGAGATCCGCCCCGGCGCCGGCGGCGACGAGGCCGGGCTGTTCGCCGGCGACCTCTACCGCATGTTCAACCGCTACGCCGAGCGCAAGGGCTTCCAGACCGAGGCGCTTTCCGAGGGCGACGGCCAGTACGCGTTCGCCATCAAGGGCTCCGGGGCCTACAGCGTCTTCAAGTACGAGGGCGGCACGCACCGCGTCCAGCGCGTGCCCGAGACGGAGACGCAAGGCCGCATCCACACCTCCACCGCGACCGTCGCGGTGCTGCCGGAGGCGGAAGACGTCGACGTCGAGATCAACGAGTCCGATCTCCAGATCGACGTCTACAGGAGCAGCGGCCCGGGCGGCCAGTCGGTCAACACGACCGACTCGGCGGTGCGCATCACGCACAGGCCGAGCGGCATCGTCGTCTCGATGCAGGACGAGAAGTCGCAGCTGCAGAACCGCGAGAAGGCGATGCGCGTCCTGCGCGCGCGTCTCTACGAGAGGGCTCTGGCCGAGCAGCAGGCCGCCCTCGCGGCGGACCGTCTCGCGCAGGTCGGCTCCGGCGAACGCGCCGAGAAGATCCGCACGTACAACTTCCCGCAGGGCCGCGTGACCGACCACCGCATCAAGCTCACGGTCCACAACATCGACGCCGTGCTGGGCGGCGAGCTGGACGATTTGACGGCGGCCCTCCAGGACGACGACAAGCGCCGCCGGCTGGAGGCCCAGGCGGTCGCGTGACGACATGGGGGCGCAGGGGGCCGAATTCGCCGAGGGGCCGGCGGTGCGGATGGCGCTCGCGATCGCGACCGCGGAGCTGCGCGACGCCGGCTGCGACACGCCGCGCCTCGACGCCGAGCTGCTGCTCGCCGACGCGATCGGGTCGACGCGCACCCAACTGCATCTCGCGCCCGAGCGCGAGCTGACGCTCGCCGAGTCGGACCGCTTCGCCGAGCTGCTGCGCCGCCGCAGGGCGCGCGAGCCGGTCGCGTACGTGCTGGGGAAGCGCGCGTTCCGCTACATCGAGCTGAGGATCGACGACCGCGTCCTGGTGCCGCGCCCGGAGAGCGAAGGGCTCGTCGAGACCGGGCTGACGCTGCCGACGGGCGCGCGGGTCGTCGACGTCGGCACCGGCAGCGGCGCGATCGCGCTGGCGCTCAAGCACGAGCGGCCGGATCTCGACGTGCTCGCGACCGACGTGAGCGCCGACGCGCTCGCGGTTGCGCGCGCGAACGCGCAGGAGCTGGGCCTCGACGTGACGTTCGTGCAGGGCGACCTGCTCGACGCCGTCCCGGGCGAGCTCGACGCCGTGCTGTCGAACCCGCCGTACGTCGCCAAGAAGGACCTGGAGACGCTCCAGCCGGAGGTCATAGCCGAGCCCGACGTGGCGGTGTTCGGCGGCTTCGACGGCTTCGAGATCGTGCGGCGACTGGTGCCGACGGCGGTGCAGCGGGCGCCGCTTGTCGCGATCGAGGTCGGTATGGGAATGGCGGAGACGGTCGGCGGAATGCTGCGCGAGGCCGGCGCAAGCAGCGTCGAGGTGCAGCACGACCTGGCGGGGATCGAGCGCGTCGTGGTAGGGCGGCGGTGAGCGCGGCGGAGGCGTTTGCCGCGTGCATCGAGGCCGGCGGCGTGGCGGTGTTCCCCGCCGACACCGTCTACGGGCTCGCGTGCGATCCGGAGAACGCGGACGCGGTCGCGAAGCTCTATGCGCTGAAGGGCCGGCCGGCCGACAAGCCCGCGGCCGTGATGTGGTTCGACCGCGATGCGGCGCTGGCGGCGCTGACCGAGCTGGGTGCGCGGACCCGCGCCGCCGTGGAGGCGCTCACGCCGGGCGGCGTCACGCTGCTCGTCCCGAACCCACGCGGCCGGTTTCCTCTCGCGGCTGGTCCGGCTGGGGAGGGGGGCGTGCTGGGCATGCGCATTCCGGTCGTACCCCAGCTCCAGACCGTCCCCCTCGTGGTCCTCCAATCGAGCGCCAACCACTCCGGCGGAGCGGATGCACGGGAGGTGGGCGACGTGCCGGAGGCGATTCGGAACGGCGCCGACCTCGTCCTCGACGCCGGCCCGCTGCCGGGCACGCCGTCGACCGTGATCGACCTGCAGCGGTTCGAGGACACCGGCGCGTGGAGCGTCGTGCGCGAGGGCGCCGTGCCGGCTGCGGAGGTCGCCAGGGCGCTTGGTATCGTCGGCCGCCCATGAGGATCGCGCTCGCCTCCGACCACGCCGGCTTCGCGCTGAAGGAGCACCTCGTCACGGTACTCGCCGCCGCGGGTCATGACGTCGTCGACGTCGGCACAGGCGACGGGGAGTCGGTCGACTATCCGCAGTACGCGGCTCCGGCCGCGCGCATGGTCGCTGACGGGGAGGTCGATCGCGGCGTGCTCGTGTGCGGCTCCGGCAACGGCGTCGCGATCGTCGCCAACAAGGTGCCAGGCGTCCGCGCCGTCAACGCGCACGACGTCGCCGAGGCGGAGATGGCCCGCCGCCACAACGACGCCAACGTCGTGACGCTGTCCGGCGCGCGGCTCGCACCCGACATCGCCGATGCGATCGTCGCGACCTTCCTGGCGACCGGCTTCGACGGCGGCCGGCACGCGCGCCGCGTCGACCAGATCGCCGCCCTCGAGACCACCGCCACCGCCACTGCAACGGAGACCGCATGACCGAGCTGCCGCCCGACTACTTCACCCGCCCGCTGGCCGATGTCGATCCGGAGATCGCGGACGTGCTTGGCAAGGAGCTCGAGCGTCAGCAGCGCACGCTGGAGATGATCGCCTCCGAGAACTTCGTGCCGCAGGCGGTGCTGGAGTGCCAGGGCAGCGTGCTGACGAACAAGTACGCCGAGGGCTATCCGGGCCGGCGCTACTACGGCGGCTGCGAGTGGGTCGACGTCGCCGAGCAGCTTGCGATCGACCGCGCGAAGGAGCTGTTCGGGGCCGAGCACGCGAACGTGCAGCCGCACTCGGGCGCGCAGGCGAACACGGCCGTCTACCACGCGCTGCTGCAGCCGGGCGACACGATCATGGGGCTGGAGCTGGCGCACGGCGGCCACCTCACGCACGGCATGAGAATCAACGTCTCCGGCCGCCTGTACGACATCGCGCCCTACCAGGTCGACCGCGAGACGAGCCTGATCGACATGGACGAGGTCGCCCGCATCGCACGTGAGCGCAAGCCGCGCATGCTGCTCGCCGGCTGGTCGGCGTATCCGCGCCAGCTCGACTTCGCGCGCTTCCGCGAGATCGCCGACGAGGTCGGCGCGCTGCTGATGGTCGACATGGCGCACTTCGCCGGGCTCGTCGCGGCGGGCCTGCACCCGTCGCCGTTGCCGCATGCCGACGTCGTCACGAGCACGACGCACAAGACGATCGGCGGCGGCCGCGGCGGCCTGATCCTCTGCAGAGCCGAGCACCAGAGAAAGATCGACTCGGCGATCTTCCCGGGCCAGCAGGGCGGCCCCCTGGAGCACGTGATCGCCGGCAAGGCGGTCGCGTTCAAGATCGCGATGAGCGACGCCTTCAAGGAGCGCCAGCAGCGCACGCTCGACGGCGCCAAGGCGGTCGGCGCCGAGGTGCTGAACGCCGGGCACGGCGTCTCCGTCCTCACCGGCGGCACCGACGTGCACCTGATCCTCGTCGACCTGCGCGAGTCGGAGCTCGACGGCCAGCAGGGGGAGGACCGCCTGCACGAGATCGGCGTCACCGTGAACCGCAACGCCGTCCCGTTCGATCCGCGTCCGCCGATGGTCTCCAGCGGCCTGCGGATCGGCACGCCGGCGCTCGCGACGCGCGGCGTGCAGGTCGAGGACTTCACGGAGATCGGCCGCATCATCGCCGCCGCCTTGACGCCCGGCTTCGAGCAGCGCCGGGACGAGCTGGCCGACCGCGTCCGCGCGATCGCCGAGCGCTACCCGCTCTACCCCGAGCTGAACACCGCCGCAGCCGTGTAGCGCCCCGGGCGGGGCGCGCCGCGGCGCGTGTCAGGATTCGCACGTGGACGAGCTCGACGCTGTCTACGCGTTCCTCGTCGCGCTCGCGGTCGCGGCGCTGCTGACCCCGCCCGTGGCGCGGCTGGCGGTGCGCGTCGGCGCGGTCGACGAGCCGCGCGAGCGGGGGCTGGCGATGCGAAGCACGCCGCTGCTCGGCGGCCTCGCGATCCTCGCCGGCGTGCTCGCCGCGGCGCTGATCTGGCTGCCGGTCGACCAGCAGACGACCGGGATCCTGCTGGGGGCCGTCACGATCGCCGCCGTCGGGGCGGCCGATGACGTCCGTGAGCTGTCGCCGGCGGTGAAGTTCGCGGGGCAGGTCCTGGCGGCGCTGATCCCCGTTGCCGCGGGCGTGCGCGTCGAACACGTGACGCTGCCGTTCCTCGGCGCGCTCGACTTCGGCACCGGGCTCGGCGGCGTGCTCACCGTGATCGGGATGGTCGCGCTGATGAACGTCGTGAACTTCTCCGACGGCGTCGACGGGCTCGCGGCCGGCGTGTGCGCGATCAGCGCGGTCGCGTTCGCGGTCATCGCGTTCGATCTCGGGCGCGACAGCGCCGGCGTGTTGGCGGCGATCGTCGCGGGCGCGGCGCTCGGCTTCCTGATCCACAACTTCCACCCGGCGTCGGTCTTCATGGGCGACTGCGGCGCGCTGCTGCTCGGCTACCTGCTCGGCTGCGCGGCGGTGCAGGGCTCGCTGAAGACGAACGCGTTGATCGCGCTCGTCGGTCCGCTGGCGATCCTGGCGGTGCCGTTCCTCGACACGGGCTTCGTGATCGCGCGGCGGCTGAAGTACAGACGCGCGCCGTGGTCGGCCGACGCCCACCACTTTCACCACCGCATGGCGCGGATCGGCTTCAGCCAGCGCCGCACCGTGCTCTACCTGTACGCGTGGACGTTCCTGCTGGCCGGGTTGGCCGTCGCGATGCGCTTCATCCCGTACTCCGACCACCACGGCCACTTCAGACTCGGCTGGTCGCTGGTGATGGCAGGGCTCGGCCTGCTCGTGCTGGCGGCGAGCGTCTACCTCGTGGTGGTGCTGGAGATCCTCAAGCTCAAGCGCGTGCGCGCGTGGCAGTTGCGCCGTGCGGACCCCGACACGACCGAGCACGAGATCGTCCAGCAGGTCGAGCGCGAGCTGGAGACCGGCGAGTTTCCGGCGCTGGAGCAGCAGCGCAGGCGTCAGTAGCGTCTGCGCAGCATGTCAGCGCGTCCGCGCACGGTGCGTGCCGGCTGTCACAATGTTGTTACAAGCGCGCGCGATTCTGTAGACTCACAGCGCCCGCGAACTCATGGAGGACATCTTCAGGTTCGCGGCGGTCCCGCGCCGCCTGGTGCGGGCTTTTTGCATCCGGCGGCAACGCCCTACATGTATCCCCCAAACCAGCCAGAACGGCAGCCAGATGACTGCTTCGCACGCTCCGACGAGGACCGCTGACCCGATGATCGTCTTGCGCTACCTCGACCTGTTGCTCGCGGCGCTCGCGCTGCCGGTCTACCTGGTCGCGGACCTGCCGCTGGCAGGGTGGATCACGGGCGCCGGCACCTACGCCGCGCAGCGCGCCATCGGCGAGTACACGGCCCGTCGTGCGGCCGCCAGCGAGGATGCGCGCACGACCGTCGGCCTGATGGCCGGCTCGATGATCGGACGCGGATGGCTCGTAGCGCTTACGATCTTCGCCGTCGGAGCCGCCGCCGGCTCCGATGTTGGCCTGTCCGCGGCCGTCCTCTTCATTGCCCTCTTCACCGTCTACTTCACCATGCAGATGATCTTGCGCCCGTTCGAGAAGGAGAACCCGCGCCCATGAGCTTGAAGCCCCGCCTGATCGCGGCGCTCGCCCCGCTCGTCTTGCTGCTCGCGAACCCGGTTGGCGCCTCGGCGGCGATCAACGAGAGCTATAGACCGCAGAACGAGTTCAAGCTCGACCCCTGGATCTCGATCCACGTCGGCGGCCTCGACCTCTCGATCAACAAGGCCGTCTTCTACATCGTCCTCGCGAGCGCGCTCACCTGCATCACGATGGTGTGGATCGCGAGACGCATGCAGGCGCGCCCGAACCGCGTGCAGACGGCGACGGAGGCCGCCTTCTCCCTCATGCGCGACAACATCACGAAGGGGAACATGAGCGACGCGATGGCGCGCAAGTGGTTCCCGTTCATCGGCGCGCTGTTCCTCTTCATCTGGTTCTCGAACATGCTCGGGTACCTGCCGCTGCCGACGAACACCGAGCACACGGTGAACATCTTCGGCGCACACATCCCGTCGCTCGCGCTCTACGCCGCGACCGCGAACCTGTCGGTGCCGCTCGCGCTGACGCTGGTCGTGTGGGTCAGTTACCACGTTGAGGGCGTGCGCGCGAAGGGCCCGATCAAGTACATGAAGAGCTGGATCCCCGCGGGCGTTGAGGGGGCCGCGTCCGGTCCGATCTTCTTCATCGAGGTGATCTCGCATTTCATGCGGCTGATCTCGTTGTCGGTGCGACTGTTCGCGAACATCCTCGCCGGCCACCTGCTGATCCTCTTCATGGGCGGCGGCCTTGTCGTGCTGCTGAACCTGGCCGTTGGCCTGTCGGTGGTGCTGGGCCTGCTCACCGGCACGATCGCAGTCGCCTTCTTCGTCCTGGAGGTGGGCCTGATCGCCACCCTCCAGGCGTTCATCTTCGCCACGCTCACTGCCATCTACCTCGGCGGCGCGGTCGCCGAGTCTCACTAACGAACCAGGAGATCTGCTGTGGACCTCTCCGTCATCAACACGCTGGCCGCCACGGTCGCCGAGAACGAGGCGATCGGCCGCAAGGCCGGCAAGGCGATCGCGCTCGGCGTCGGCGCCGGTCTCGGCACCATCGGCCCGGGCATCGGCGTCGGCTACATCTTCGGCAAGGTCATCGAGTCGGTGACGCGCCAGCCCGAGATGCGTGACGAGATCACGAGCATCCAGTGGCTCGGCTTCGCGCTGACCGAGGCGATCGTCTTCTACGCCTTCATCTTCGGCCTGATCGCGTTCTTCCTCTCGTAACGTCATGACGCCCGTGATCGCAGCCGCGGAGGAGAGCGGCAACTTCCTCGTCTCGCCCTCCGTGGGCCTGATGATCTGGTTGCTGCTGGCGTTCCTCGTGACGTTCATGATCCTGCGCAAGTACGCGTTCCCGGCGATCGGCGACGCGCTCGACCGCCGCCAGCGTGCGATCGAGGAGTCGATCGACGCGGCCGAGCGCACCCGCGAGGAGGCCGACCAGCTGCTGGCCGAGTACCGCCAGCGGCTGACGGACGCGCGCGCCCAGGCCGACGAGATCGTCGCGAGAGCCGAGCGCGCCGGCGAGGTCGCCAAGGAGGAGTCGCTTGCGGCCGCGAAGACGCAGCGCGAGGAGCTGCTCGAGCAGACCAAGCGCGACGTCGAGGCGGAGACGCGCCGTGCGCTCCAGGAGATCCGCCGTGAGGTCGCCGACCTGACCGTCCTCGCGACGGAGAAGGTCACGCGCAAGACGCTCAACGCGGACGACCAGAAGCGGCTCGTCGACGACGCGCTCGGCGAGCTCGACTTCTCCGCTCTCTCCGGCGAGCGGAACCAGGGGTAGGGAGATGGAGGAGATCGCCCAGGTCTATGCGCGCGCCCTCTTCGAGGTCGCGCAGGAGCAGGGCAAGCTCGATCTCGTGCGCGAGCAGCTCGGGCAGTTCGCCGGGGCGCTCAACGAGAACGGCGACCTGCGCGTGTTCTTCTTCTCCCCGTACTTCTCGACGGAGGAGAAGAAGGACGGCCTGCGCCGCGCGCTCGACGGCGCCGACGAGGCGATCGTCAACTTCCTCGAGGCGCTGCTCGAGCGTCACCGCATGCCGGTGATCTTCCGCATCCGCGACGCCTACGAGCGGCTGTGGGATCAGGAGAACCAGACGTTGCCCGTCGAGGTGACCAGCGCGGTCGACCTCGACGCCGCTACGGTGAAGTCGATCGGCGAGCGGATCGGGGAGCAGACCGGCCAGCGCGTCGAGCTGACCAGCAAGGTGGATCCCTCGATCCTCGGGGGCATCGTCCTGCGGGTCGGAAACTCGATCCTCGACGCCTCGATCAAGCACCGCCTCGACCAACTTCGCAAGCACGTCGCGCAGGCTTGATGGTTGAACCCACGACCACACGCACACGGATGACGCCCGGTACCTTCGCTGGATCGGGGTCATCGGGCTTGCCAATACCGCATGGGTATTGGCTGCGCCCTGCTTCCCCCGCCCAGCTTGGTCCCGCGCGCCCCCGTGCGCGCGTGGCCATGGGCCCAACCATCTGACTGCCGCTGCGCCTGTCACGTCAAGGAGCCAACGAACCTCTCATGCAGATCAAGCCCGACGAGATCACCTCAATCCTGAAGTCGCGCATCGAGGGCCTCGACACCGGCGGGGCGGACCTGACCGAGGTCGGCACCGTGCTGTCGGTCGGCGACGGCATCGCGCGCATCCACGGCCTCGAGAACTGCATGTCGTTCGAGATGCTCGAGCTGCCGCACGACGTGACCGGCCTGGCGCTGAACCTCGAGTCCGACAACGTCGGCGTCGTGCTGTTCGGCGACTGGCAGAGAGTCGCCGAGGGCGACACCGTCAAGCGCACCGGCCGCCTGCTGGAGATCCCGGTCGGCGAGGCGCTGCTCGGCCGCATCGTCGACCCGCTCGGCAACCCGCTCGACGGCAAGGGCGACATCAACACGACCGAGTTCCGCCCGGCCGAGTTCAAGGCGCCCGGTGTCGTCCAGCGCCAGCCGGTCACCGAGCCGCTGCAGACCGGCATCAAGGCGATCGACGCGATGATCCCGATCGGCCGCGGCCAGCGCGAGCTGATCATCGGCGACCGCCAGACCGGCAAGACGGCGATCGCGATCGACACGATCATCAACAACAAGGACACCGGCGTCGTGTCCGTGTACGTGGCGATCGGCCAGCGCATGGCGACCGTCGTGCAGCTCGCCGAGACGCTCGCCGAGAACGGCGCGCTCGACAACACGATCATCGTCGCGGCCCCGGCCGACGAGGCGGCGCCGATCAAGTTCATGGCGCCGTACGCGGGCGCCGCGATGGCGGAGCACTTCCTCTACGCGGGCAGACACGCCCTCTGCGTCTATGACGACCTGACGAAGCACGCCTACGCGTACCGTCAGATGTCGCTGCTGCTGCGCCGCCCGCCGGGCCGCGAGGCGTACCCCGGCGACGTCTTCTACCTGCACAGCCGCCTGCTGGAGCGCTCGGTGAAGCTCAATGACGAGCTCGGCGGCGGCTCGATGACTGCGCTGCCGATCATCGAGACGCAGGCGGGCGACGTGTCGGCCTACATCCCGACGAACGTCATCTCGATCACCGACGGCCAGATCTTCCTCGAGCCGAAGCTGTTCTACTCGGGCGTGCGCCCGGCCATCAACGTCGGCATCTCGGTGTCGCGCGTGGGCGGCAACGCGCAGATCTCGCCGATGAAGAAGGTCGCCGGCAAGATCAAGATCGAGCTCTCGCAGTTCCGCGAGCTGGAGGCGTTCGCGCAGTTCGGCTCCGACCTCGACGCCGACACGCAGCGCACGCTCGCGCGCGGCGAGCGGCTCGTGAAGACGCTCAACCAGGGCGAGCGGGCCCCGCTGCCGGTCGAGGACCAGGTGGTCCAGATCTTCGCGGCGACGAACGGCTACCTCGACCGCATCGACGCCGACAAGGTCGAGCGCTTCCTCGACGGCCTCACGCGCCGCGCGCATGCCGAGGGCGGCGACGTCCGCGGCAAGATCGCCGGCGGCGACTGGAGCGAGGAGACGCAGCATGCCGTCGATGAGCTCGTCAAGCGGTACGCCGAGGATTTCGGATATGACCTGGACGAGGAGGGGCAGCCGCTGACGGACGAGGACGCGCCCGAGGTGCGGCCGACTCGCGCAGAGCCTGCGGCTGCGGCTCCGGAGGAAACGCCGGAGCAGGAGCCCGCGGCGGTTTAGCACTCCATGGCCCAACGAGACGTCAAGAACCGCATCGCGTCGGTCAAGAACATCCAGAAGATCACGCGCGCGATGGAGATGGTCGCCGCCGCGCGCCTGCGCCGCGCCGAGCAGCGCATCGAGGCGCTGCGTCCGTACGCGGGCGCGATCCGGCGCATGACGCGGCAGGCGGCGGAGGCGGCCGGCAACGTGCCGGCGCTGCCGATCCTCTCCGAGCACGAGACCGAGACCCGCGTCGCGCTGCTGCTCGTGACGGCCGACCGCGGCCTCGCGGGCGCGTTCAACTCGCAGATCATCCGCGCCGGCGTGCGCACCGCGCAGGAGTACAGAGACGGCGGCAAGGAGATCGTCTACTACGCGACCGGGCGTCGCGGCGTCTCGTCGCTGACGTTCCGCGGCACGGAGCCCGAGCAGGGCTTCACCGGCTTCACCGAGCGTCCGACGTACGCGAACGCGCGCGAGATCGCGCAGTGCCTGATGGCGGCGTACGTGGACGGCAGAGTCGACCGTGTCGAGATCCTCTACAACGGCTACATCTCGCCGATCTCGCAGGAGGTGCGGCGCGAGACGCTGCTGCCGCTCCAGCAGGCGACGATCCTCGAGGCGGAGACGTCCGAGGAGGCCGAGAGACCGACCGGGCATCACGCGCTCGTCGAGTACGAGCCCGAGCCGGAGGAGATCCTCCAGCGGCTCGTGCCGGACTACGTCGAGATCTCGATCTACCGGGCGCTGCTCGAGTCGACCGCGTCGGAGCTCGGCGCGCGCATGACCGCGATGCGCAGCGCCTCCGACAACGCCGGCGACATCATCACCGACCTCACGCTGGAGATGAACCGCGCGCGTCAGGCGGAGATCACGCAGGAGATCATGGAGGTCGTCGGCGGTGCTGAGGCACTGTCGTAGCGACGCCTACAGGAACCCTCAGGAGAAACCCAACACATGTCAGCAACAGCCACAAAGAACGTCGGGCGCATCGAGGAGATCCAGGGCGTCGTAATCGAGGCCGTCTTCCCGGAGACGCTCCCCGAGATCAACTCCGCGATCACGATCGACCGCGGCGAGGACGGGATCCTCGTCTGCGAGGTCCAGCAGCACCTCGGCGACGACCGCGTGCGCGCGGTCGCGATGGACTCGACCGACGGCCTCGCCCGCGGCACGGAGGTCGTCGACACCGGCGGCCCGATCACCGTGCCGGTCGGCCGCGCGACGCTCGGCCGCATCTTCAACCTGCTCGGTGAGCCGATCGATCTCGGCGAGCCGGTTCAGGCGGAGGAGCGCTGGCCGATCCACCGTCCCGCTCCGACGGTCGAGAACCTGACCCCGACGACCGAGATGTTCGAGACGGGCATCAAGGTCATCGACCTGCTCGCGCCGTACGCGAAGGGCGGCAAGGTCGGCCTGTTCGGCGGCGCCGGCGTCGGCAAGACCGTCCTGATCCAGGAGCTGATCCACAACCTCGCCAAGGAGCATGGCGGCCTGTCCGCCTTCTGCGGCGTCGGCGAGCGCTCGCGCGAGGGCAACGACCTGTGGCTGGAGATGAAGGAGTCGGGCGTCATCGACAAGACGATGCTCGTCTTCGGCCAGATGAACGAGCCGCCCGGCGCGCGCATGCGCGTCGCGCTGTCGGGCCTGACGATGGCGGAGTACTTCCGCGAGCAGGGCCAGGACGTGCTGCTGTTCATCGACAACATCTTCCGCTTCGTGCAGGCGGGCTCCGAGGTCTCGGCGCTGCTCGGCCGCATGCCCTCGCAGGTCGGCTACCAGCCGACGCTCGAGTCAGAGATGGGCCAGTTGCAGGAGCGCATCACCTCGACGCGCCAGGGCTCGGTCACCTCCGTGCAGGCGATCTACGTGCCCGCCGACGACCTCACCGACCCGGCGCCGGCGTCGGTGTTCGCCCACCTCAACGCAACGACGGTGCTCTCGCGCTCGATCTCGGAGAAGGGCATCTATCCGGCCGTCGATCCGCTCGACTCGACCTCGACGATCCTGAAGGCCGACATCCTCGGCGAGGAGCACTACTCGGTCGCCAACGAGGTCAAGCAGATCCTCCAGCGCTACAAGGAGCTGCAGGACATCATCGCGATCCTCGGCATCGACGAGCTCTCCGACGAGGACAAGCTCGTCGTGCAGCGCGCGCGCAAGGTCGAGCGCTTCCTCTCGCAGCCGTTCAACGTGGCGGAGCAGTTCACCGGTACCCCTGGCGCCTACGTGCCGATCGCCGAGACGATCCGCGGCTTCAAGGAGATCATCGAGGGCAAGCACGACGAGCTGCCCGAGCGCGTCTTCCTGCTGAAGGGCACGATCGACGACGTCGTCGCGGCGGCCAAGGGCTAGAGGGGCCGGCCGCCGTGGCACGCACGAAGTTCCCGGTCGAGGTCCTCACCCCCGAGGGCGAGGTCTTCAACGACGAGGTCGAGATGATCTCGACGCGCACCGCGACGGGCTCAATCGGCATCCTCGCCAACCACACGCCGCTGCTGGCGATGCTCGACCCGACGGAGCTGCGGCTCTACCGCAGCGAGTCGGAGATCGTCCGCTATGCGCAGGGGGAGGGCTACCTGCAAGTCGCGGAGGGGCGTGCGCTGATCCTCGTCGAGGACGCCGTGCGCCCCGAGCAGCTCGATCAGGCCGACATCACCGAGAAGCTGCGCGCCGCCGAGGACGCCTACGCGAGAGCGGAGGACGGCTCGGAGGAGCAGCGGCTCGCCGCGCGCGACAGACGCCGCTGGGAGGCATTCCAGCGGATCGCGAGCGGCGCCTGACCGCATGCTCGACGTTCTGCGCACCCCAGCGGTGCTCAGAACGTCTCGCATCGGCCGGGTGGGCCGGGACTGCTCGTATCCTCTCTCGATCGTGGTCGACGAACGCGCGCTCGCTGAGCGGCTCATCTCCTATGACACGTCCCGCCCCGAGGAGCTCGCGGCGGCGGCGGCGTTCGTGAAGGGCTGGCTTGAGGCGCGTGAGATTGAGGTGCGCGAGCACGCGCACAACGGTCTCCCGGTGCTCGTCGCCGACGTCGGCGCGGACGGCGACGACGGTCCGACGGTGCTGCTGCACGGCCACCTCGACGTCGTGCCGGGCCACGAGGAGCAGTACGAGCCGCGCGTCGAGGGCGACCGCCTGATCGGCCGCGGCGCCTACGACATGAAGGGCGGCCTCGCGGCGATGATGTGCGCGGTCAAGGACTGCGCCGAGCAGCGCGACGTGAAGGTGCGCTTCCTGTGCGTGCCCGACGAGGAGGCGGAGGACGTCGACCAGCGCTCGACCGACGAGTTGGTGCGCGCCGGCATGCGCGCCGACTTCGCGATCACCGGTGAGCCGACGAACCTGCACATCGGGATCGAGGCGAAGGGCGTGCTGGCGATGCGCATCGAGGTCTCCGGCCGCGCGGCGCACGGCTCGACGCCGTGGCTGGGCGACAGCGCGGTGCTGAAGGCGTTCGACGTGTTCCGCCGCATCGAGGCGATGGACTTCGCGCGCGAGTCCTCCGAGCTGTTCGACCGCCCCTCGATCAACCTCGGGCGCATCGAGGGCGGCGACGTCTTCAACAAGGTTCCCGACCGCTGTGAGATGGTCGTCGACGTCCGCTACCTGCCGGGTCAGGACCCGGGCGCGATCCTCGCGCAGATCCGCGCGCTGCCGGACGTCACCGTGACGAAGACGCTGATGCGCGCGCCCGCGCACGTCGAGCGCACGAACCCGTACGTGCGCGCGTTGCGCGACGCCGCGGCGCGGACGACGGAGGGCGAGGCGCTGAGCGTCGGTCGCGACGGCGCCTCCGACGCGATCTCGTTCTTGGAGGCCGGCATACCGGCGGTCGAGTTCGGGCCCACCGGCGGCGGCCATCACGGTCCGGAGGAGTGGGTCTCGATCGCTTCGCTGCGCAGCTATCGCGAGGCGCTGACCGCGTTCGTCCGCACACTGCCGGAGTGGCTGGCGCGCGAGCGCACCGTCGGGCCCGGCGGGCTGACGGCGATCGAGGGAGGGCTGGCGTGATGCCTGACTTCCCCCGCCGCGGTGGGCTGTGGCCGAAGTTCCTGCTGGCGGCGCTCGTGATCGTCGCGCTGAGCGCCGGCATCACCGCGACCATCGGGCTCAACACCGTTCAGGGTTTCGTCGACGACCTCAAGCAGGGGGGGACGATCAGAGGTGCGGCTGCCGTCATCACGCAGGCGCAGGCGGGCGACCCGCAAACGCTGCTGCTGATCGGCTCGGACCACCGCTACGGCCATGCCACGAGAGACGCGCGCTCGGACACGATGATCCTCGTGCGGCTCGATCCGAAGGCGAACGCGACGACGGTGCTGTCGATCCCGCGCGACCTGAAAGTCGACTACACGGTGCCCGGCGTCGGCCTGCGCGTCGGCGCGAAGATCAACGAGACGTACACGGACGGCGGCGAGGTGCTGACGGCGAAGGTGATCAGACGCCTGCTGCGCATCCCGATCAACCACATCATCAACATCGACTTCGGCGGCTTCCGGGCTGCCGTGGACGCGATCGGCTGCGTGTACGTCGACGTTGACCGTTGGTACTACCACTCGAACATCGGCTCGGCCGAGCAGTACGCCGAGATCAACGTGCCACCCGGCTACCAGAGACTGTGCGGCCAACAGGCGCTCGACTACGTGCGTTTCCGTCACCTCGACAACGACTTCGTGCGCGCCGCACGCCAGCAGGACTTCCTGCGTCAGGCGAAGGCGCAGTACGGCGTCGCCCAGCTGCTCCAGGATCCGCACAAGCTGACGAAGCGGATCGGCAAGCACATGCGCACCGACGCCTCGCTGCAGTCGAAGGAGGAGTTCCTGAAGCTGGCGCTGCTGGCGGGCTACTCGATCAGCCATCCGGTTCGCCAGATCGAGTTCCCAACGCATTACCTCAACACCCCAGGAGGCTCCTACGTGGTCGCCTCCGATGCCGAGCTCGCCCAGCTGCGCCACGAGTTCCTCTCCCCGCCGCCGGCCCCGCCGACGGAGAAGTCGAGCGGCGGCAAGCGCGGCGGACACGGCAAGCCCGCCAAGCCGCACGGCCCCAGCCTCGCAGGGCTCGTGAATGCCCAGTCGGCCGGCGAGGACTATGCGATCCAGCTTGGCGCGATGCGGTTCCCCGTCTACTACCCGAAGCTGCTCGCGGCAGGGACCCAGTACAGAACGCCGGCGCGCAACGCGAGCGGGCAGCTGATGTATCCGCGCGCCTACCGCATCAAGGCGCCGGACGGCACGATGAAGGGCGCCTATCGACTGGTCGTGGTGGACAACGCGATCGACGGCAATTACTACGGGATCCAGGGCACGAGCTGGACGGATCCGCCGATCCTCAACAATCCGTCCAGCGACACGCGCACGATCAACGGCAAGAAGCTGCTGCTGTTCTATGACGGCACGAGACTGCGGACCGTCGGCTGGAAGACCGCGACCGGCGCCTACTGGGTCCAGAACACGCTGCAGGAGAGACTCACGAACGACCAGATGCTCGCGATCGCGGGATCGCTGACGCGTCTGGGCGGACACTGAGCGGATCCGGGTCGTGCAGGGCTTTTCGCTAGTAGTCTTCGCCGCCGCATGAGCTCCGCGCGCGAACCGATCGCGGTCATCGGCACCGGCTACGTGGGTCTCGTCACCGCGGCCGGGTTCGCCGAGCTGGGCAACGACGTGTGGTGCGTCGACATCGACGCCGACAAGATCGCCCGCTTGGAGGCCGGCGACGTGCCGATCTACGAGCCGGGGCTGGCCGAGTCGATCGCGGCCAACCGCGAGCGGCTGCACTTCTCGACGGAACTCGCGCCCGCGCTCGAGCATGCGCGTCTGCTGTTCGTCGCCGTCGGCACGCCGCCGACCTACTCCGGCGACGCCGACCTGTCGGCGGTCCGCGCGGTGGTCGACGCGATGCCGCCGTCCGATCGCCACGCGCTCGTGATGAAGTCGACCGTCCCGGTCGGCACCGGCGTCTCGATCAAGCGCGAGTTCGCGGCGCGCGGCAAGGACGGCTTCCGATACGTCTCCTGCCCGGAGTTCCTCAAGGAGGGCAGCGCGCTGCCGGACTTCCGCCACCCCGACCGCGTCGTCGTCGGCGACGACGGCGACTGGGCCGGCGACGCGGTCTGCGAGCTGTACGCGCCGCTCGGCGCGCCGCTCGTGCGCACCGACATCGCGAGCGCCGAGATGATCAAGATGGCCTCGAACGCGTTCCTTGCGACCAAGATCTCGTTCATCAACGAGATCGCGAACGTCTGCGAGGAGACGGGCGCGGATGTCGCGGAGGTGGCGAAGGGGATGGGGCTCGACCGCCGCATCGGCGGGCACTTCCTGCGGCCGGGCATCGGCTACGGCGGCTCGTGCTTCCCGAAGGACGTCAGCGCGCTCAAGCAGCTCGCCGGCAACTCCGGCTACCACTTCCAACTGCTGACGGCCGTGATCGAGGTCAACGAGCTGCAGAAGCGGCGCGTGATCTCGAAGCTGCAGAAGCACCTCGGCTCGCTCGTCGGCAAGACCGTCGCGCTGCTCGGCGTCGCCTTCAAGCCCGACACCGACGACATGCGTGAGGCCTCCTCGCTCGTGCTTGCCGCGCGGCTGCAAGCCGACGGCGCGAGCGTGCGCGCCTACGATCCGATCGCCGAAGAGGAGGCGCGTCGCCTGATGCCCGGCGTGCACTTCGCGCCGAGCGCGATCGAGGCGCTCGACGGCGCCGACGCGGTCGTGCTCGTGACGGAGTGGCCGGAGTTCAAGCAGCTCGACTGGGACACGGCTGCGCGCCGCATGAGGGGGCAGCTCGTGATTGACGGGCGCAACGCGCTCGACCCGCGGGCCGTGCGGTCGGCCGGCTTCGCCTACGAGGGCATCGGTCGCGGCGCGGAACGCCGGGCCGCTGCACCCGCGCCTGCCGGCAGCGGGACGGTCGCCTGACGTGCAGGCGCTGATCCTCGCGGGCGGGGAGGGGACGCGGCTGCGGCCGCTCACCACGACCGTCCCGAAGCCGGTCGTGCCGCTCGTCGACCGTCCGTTCATCGTCTTCATGCTCGATTGGCTGCGCGGCCACGGGGTCGACGACGTCGTGATCTCGTGCGGGTTTCTCGCCGCCGGCGTGCACAACGTGCTTGGCGACGGCTCCGCCTACGGAATGCGGCTGCGCTACGTCGAGGAGCCGAAGCCGCTCGGCACCGGCGGCGCCGTCAAGTTCGCCGAGTCGCTGCTCGACGAGCGCTTCCTGATGCTCAACGGCGACGTGCTGACCGACATCGACCTGACCGCGCAGCTCGCGCAGCACGAGCGCACGGGCGCTCGCGCGACGCTCGCGCTCGTGCCGGTCGAGGATCCCTCCGCCTACGGCCTCGTGCGCCGCAACGGCGACCTCAGCGTGAGCGAGTTCCTTGAGAAGCCGAGCCCGGACCAGATCGACACGAACCTGATCAACGCCGGCGCGTACGTGCTGCATCGCGACGTGCTCGCGGACGTGCCGACGGACCAGCACGTTTCGATCGAGCGCGAGGTCTTCCCGACGCTTGTGAACGATGGCCTCTACGGCTACGAGGCGTCCGGCTACTGGCTCGACATCGGCACTCCGGAGCGCTACCTGCAGGCGACGTACGACATCCTCGACGGTGCAGTCAGGACCAGCGTCACCGACGCCTACGACGCCGCCCACCTCGCGGTCGCCGACGGCGCGCAGGTGCACGGACGCGTCGTCGGGCCGGCGCTCGTCGGCGCGGGTGCGCGCATCGCCGACGGTGCGCTCGTGACGGGGCGCAGCGTGCTGGGTCGCGACGTCGAAGTCGCGGAGGGCGCCCACGTCGACGGCTCCGTCGTGCTGGACGGCGCCGTCGTCGGTCCGCACGCGCAGCTCACGCATTGCATCGTCGGTCCCGGCGCGCGCATCGGCGCGCACTGCCGTCTCGGCGAGGCGGTCGTGCTCGGCGAGTGCGTCACGCTCGGAGCCGACAACCAGCTCGCCGCGGGCGCGCGGCTGTCTCCCAACGTGTCCCTTCCCGACGGAGCGATCAAGTTTTGACTCAACCGGCCACCCTCACCCGTCAGGCGATCGACGCGATCGACGCCGCCAAGCAGCTCGAAGACATCCTCGGCCTCCCGGAGCACCTGCGCGACGCGCTGTGGCGCGTCGAGTCGGCCCAGTTGGAGCGGCACGACGCGCCGGGCGGCCTGATCGTCGCGGGCATGGGCGGATCGGCGATCGGCGGGGCGCTTGCGCGCGCGGCGCTCGGCGACCGCGCCTCGCGTCCGCTGATCGTGATGCGCGACTACGGCGTGCCGTCGTGGACGACGCCCGACGCGACCGTGCTGTGCGCGAGCTACTCCGGCAACACGGAGGAGACGCTTGCGGCGTTCGAGGCCGCCGGCGCGCTCGGAGCCCGTCGCATCGTGGCGACGACCGGCGGCAAGCTGGCCGCCGCCGCGCGCGAGGAGGGCGTGCCGGTGATCCCGCTGCCGGGCGCGTTCCAGCCGCGCGCCGCCGTCGGCTACATGCTCGTGATCGCGCTCGAGGTCGCCGCCGCCTGCGGCGTCGCGGAGTCGCTGCACTCCGAGATCGACGTCGCCGCCGCGCACACGGAGGAGCTGGTCGCCGAGTGGGGCCCGGACGGGCCGGAGGACTCGCTTCCGAAGCAGCTCGCGCGCGGGCTGCTGGGCACGATCCCGCAGATCGCGGGCGCAGGCCTGACAGCGCCGATCGCCTACCGCTGGAAGACGCAGCTCAACGAGAACGCGAAGATCCTCGCGCACTCCTCGGAGCTGCCGGAGCTCGACCACAACGAGGTCGCCGGCTGGGTCGGGGCGCCGGAGCATGGGCAGTTCAGCGCCGTGTTCCTCGACGACTCCGACCTGCATCCGCGCATCCGCCAGCGGATCGAGCTGACGCGCGGTTTGATCGGCGCCAGCGCGGCGGCGTCGTTCCGCGTCGAAAGCCGCGGCGAGACGCGCCTGGAGCGGCTCGTGTCGCTGGTGCTGCTCGGCGACCTCGTCTCGCTCTATCTCGCGGTGCTGCGCGGGATCGACCCGACGCCGGTCGACGCGATCGAGCGTCTCAAGGGTGCGCTGATCGGCGGCTAGCAGGGGCGCGCCTCGCGGGCTTCTTGACGAAGCCTATGAGCGCGAGCTGTCTCCATCCCACATAGGGCCTGTAGCCGCGCGCGGCCAGCCAATCGACGTGTTCTTCAAACAGGGTTTCCTGTTGGACGAACAGCTTGGTGCCGCCGGCTCTCTGCAGCGCCCGGATCGTCTCGCCCCACTGTTGTTCGGTCATCATCGAGTCGATGTTGGCGTAGGGCGTGATGTCGCGGATGCCGATTTCCTCGGAGATCTGATGGCCCGGTCTGACGAGCACGGCGACCGGCTCGCCGCGCCGCGTCTTTTCTCTGATCGCTTCGGCTATCGCCGTCACGACGCGGACGTCATGCGGCTGCGAGCGCCTGATGCGCTCGATCTGGGACCACGGCGTCGGGATCTGCGCGAGCGAGCAGACCATCACGCCGATGCCGGCGAACACCAGCAGCTCGGCCAGCTGAGGTCGATGGCCGGGCCGGCGCGCGATCGCGCGGGCGGCGACGATCGCCAGCAGCACGAGGGCATACGACCAGACGGAGAAGAGATCCTCCAGCACCTGCGGGTGCGAGCGGCCGGTGAAGTACGCGCCGACGCCGAGCCCGAAGATGCCGACCCAGACGAGCGCGGCGCTCAGCGCGCGATCGTCATCCGCGACGCCGCGCGCGGCCGCCACCGCGATCGCGGCGACGAACGTGACGTAGACGACGAGGTGGAAGCCGATCGCCGGCATCGGCAGCAGCCCGAAGCCTTCGCTGCCGTAGATGCGCGGGAACAGCAGCAGCATCCCGAAGTGCGGCAGGCCGCCGCCGACCGTCAGCGTCAGGATCGACACGAGCACGACCGCAATCGCGGCGCCGCCGAGCGCTTCGAGGCCCAGCCGCGCAAGGCCGCGCGGCGAGCGATCCGGCAGCGACCAGGCGAGCACGACGAGCGTTGCGCCGACGGCCGGCACGCCGAACTCGGGATTGTTGATGACGACCAGACCGGCAAACGCGAGCAGCGGCAGCATGCGCCGCGTCGAGCGGGTGCCGAGGCGCCGCACGAGCAGCCACAGCAGCACGTACGGCCCGGCATAGCGCATCGGAAAGAGGCTGAAGAGCCCGGCCGGGCTGTAGCGGTTGTCCGGCGGGCCGCCCTTCAGGAAGAAGCTGGTTGCCACGAATGGCAGGAACAGGGCGAGTGTCAGCAGGGAGCTGCCGCCGAGGATGCGGCGCAGGGTGGCGAAGACGGTCGCCATCGCCGCGGCGGTGCCTGCCAGCATGATCGCCGCGAAGACGCCGAGCGAGGCACCGAACAGCGTGAGGCCGCCGGCTGCGATGTAGGCCCAGAGCTGGCCGTACTGGGCGTGGAAGTCGACGAGCGGCGCCTGTCCGTTGAGGATCGAGAAGGCTTCGTCGACGTAGAAGGCCGTGTGATCCCACAGTGCGACGTTGGCGACGTTGATCGTGCCGTCGGTGTTGAACGCCGACAGCAGGTAGGCGACCGTGACGAGCGCCGCGACGGCGAGCGCGAGCGCATGGCGCAGCGATGTCTCGCGCACAGCGCGCGCGATCCGCGCGGTCGTCGCCGGGCGTGCGAGCACCAGCCCGATCGCGAGCGCGATCGCCACGGCGACCACGAGCGTCGGCGACGTGAAGTAGATCGTCGCCCTGAAGCCTCTGCCGCCGGTGAACGCGCCTTCGTAGCGATGCTCTCGCTGGGCGATGACGCAGATGACGACGAACGCGGCGAGCGCGGCCTGTGCGAGCAGCGTCGCGATCGTCGGCACGATCGCGCGAACGCCGCGTCCGCGCAGGGGCCACGCGGCGCCGACGACGAGCAGCGGGCCGAGCAGGGCGAGCACGTAGCGTGCGTGCTCGGTCGGCTCCGGCCGCACCGCATGCAGCTGGTAGAAGCGCGGCCATATGTGCTCCGCACCGGTCGGCTCGAACAGCGCCCGCCCAAGCGGCGGGCCGAGCAGCACGACGATCGCGAGCAGGACAAGCGCGCACGGCAGCGCCGCGAGCCATGCGGACTCGCCTGCGCTGAGCGCATGCGCCGACGTCACTGACCGGAGACGTCCCCCGACGCGTCCGATGCGCGATCCCCCGACGGCCTCAGCCCGATCAGGGGCCTTTGCCGACACCGGACCACTCTACCGGAACGATTTCGTGGAAACCGGTGCGTCAGTCGGGGTCAGGGCCGCGAGACGAACTCGATCAGTTCGAGCCCGGCGGCTTCCCGCGAGGCGGTGTAGCCGGCGGCTTCCAGGAACGCGATCAGTTCGGGGAACAGCGTCTCGTGCGGGATGATCAGCCGCCGGCCGCCCGCACGGCGCAGCGCCGCGATCGCGTCGGCCCACTGCTTCCGGGTCATCATCGAGCCCATGTTGGCGTAGGGCGTCACGTCGTCGAGGCCAAGCTCGTAGGCGATCCGGTGCCCTAGCATCATCAGCAGCGCGACCGGCTCGCCGCGATGCGTCATCTGGTCGACGACTCTGGTCGTGAGCACGGCGACCTGCTCGCGCGTCGGCCTCGTGCGCTGCAACCGCTCGATCTGCGACCACGGCGTCGGCGTCTGCGCCAGCGAGCAGGCCATCGCTCCGATGCCGGCGAGCACGAGCAGCTCGGCGAGTCGCGGCCGTCGCGACGGACGGCGCAGGATCGCCCTGACGACGACGAGCAGCAGCAGCTCGAGCGCGAGCGCCCAGGCGGAGAACATGTCGATCAGCACGTGCGGATGCGAGCGGCCGACGAAGTAGCCGCCGGCGCCGAGGCCGAACAGCCCCGCCCAGGCGAGTGCCGCCGTCAGCGCCGGCGCATCGTCGCTGGACGGCGCCGCCGCGCGCAGCAGCGCGACGACGAGCGCGGCCGCGAACGTCAGGTACACGACGAGGTGCAGGCCGAGCGCCGGCATCGGCAGCAGGCCGAACCCTTCGGCGCCGTAGATGCGCGGGAAGGCGGCCAGCATTCCGAAATGGGGCAGCGAGCCGGCGACGGCCAGCGTCAAGGCGCAGGTGAGCGCGAGCGACAGGGCGACGCCGGCGAGCGCGCTGCCGGCCAGCCGTGCGAGCGCACGCCGGGAGCGATCGCCGGTCGCCCCAAGCGCGACGAGCGTCGCAGCGCCCGCCGGGAAGCCGAACTCCAGGTTGTTGATCGCGACGAGCCCGGCGAGCGTGAAGAGGGCCAGCGGCGCCGTTGCCGTGCGGCGCTGCACGCGCCGCACGGCCAGCCACAGCAGCACGTAGGGCCCGGCGTAGCGGATCGGGAAGACGCTGAACAGGTTGGCCGGGCTGTAGCGGTTGGAGAGCGGACCGGCCTCCATGTAGAAGCTCGTCGCAACGAACGGCGCGAACAGCGCCGCCGCGGCCGGCCACCCGCCGACGAGCCGGCGGAGCGTCGCGAGGACGGCCGCGACGGCGCCCGCGGTGCCGGCGAGCATGATCGCGGCGTAGACGCCGAGCGAGGTGCCGAACAACGTGAGGCCGCCGGCTGCGATGTAGGCCCAGAGCTGGCCGTACTGGGCGTGGAAGTCGACGAGTGGCGCGTGGCCGTTGAGGATCGCGAACGCCTCATCGGTCCAGAACGCGATGTTGTCGCTGACGGACTGGTTCGCGAGTTCGATCGTCGCGTCGGTGTTGAACGCCGACAGCAGCCACAGCGCGACCAGCAGGGCGGCTGCAGCCAGCGCGAGCGCTCGCGAGCGCGGCGTCTCCCGCAGCGCCTGCGCGATCCGACTGCTGATGCGCTCGGAGCGCAGGAGGCACGCGCCGAGCAGCGCGAGCAGCACGGCCACGACGAGCGTGGCGATTGACAGGACGACCATCCGACGCGGCGCTTCATGGCCGACGACGAAGCCCTTTCCGTAGAGATGCAGCTGCTGCGCCGTGATGCAGGCGACGACGAATGCGAGCAGCACGACGTGTGCGGCCGCGGTGGCGGCGCGCGCCACGTCGCCGCGGACGTGGCGTCCGGCCAGCGCGAGCGTCGCCGCCGCGACGAGCAGCGGACCGGTCAGGGCGATCAGGTAGCGCGCGTGCTCGGTCGGCTCCGGGCGCACGATCTGCGCGTTGTCGTACTGATGCCAGATCGTGGTGCCGCCGGGCGGCGCAAGCAGTGCGCGGCCGAGCGGGGGGCCCAGCACGACGATCGCGGCAAGCAGCAGCAAGGCGCACGGCAGGACGACGAGCCACGCCGCCTCTGCGGCGGTGAGGGCGCGCGCAGCCCGAGTCGCTGCGACGCGTCTCCCCCGGACGGCGCGGCCATGGGTTGATACCCCGGCCGACACATGTTCAATTTACAGGAAGACTGAGTGATAGCCGGACGGCTCCGTGCCCGAGCAGAACCTTGACACGCCTCTGGTAAGGTTGGTCGCCGGATGGCGGACGGCGACGCACTGACGATCCACGAGGCGGCCGAGACAACCGGCTGGTCGCCGCGCATGCTGCGCTACGTCGAGCGCAGCGGGCTCGTCGCGCCGGAGCGCTCGTCCTCCGGCTACCGGCTCTACGGGCCGGCGGAGCTGCAGCGCCTTCGCACCCTGCGAGAGCTGCTCGAACGCTTCGAGGTCGGCCTCTCGGAGATCGGCTTCGCGCTGCGAATGCGGCGCGACCCCGATCTGCGCGTGGCGATCGAGGAGTGGTTCGAAGCCGAGCCGCACCGCCCGGACCACGTCGACGCCGCCGACTGGCTGCGCTGGGAGCAGGAGAAGCACCAGCGGCTGCTCAACACACAACTGATGGAGACCGCGCCACGATGACCGCCCTGTCCAGCAAGACCGACTTCAAGGTCGCCGACCTCTCGCTCGCCGACTTCGGCCGCAAGGAAATCCGCCTCGCCGAGCACGAGATGCCCGGCCTCATGTCGATCCGCGAGGAGTTCGCGGCGAGCCAGCCGCTCAAGGGCGCGCGCATCATGGGCTCGCTGCACATGACGATCCAGACGGCGGTGCTGATCGAGACGCTGACCGCGCTCGGCGCCGAGGTGCGCTGGGTCTCCTGCAACATCTTCTCGACGCAGGACCACGCCGCGGCCGCGGTTGCGGTCGGCCCGAACGGCACGCCGGACGATCCGCAGGGCGTCCCCGTCTTCGCCTGGAAGGGCGAGACGCTCGAGGAGTACTGGTGGTGCACCGAGCAGGCGCTCACCTGGCCGGGCGAGGACGGCCCCAACATGATCCTCGACGATGGCGGCGACGCCACGCTGCTCGTCCACAAGGGCACCGAGTACGAGGCCGCCGGCGCCGTGCCGGACGACCAGCCCGACGACCCCGAGGAGTGGGGCGTGATCCTGCGCCTGCTGCGCAAGACGCTCGCCGAGGACCCGCAGAAGTGGACCAAGATCGGGCAGGGCATCAGGGGCGTCACGGAGGAGACGACGACCGGCGTCCACCGCCTCTACGAGATGATGGAGGCCGGCACGCTGCTGTTCCCGGCGATCAACGTCAACGACTCCGTCACGAAGTCGAAGTTCGACAACCTGTACGGCTGCCGCCACTCGCTCGTCGACGGCATCAACCGCGCGACCGACGTCATGATCGGCGGCAAGGTCGCCGTCATCTGCGGCTTCGGCGACGTCGGCAAGGGCTGCGCCGAGTCGCTGCGCGGCCAGGGCGCGCGCGTGATCGTCACCGAGATCGACCCGATCTGCGCGCTGCAGGCAGCGATGCAGGGCTACGAGGTCAAGACGCTGGAAGACGTCATCGACGAGGGCGACATCTTCATCACGACCACGGGCAACAAGGACATCATCACCGCCGACCAGATGGCGCGCATGAAGCACCAGGCGATCGTCGGCAACATCGGCCATTTCGACAACGAGATCGACATCGCCGGCCTCGCGAAGTTTCCCGGGATCGAGCGGATCAACATCAAGCCGCAGGTCGACGAGTGGAAGTTCCCCGACGGCCACACGATCATCATGCTGTCCGAGGGGCGCCTGCTGAATCTCGGCAACGCGACCGGCCACCCGTCGTTCGTGATGAGCAACTCGTTCACGAACCAGACGATCGCCCAGATCGAGCTGTTCACGAAGAACGACGAGTACGAGAGAAAGGTCTACGTGCTGCCGAAGCACCTCGATGAGAAGGTCGCGCGGCTGCACCTCGACGCGCTCGGCGTGAGACTCACGAAGCTCACCCCCGAGCAGGCCGCGTACATCGGCGTGCCGGTCGAGGGCCCCTACAAGCCGGATCACTATCGCTACTAGAGCAAGACCGAAGCGCCCGTCCCACGACGTCGCCGACCTCGGCCTGGCCGAGGCCGGCGACGCGCGGATCGCGTGGGCGGAGGAGCAGATGCCGGTGCTGCGCTCGATCCGCGAGCGGTTCGCGCGCGAGCGGCCGTTCAGAGGCTTGCGCGTCGGCGTCTGCCTGCACGTCACGACCGAGACGGCGAGCCTCGTCCGCACGCTGATCGCGGGCGGGGCCCACGTCGCGCTGTGCGCGGCGAATCCGCTGGACACGCAGGACGACGTCGCGGCCGCGCTCGTGGAGCGCGACGGCGCCGCCGTCCACGCGATCCACGGCGAGGACATGGCGACCTACTACCGCCACATCGAGGCGGTGCTCGACACCAGACCGCAGCTGACGATGGACGACGGCGCCGACCTCGTCTCGACGCTGCACGCCAGCCGCCCGGCGGCGCTGAGCGACGTGATCGGTGGCACGGAGGAGACGACGAGCGGCGTCGTGCGGCTGCGCGCGCTGGAGGCTGCCGGCCAGCTCGGCTTCCCCGTCGTCGCCGTCAACGAGGCCCGCACGAAGCGCCTGTTCGACAACCGCTACGGAACGGGCCAGTCGGCGCTCGACGGGATCCTGCGGGCCACGAACGTCCTGCTGGCCGGGCGCGTCGTCGCGGTCTTCGGGTTCGGCTGGTGCGGGCAGGGGATCGCCCTGCGGGCGAAAGGATCCGGCGCGCACGTGGTCGTCTGCGAGGTCGACCCGGTGCGCGCGCTGGAGGCGAAGCTGGAGGGCTACGAGGTGCTGCCGGGCCTCGCCGCCGCCGCCAAGGCCGACGTGCTGATCACCGCGACCGGCAATCGCGACGTCGTACGGCGCGAGCACTACGCGGCGATGCGTGACGGTGCCGTCATCTGCAACGCCGGCCACTTCGACGTCGAGTGCGACCTTGCCGCGCTGCGCGAGCTGGCAGTCGAGCGCCGCCAGGTGCGCCCGTACGTCGAGCAGCATGTGCTCGCGGACGGGCGGCGCATCAACCTGCTGGCGGAGGGGCGCGTCGTGAATCTCGCTGCCGCCGAGGGCAATCCGGCGGCGGTAATGGACATGTCGTTTGCCAACCAGGCACTCGCTGCCGAGCACCTCGTCAGGCACGCGGGCAGCCTGGAGCCGCGCGTGCATGGCGTCCCGAGCGCGCTCGACGACGAGGTCGCACGCCTCACGCTCGCCGCCTCCGGCGTCGAGATCGACGCGCTCACGGACGCCCAGCGGGAGTATCTAACCGCCTGGGAGCACGGAACCTGACAGTCCGCCGGTCCGGGCCCGCGCGCGGGCGAGGCGTTCGCTAGCCTCCGGCGCCGCATGAAAGCCATGGTCCTCGCCGCGGGTCTCGGGACTCGCCTCCGCCCGCTCACGTTCGAGCTTCCGAAGCCGATGGTGCCGGTCCTCGACCGGCCCGTGATGGCGCACATCGTCGACCTGCTCGACCGCCACGGCTACAGCGACGTGATCGCCAACCTGCACTACTTCCCGGACACGATCCGCGAGTACTTCGGCGACCGGCTCGTCTACCGCGAGGAGCCCGAGCTGCTCGGCACCGCCGGCGGCGTGCGCAACTGCGCCGACTTCCTCGACGGCGACACGTTCCTGATCATCTCCGGCGACGCGCTGACCGACATCGACCTCGAACGGTTCGTCGCCCGTCACAAGGCGGCCGGTGGGATCGGCACGCTCGCCGTCAAGCGCGTCGAGAACACGCGCGAGTTCGGCGTCGTCCTGCACGACGCCGACGGGCGCATTACCGGTTTCCAGGAGAAGCCCGACCCGGCCGAGGCGCTGTCCGACCTCGGCAACTGCGGGATCTACCTGTTTGAGCCGGAGATCTTCGACTACTTCCCGAGAAGCGACTTCGTCGACTGGGCGAACGACGTGTTCCCGGCGCTGCTCGCCAACGACGTGCCGTTCCACATCCACGAGATCGACGAGTACTGGAACGACGTCGGCTCGCTCTCCGAGCTCAAGGAGGGCACGTTCGACGCGATGCGGGGAGAGCTGAAAGTCGAGCTGCGCGGCGAGGAGGTTGCTCAGGGCGTGCGCATCTGCGAGGGCACCGAGCTGACCGACGCGACGCTGATCGAGCCGCCGGTGTGGATCGGGCGCAACGTCACGATCGCGCCGGGGGTGCGCCTGCAGGGACCGCTCGCGATCGGCGACGGCGTCACGATCGGCGAGGGCGCCGCGCTGAAGGACTCGGTCGTGCTGCCCGGCACCGAGATCCCGCCGCACACGATCCTGATCGGCGCGATCACCGGCTCGACCGGGATCGTCGAGCGGCTCAAGCCGCGCGGCTAAGCCGGCTCGTAGCGCTCGCGCCGCTGCTCCTCGCGCTCGGATTGCGCGAGCATGCGCGTGAACAGCACGACGAGCGCGATTCCCATCACGATCGACTGCTCGATCGCCATGATCACGCCCGCGAGCGCCTGGTCGGAGTCGGGGTCGAGCCCCCAGTAGTGCGGCTGGTTCGTGTAGTAGCTGAAGAGGGCGTTCGGCGCGAACGTCAGCATGATCCCGAGCAGGCCAACCGTCGCCTTCGTGCTGACCATGTAGACGATCGGTGTCGTGCCCTCGCGCCGCAGCCGCGTCGAGACCGGCGACAGCAGGTGCCACCAGTAGAGGAAGCCGGCGAGCGTGAACGAGAGGTGCTCCAGCACGTGGATGCCGGTGTGCTTGGCGGCGGCGTCGTAGAGCGCGGGGATGTGCCAGAGCCACATCGCGCCCGTGTAGAGGAAGACCGCGAACAGCGGGGCGGCGAGGAAGCCGACGCGCTGCTCGAGCCGGTGGATGCGGCGCGTCGCCGGGCGCAGCAGCACCTTCGTGAGGCCGAGGATCAACAGGATCGGCGCGACGTCGAGCAGGAGCACGTGCTGGACCATGTGCATCGCGAGGATCTGCTCGCCGAGCCGGTCGATCGGCGAGCAGAGCGCCGCGACCAGCACGAGGATTCCGCTCAGAAAGACGAGCAGGCGCCCGACGCTCGGCGGATGCGGCTCGCCCGGCGCGCGCGCCTGGCGCCAACGCCACACGTAGACGCCGACGTACAGCGCGAGCGCGATGACGACGCCCGGGTCGAACGTCCACGATGCGTCCGGAGACATGCGCGCGGATTGTCGCACTCCGGTGCTGTAGGGCGGGAGGTGCCGGCGCCACGCTGACCGCATGTCCGCGCCCGAGCCGTCCGCCGAGTCGCCCGCACGCGTCGTCCCGGCGCTGCGCGGCGCGCTCGCGCGCGCATGGGGCGAGCTGGCCGCCGCGCTCGCTCCGCCGGCCTGCCTCGCCTGCCGCGCGCCGCTCGCGCGGGCTGGTGACGAGCTGTGCGTTGGTTGCCGCCGCGCGCTTCCGTGGCTTCCCGAGCCGCGCTGTCGCCGCTGTGGACTGCCGCTGCCGTGCGCGCCGCGCGGCCGCGCCTGCCCAGCCGCCGGTGCGGCGTTCGCACAGGCGTGGGCGCCGCTTGCGCACGACGGGCCGGCGCGCCAGCTCGTCGCGGCGCTGAAGTTCCGCGGCGCGCTGCCGGCGGCGCGCCTGATGGCAGCGCAGATCGCCGCCTCCGCGCCGCCCGAACTGCTCGACGGGGCGGTGCTCGTGCCCGTGCCGCTGCATCCGGCGCGCCGCCGTGCCCGCGGTTTCGACCAGGCGGCGCTGATCGCGTCCGCGCTCGCCGTGCGCACGGGCCGGCCGCTGCACGCCTGCCTGCGCCGCGGAGGCCCGGCAACGCGCCAGCTCGGCGCCGATCGCGCTGCCCGCCATGCGGCTGCGGCGCGCCAACGGCTCGTGGCGGGCGAAGCCGTCCCGCGCCATGCGCTGCTCGTCGACGACGTCCATACGACGGGCGCGACACTCGACGCTTGTGCCGGCGTCCTGCGCGCGGCGGGGGCGCAGCGCGTCAGCGCGCTCAGCTACGCACGCACCCTGCCACGCTGACCTGCGGGAAGCCACGGTTGGAGACCGACCGTTGGCGCGTCTACGATCGGGGAAAGACTCCACCCCACACGACGCAAAGGGGGCGCATCATGCGCATCGCGGTCAAGGGACGGAACACCCACGTTGGCGACAGATTGCGGGAGCACGTCGAGAAGCGCTTCCGCGCGATCGCCCGCCAGGTGTCCGAGCTGGCCGAGCTCGAGCTGGAGCTCAGCGAGGAGAGAAACCCCGCCATCGCGGACCGCGAGATCGCCGAGGCGACGCTGTACCTCAAGGGGATCACGCTGCGCGCGCGCGCCGCCTCCAGCGACCTCATGCACTCGATCAACGAGTGCGAGGACCAGCTCGCGCGGCAGGTGAAGCGGCACCGCGAGCAGCGCCGCAAGCGCCGCGCGACGCGCGCCGCCCAGCAGGCCGTCAACCGCTTCTCGAACGGTGGCATGACGGCCGCCTGAGCCGGCGTTTCGGCCCCGGTCTAGAGGGTCACACGAGGGTTGCATCGCGGCATGCGGCCGCTGCTACGCTAGGCCGCATGTCGCTGATCGATCGTGCGCTGCGCTTGGGGGAGGCCAAGAAGTTCAGGTCATACGAGCAGCGTGTAGCGCGAATCAACGAGCTCGAGCCGCAGATGCGGGAGCTCACCGATGCACAGCTGCGGGCAGCCGCCGACTCGCTGCGCGCACGCGCCCGCGGGGAGGGCGCCGAGTCGCTTGACGACCTGCTGTACGAGTGCTTTGCGCTCGTGCGCGAGGCAGGTCGGCGGACCATGGGGATGCGCCATTTCGACGTCCAGATGATCGGCGGGATGGTGCTGCACGACGGCGCGATCGCCGAGATGCGCACCGGCGAGGGCAAGACGCTCACGGCCACGCTGCCGGCGATCCTCAACTCGCTCGCGGGCAAGGGCGTGCACATTGTCACCGTCAACGACTACCTGGCGCGCCGCGACGCCGAATGGATGGGCCCGATCTACGAGCTGCTCGGCGTCAGCGTCGGGATCCTGCAGTCGATGCAGCCGCTTGAGGACAAGCACCTCGCCTACGCGTGCGACCTCACCTACGGCACGAACTCCGAGTTCGGGTTCGACTACCTGCGCGACAACATGGCGCCGACGCTGCAGGACAAGGTCCAGCACGGCGGGCGCGATCTCGGCGAAGTGCGCTCGGCGAAGGACCGCCTCGATCGCCGCTCGGCCGCGCACACGTACGCGATCGTGGACGAGGTCGACAACATCCTGATCGACGAGGCGCGGACGCCGCTGATCATCTCCGGCGCGCCCGAGGACTCGTCCGACGTCTACGCGAAGTTCGCGCGCCTGGCGCCGATGCTGACGCCCGGTGAGATGCCGAGAGGGCTCGATCCGAGGCAGAAGAAAGAGTTCGTCGCCGACTACGACTACGAATTCGACGAGAAGCACAAGACGATTTCGATCACCGAGCGCGGCGTCGAGAAGGCCGAGCGGTTCCTCGGCATAGATCACCTCTACCGCGCCGAGAACGGCTACCTCGTCAACCATCTGATCCAGGCGCTGAAGGCCGAGTCGCTCTACAGACGCGACGTCGACTACGCGGTGATCGACGACGAGGTGCAGATCATCGACGAGTTCACCGGGCGCATCCTCGAGGGGCGCCGCTGGTCCGAGGGCCTGCATCAGGCGATCGAGGCGAAGGAGGGCTGTCGTCTGACGGAGGAGAACCAGACGATGGCCTCAATCACCTACCAGAACTACTTCCGCCTCTACGACAAGCTCTCCGGCATGACCGGCACCGCCCTCACCGAGGCGACCGAGTTCATGAAGATCTACGACCTCAGCGTCGTGCAGGTGCCGACGAACCGGCCGATGGTCCGCAAGGACAACAACGACCAGGTCTACAAGACCAAAGAGGGCAAGTGGACGGCGGTCGTCGAAGAGATCGCCGAGCGCAATGCAAGAGGTCAGCCGGTGCTGGTCGGGACGATCTCCGTCGAGGTCTCCGAGCTGCTGGGCGAACGGCTCAGGCAGCGCGGCATCAAGCACACGATCCTCAACGCAAAGCCGGAGCATGCCGAGCGAGAGGGCGAGACGGTTGCTGAGGCGGGCCGTCCCGGCGCGGTCACGATCGCGACGAACATGGCCGGTCGCGGCGTCGACATCAAGCTGGGCGGCAGCCCCGAGCATCTCATCCGCCACGAGCTCGCGAAGCTCGGCCTGCAGCCGGGCGATCCGGACTACGAGGAGCATGAGGCGCGCCTGATGCCGGAGCTCGAAGCGCGCTGCGAAGAGGACCGCAAGCGCGTGATGGAGGCAGGGGGTCTCTACATCGTCGGCACCGAGCGCCACGAGTCCCGCCGCATCGACAATCAGCTGCGCGGTCGCGCCGGCCGCCAGGGCGATCCCGGCGAATCGCGCTTCTTCCTGTCAGCCGAGGACGACCTCGTGCGCCTCTTCGCCGGGGAGCGCATCTACCGCATCCTCGACCGCTTCGGGACGACCGACGACGAGGGTCGCGAGGAGCCGATCGAGGCCGGCATGCTGACGAGACAGATCGAGAAGGCGCAGAAGAAGGTCGAGGAGCAGAACTTCCTGATCCGCAAGCGCGTGCTCGACTACGACGACGTCATGAACGAGCAGCGCCGCATCATCTACGCCTATCGCGACGAGGTGCTCGAGGGGCGCGACATGGGCGAGCAGGCGCGCGAGGAGATCGCGAACATGCTCGGCCGCGTCGTCGACGAGTTCACCGCCGGCGACTACGCCGAGGACTGGGACCTCGAGGGCCTGTTCGCGCGCATCGCGGAGATATTCCCGGTCAGCTTCGGGCTTGAAGACGTCGACCCGCAGAGGACCAACCGCGACGAACTGACGGAGAGACTGGTCGAGGACGCGCTGCGTCTCTACGACGAGCGCGAGCGCGAGCTCGGCGACGAGCTGATGCGCGTGCTGGAGCGCTACCTGCTGCTCCAGACGATAGACCTGCGCTGGCGCGAGCACCTGTATGACATGGACTACCTGCGCGAGGGCATCGGCCTGCGCGGGCTGGCTCAGGTCGACCCGCTCGTCGCGTACAAGAACGAGGGCTTCGAGCTCTTCCAGGACCTGATGAACACGATCTGGTCCGACTTCGCGCGCATGATCTTCAACGTCGAGGTCGAGATGGAAGCCGAGGGCGAGCCGGAGCAGGCGGTGCCCGACCCGGCCGAGTCGAGCTCGTCCAACTGGGTCGGCGGCGGCGGGCTGACGTACTCGAGCGGCTCCTCGACGGCGACGGCGCTCGGCGCGCTCGCCGGCAGCGACGCGGCGCCGGCGGCGCTCGGGATCGCGGAAGCGCCGGCGCCGCGGCAGGAAGATCCTGGCGCCAACGTGACGCAGCGCAAGGTCGACGCGATCGACCAGATCGGTCGCAACGACCCCTGCTGGTGCGGGTCGGGCAAGAAATTCAAGAAGTGCCACGGGGTGTAGCCCCCGCGTGACCGCGCCTCGGCGGCTCTTGCCGATAGCCTCCGGGGCGTGTCCACCGTCTCCAACACCTCGTCGGAGCCGACGCCGCAGCGCCTTGCGGCGATCCGCGACCAGCTGAAGCTGCTCGCGGACTATCTTTGACCCGGCTCAGCTGAAGGCGCGCGCCGACGAGCTCGAGCGCGAGATGGGCGCGCCCGGCTTCTGGGATGACCAGGAGCGGGCGGCGAAGACGAGCGCCGAGCACGCGCGCGCCACCAAGAAGTTCGAGACGTACACGGCGCTGGAGCGCGACGTCGACGACCTCGAGCCGCTCGCCGAGATGGCGACCGAGGACCCCGATCTGGAAGGCGAGCTGCAGGAGCAGATCGCGTCCGTCGAGTCGCGCCTCGAGACGCTCGAGCTGGAGCGGCTGTTCTCCGGCAGATATGACGCCGGCGACGCGATCGTCACGGTCAACGCCGGCGCCGGCGGCACCGACGCGCAGGACTGGGCCGAGAGACTGCTGCGGATGGAGATGCGCTGGGCCGAGCGCCGCGGCTTCGACGTCGAACTGCTGGAGGCGAGCCCGGGCGAGGAGGCCGGCATCAAGTCGGCGACCTTCCGCGTCAGAGGCGAGAACGCGTATGGCCTCTTCGGCGCCGAGAAGGGCGTGCACCGGCTCGTGCGCCTGTCGCCGTTCGACTCCGCCAATCGTCGCCAGACGGCCTTCGCCGGCCTCGAGGTCGCGCCCTTCGTCGAGGACGTCGGCGAGATCGTGATCGACGACGACGACCTGCAGGTCGACACCTACCGCGCCAGCGGCGCCGGCGGCCAGCACGTCAACAAGACCGACTCCGCGGTGCGGATCACGCACAAGCCGACGGGCATCGTCGTGCAGTGCCAGAACGAGCGCTCGCAGTCCTCCAACCGCCTCACGGCGATGGGGATGCTGCGCTCGAAGCTGGCCGAGCTGGAGGAGCGCAAGCGCCAGGAGGAGATCGCGAAGGAGCGCGGCGAGGCGCAGGACGTCAACTTCGGCTCGCAGATCCGCTCCTACGTGCTGCACCCGTACACGATGGTCAAGGACCACCGCACGAACTTCGAGATGGGCGACGCGGCGCGCGTCCTCGACGGCGACCTCGACGGGTTCGTGCGCGCCGAGCTGCTGCGGGCGGCGGGGAGATGACCCCGGCGGAGCTGGAGCGCTCCGCCGACGCCGCACGGCGCCAGCCGACGGCGCCCTACCTCGACGCGCTCGTCGCCTACGGCTTCCGCGGGCCGACCCGCTTCCACGTTCCCGGCCACAAGGGCGGCTCGGGCGCCGACCCCGGCCTGCGCTGGGCGCTCGGCGAGCGGGCGCTGCTGCTCGACGTGCCGCAGGACACCGAGGGAATCGACATGGGCCCCGAGCCGACGCCGTACAGACAGGCGGAGGAGCTGGCCGCGGCGGCCTACGGCGCCGAGCGCTCGTGGTTCCTGACGAACGGCGCGACGCAGGGCAACCACGCGCTGTGCCTCGCCCTCGCACCGCCGGGGACGCGCGTCGTGCTCCAGCGCAACGCGCACGCGAGCCTGATCGACGGGCTGGTGCTGTCCGGCGGGATGCCGGCGTTCGTCGCGCCGGAGACCGACGACGAGCTGGGAATGGCGCACGGCGTCACGCCGCACGCCTTGCGTGCCGCGTTGGAGCGCTGCGACGACGCCCGCGCGGTCTTCGTCGTCTCGCCGACCTACTACGGCATGACGGCCGACGTGAAAGGGCTCGCGGACGTCGCCCACGCGGCGGGCGCCGCGCTCGTCGTCGACCAGGCGTGGGGGCCGCACTTCGGCTTTCACCCGGGCGTGCCGCAGTCGGCGCTTGCGCTGGGCGCCGACGCCGTCATCACCTCGACGCACAAAATCGTCGGTGCGCTCACGCAGGCGGCGATGCTGCACGTTGCGCCGGGCGGCCGCATCGACCCTGAGGCCGTCGCCCGCACGGTGCGGCTCGTGCGCTCGACGAGCCCCAGCTCGCTGCTGCTCGCCTCGCTCGACGCGGCGCGCCGGCAGATGGCGATCCACGGCCAGGCGCTGCTCGCCGGTACGCTCGCCGGCGCCGCACACGCGCGCGTCGCGATCGACGCGGTGCCGGGCTGCGCGGTCGTGGGCGAACGGCTCGTCGGGCGTCCGGGCGTGCATGGCTGGGACCCGCTGCGCCTGACGATCGACGTGCGCGGCACCGGCTGCAGCGGCTACGAGGTGGCTGCCGCGCTGCGCGCCGGCTCCGACATCCACGTGGAGCTGGCGACGCACGCGACGCTCGTGCTCGTGCTGGGCGTGCACGAGCAGGAGGACGCGCTGGAGCGCTTCGTGCACGACCTCGGCGCGACCGTCGCCGAGATCGCGCGGCCGACCGCGCCGGAGCAGGGGCCCGTCGTCAAGCCGCCGGAGCTGAGCGGGGAGCTGGCCGTTCGGCCGCGCGACGCGTTCCTCGGCGAGACGGAGGTCGTGCCGGTCGACGCCGCGGTTGGACGCGTCTCGTGCGAGGCGATCGCCGGCTATCCGCCCGGGATCCCCGCGCTGCTGCCTGGCGAACGCATCCGCGCCGAGGTCGTGGCGTATCTGCGCGAGCTGGCGGCCGCGGGCGCGCGCCTGCACGGTGCCAGCGATCCGGCCTTCGAAACCGTTACGGTCCTGCGCGATGCGTGAGCTGTCCCCCGAAGCCGACCGCGAGCGGGTCCTGCCCGACTTCCCCGAGGACGCAGCCGAGATCGTCGCGCGGGCGCTCGCGGAGGACATCCGCGACGGCGACGTGACCGCCGAGGCGACGATCCCGGCCGACGCGCGCGCGAAGGCGCTGATCCGCCAGAAGGCGCCCGGCGTCGTCTACGGCATCGGCTACGCCGAGCTGGCGTTCCACGCGCTCGACCCGCGCCTGCGGGTCCGGTCCGAGACTCCGGAGGGCGTCTGGCACGCCGCCGGAAACCCGGTGCTGCACGTACACGGCAACGCCCGCGCCATCCTCGCCACCGAGCGCACCGCGCTGAACTTCCTCGCCCGCCTGTCCGGGATCGCGACGCTCACCGCCCGCTGCGTCAGAGAGGTCGAAGGCACCGGCGCGCGCATCATCGACACGCGCAAGACAACGCCGGGGCTGCGGATGGCCGAGAAGGCGGCCGTCTACTTCGGCGGCGGCACGAACCACCGCATCGGCCTGTTCGACGAGATCCTCATCAAGGAGAACCACGCGGCGGCCGCCGGCGGCGTGGGGGAGGCGGTCCGCAGAGCGCGGGTCGCGCGGCCGGACCTGCCGCTCGAGGTCGAGGTGTCCTCGCTGGAGGAGCTCGACGAGGCGCTGGAGGCCGGCGCCCCGCGCGTCCTGCTCGACAACATGGACCTCGCGACGATGCGCGAGGCGGTGGCGCGCACGGCCGGCCGCGCGTCGCTGGAGGCGAGCGGCGGCGCGACGCTCGGGCGGCTCCGGGAGATCGCGGAGACGGGGATAGACTTCATATCGATCGGGGCGTTGACGCACTCGGCCCCCGCACTCGACCTGTCCCTCATATTGGAGCCACTCTCATGAGCCTCCCCATGGTGCAAACACCAAGTGCGAATGCCGGCCCTCTGATGCTCGAGAGCATCCCCGCCCTGCAGGCGGAGGTGCGCGAGCTGGCCGCCGAGCGCGGCGCCGTCATCCTCGCGCACAACTACCAGCTGCCCGAGATCCAGGACGTGGCCGACTACGTCGGCGACTCGCTCGGACTCTCGCAGCAGGCGGCCAAGTCCGGCGAGGACGTGATCGTCTTCTGCGGCGTCCACTTCATGGCCGAGACGGCCTCGGTCCTGTGTCCCGAGAAGAGAGTCCTGATCCCCGACGTCGAGGCCGGCTGCTCGCTCGCCGACTCGATCACGGCGCAGCAGCTGCGCGACTGGAAGGCCAAGCACCCCGGCGCGATCGTCGTGATGTACGTCAACACGACCGCTGACGTGAAGGCGGAGACCGACTACTGCGTGACGTCGGCGAACGCCGTGGCCGTGGTCGAGCACATCTACCGCGAGCACGGGCCGGAGACCGAGATCCTGTTCGGGCCGGACATGTTCCTCGGCGCCTACGTCGAGAAGCGCACCGGGCGCACGATGCACGTGTGGGACGGCGAGTGCCACGTCCACGCCGGCATCCGCCCCGACGACATCACCGCGATCCGGGCGGCGCATCCGAACGCCGAGTTCCTGATCCACCCGGAGTGCGGCTGCTCGACGAGCGTCATGGAGTACGTCGCGGCCGGTGACGTCGCGCCGGAGGGCGTGCACATGCTCTCGACCGGCGGGATGCTGAGATTCGCGCGGGAGCGCAAGGGCTCGCACGAGGAGGTCATCGTCGCGACGGAGACCGGGATGCTCTACCCGCTGCGCGAGGCGGCGCCCGACCTCGACTTCATCGCCGCCAACGAGCGCGCGAGCTGCACGTACATGAAGATGATCACGCTCCCGAAGCTGCGCGACGCGCTGCTGGAGGACCGCTTCGAAGTCAAGGTCGACCCGGCGGTCGCCGAGTGCGCGCGCGTGCCGATCGAGCGCATGGTCGCGATCTCCTGAGGCTGGGCTCCGGCGTCGCCGGTATGCCGGAGCGCGGCCTCCCGCCTCGGCATCGCTCACGGCTGGCTTACGCTGGCTGTGCGAGGACGTCGATGCCTCTGTCGGCCGCTTCGCGGACCGCTCTGAGCTGCTCGCGCTTGCGCGCGAACTCGGGGCCGGTGTAGCAGTGCACGTCGGCGGGGGCCCCCATCTCCGAGCGATCCCACAGCGAGCCGGACTGGTAGACGCGCTCCAGCCACGGCACGCCGTCGAAGAAGTCGGAGACCAGCACGACGATCCACTCGGGCCCTCGCTCGCGCTGCGGCGGCGCGCCGTTGGCGTCATCGACCCGCGCCCCGCCGACAAGCGCCTGCGAGATCGGCCAGCGGTCGCTGACGCGCTCGACGTAGCGGCGCAGCTCGCGCAGGTTCAAGGGGTCGTCGGACGTCGCGGGAGACACAGCGGCGGATTCTCCCCGTTCGGCCGGCGCGAGCGCAATGCAGTCGACGTGCGCTACCCGACGCTCAGGGGAGCCGCTGCCAATCCACGCTGCCGGCGCCGAAGGTGTAGGTGGCGCCTGAGCCGCCGCCGACGCCGCCCGGCACCTGCGTGCCGTCGAGCCGCGCGATCAGAAGCGTGCCATCGGCTGAGATCACCGCGAGGCGCCTCCCGTTGGGCGACCACGCGACGCTCTGGGCGCTCACGTAGCGGATGGGGACGCGACGGACGTGGCTGCCGTCGCCGTTGGCGACGTACAGGCGCCCGCCGAGATGCGCCGTGCCGCAGGCGAACGCGAGCTGCGTGCCGTGCGGGGACCAGGCGACGTCGCTGCAACGCGCTCGGTGGACGAGCCGTCTCAGGCCGCGCCCGTCCGGCCGGACGCGGTAGACGCCGTCCTTGCGCAGGAAGGCGATCCAGTTGCGCGTGCTCCAGGCCGGCGCCGTGCCGCGCGCGGTCACCCGGCGCGCATTCGCGCCGGCAAGGTCGCTCGTCCAGATCTCGGACGGCGGGGCCGGCTGGCCGCTGACGGCGATCGCGCCGGCGACGAACGCGAGGCGTCGTCCGGTGGGGGAGAAGGCGGGACTGCCGTCGTCAGCGCCATGCTGCGGCAGCAGGACGAGGCCGCTGCCGTCGAAGCGCATCAGCGCAAGCCGGTTGCCGGCGTCGAACGCGATCTGGCGCCCGTTCGGCGACACCGCCGGACTGCCGTAGGCGATCGAGCAGTCGCCGACGTCGGGCTTGCCGGTCTCCTTGACGCAGTTGCGCAGCGTGGTCGGCGTTCTGCCGCCCGGAGGGATCGTCTGAAGCGCCGACTCAGTCCGACTCGGATACGGCGGGTTCTCGGACTCGGAGAAGCTTCCCCAGTTGTAGACCAGCTTCCCGTCACGACCGGGGAAGGCGGCGGACGCTGTCGTGGCGCCGGATCCGAGCAGCGCTGCGGCGGCCAGCGCGGCGAGCGCGAGGCGCTGGGCGGCGGCTGAGAGCCCGGTCACGTACATGGCAGCACCATATTTCTGGCGCTTCGCCGAGCAATCGGCAATGGCCCGCGTCTCGATGCGGACGTTCCGCAAACGCTTCAGGCGAAGTCCTCGGCCGTATGCGGGCCGACGCAGGCGACCGCCAGCTCGTCCGCCACGTCGCGGGCGATCGCGCGGACGTCGTCGTAGCTCACCGCGTCGAGCGCGGCGATCGCGAGGTCGGGGTCGATCTCCTCGCCGAACAGGATCGTCTGCTGTGCGGCGTGGCGCGCGACCGCGTTCGTGTTCTCGAACGCCAGCACGCGCGCGCCGGCGGCGTACGCGCGCGCCCGCTCCACCTCCTCCTCGCGCGGCCCCTCGTCGCGCAGCTCCGTGACGATCTCGCGCATCCGGCGATAGGCCTCGACGCACTTGGTCGAGTCGAGCCCCGCCGAGAGCTGCAGGATCGGCACGTCCGCACTGTTGTGCGAGAGCGCGTAGACGGAGTAGGCGAGTCCGCGCTGCTCGCGGATCTCGTCGAACAGACGCGAGCCCATCGAACCGCCGAGCAGCGTCGCGTAGATCGTGAGCGCGGCGCGTTGAGCACGCGAGCGGGTATCGATCTGCGGCCGGTAGGACATCCGCAGGTGCGACTGGTTCGAGTCGCGCTCCTCAACGAGCGTGCGCGCGTGCAAGGGCGGGGCCGTCTCGTACGGCTCCGGCTCGGGCAGGGTGGGGAAGCGGCCGAACAGCTCATCAAGCTGTCCGTTCACGGGGAGGTGCTCAAGGTTCCCGACGACGAACGCGCCGCCGCGCGCGCCGCCCCAGCGCCGCTCGCGGAACGCGACGATCCCCTCGCGCGTGAACGTGTCGCGCAGATGCTCGACCGGGCCCAGCACCGTGCGCCCGAGCGGATGGTCGCCGAACGCGGCATGGTCGATCAGGTGCTCGGCGACCGTCGCGGGCTGGTCGTTCGCCCGCGCGATCTCCTGGATCACGACGCCGCGCTCGCGCTCCAGCTCCTCCGCGTCGAGCCGCGGGCGGCCGACGAAGTCGGTCAGCAGGTCGATCGCCTCCAGCGCCCGCTCGGCGCGCACGGTGATGTGGAAGGCGACGAGGTCGTGGCTCGTGTATGCGTTGAGCTGGCCGCCGATCCGCTCGGCCGTCTCGTTGACCGCTCTGTAGTCCGCGAACTTCTCGCCGCCCTTGAAGACGAGGTGCTCGAGGAAGTGGGCCATCCCGTTCTCCTCCGGGCGCTCGGTGCGTGCGCCGGCGTCGAACGCGACGAGCGCGGTGACGGCGCGCGTGCCGTCGAGCTGCAGGCGGTGGATCGGAAGCCCGTTCGGGGCGACGGAGGTGGAGATCGCGATCATGCACGCGACGATAGCGGCGCGCGCTCGCGATCGGGCCCTCGCGAGATGCCCGAATGCGGCGTATCATGGGCGCTCGGGCGCTCCGCCCGCCGTACGCGTGCGAGCGCACAACACGCGACCATGCAAGGGGGAAGCATGCGCGCACCTACAAGGGCGCTGCCTGTGGCGGCGCTGACGCTCCTGGCGTTGGCCCTCTCAATCGGGACGGCCGGCGCCGAAAGAGTCGGGTTCTCGCCGGCTGAATCGATATCGATTCAAGGGCCGATGACTGTCACACCCGAAGGGATGACCGGCATCAGATGCAACGTCACGCTCAGAGGGACGATGACGGGGAGCCTAATCGAAACCGGCACGGCCACGACAGTCGGATCGATCACCGAAAGCACCGTCACGAGTTGTGCGAACGGGATATACAGGCTCCTAATACCGATACTGATAAGAGAAGTCATACCGCTAAGAAACGAAATTCCCACCGGCGTGCTATTGGTGCTCGACAACTTCGGCGTTCTAATAGAAAACATAACGTCCTGCCTATACGGGGGCAGGACCGGGGTCCTATTCGGCCTCGTGTACCGGGAACCGGGGTACTACACGGTTGAAGGCGAATGGCTAACCAATCCGGCGATCTCGCTGGTGAGAACCCTAGGCTTCGGCAGATGCCCGATAAAGGCGACCGTCGGCGGTCCGGCAACGCTGGCTCCTCAGCAGAGGGTGACGTACCTACCGTGAACCAGGCCGGGCGGCGCGTGGCCTCGCGCGCCGCCCGCGCCGTGCAACGCTGGTTGCAGCCGAGCGGCCGAAGCAGGCTTCTCGCGAGCCGCGCGGTAGTCTCACGCCGATGCCCGTGACCGGTCAGTCGCGCACGCCGGGCCGCGCCACCGCCGAGGACTCGCCGGCTGCCGGCGCGCACGCCCAGACCGTCCCGCACAGAGCGCGGCCGGCCACGCCGTCCGTGATCGAGTTCCGCGGCGTCGAGAAGCGCTACGACGTCGGCGCCGTCGGCCTCGACCAGGCGACCTTCTCGATCGGGCGCGGCGAGTGGGCGTTCCTGGTCGGCTCGACCGGCTCCGGCAAGTCGACGATCATGCGCCTCCTGATCAAGGAGCTCGAGCCGACCGCCGGCACGATCCGCGTCGCCGGCAAGGACCTGTCGGAGATCACGCACAAGCGCGTGCCGTACTACCGGCGCAACATCGGCGTCGTCTTCCAGGACTTCAAGCTGCTGCCGAACCGCACCGTCTACGACAACGTTGCCTACGCGCTGCAGGTGACGGGCGGCACGCGCAAGGAGATCCGCGCGAAGGTGCCGGACATCCTGCGCCTCACCGGCCTCGCGACGAAGCTGCACAACTACCCGGACCAGCTCTCCGGCGGCGAGCAGCAGCGCGTTGCGATCGCGCGCGCGTTCGTGAACCACCCGCCGCTGCTGCTGGCCGACGAGCCGACCGGCAACCTCGATCCCGAGACGTCGATCGGGATCATGCAGCTGCTCTACCGCATCAACCGCGCCGGCACGACCGTCCTGATCGCCACGCACGACAACGCGATGGTCGACAAGATGCGCCGCCGCGTGATCGAGCTGGCGCAGGGTCGCATCGTGCGCGACGAGGCGACCGGCTCCTACGTGCGCGACGAGTCGACGCGCGAGTTCGCCGTGCGCATGCGGGACGGCCTGCCGGAGTCCGAGCCGACGGTCGAAAAGTCGTGAAGCTCGGCTTCTTCATGCGCGAGGCCTCGCGCGCGCTGCGGCGCAACGCGGCGCCGTCGTTCGCGGCGTTGGCGACGGTGCTGCTGACGATGCTCGTCGTCGGCGTCTTCATCCCGATCGTGCAGGCGACGACCGGCGCCGCCAACGACGTGCGCAAGCGCGTGCTGGTTGACGTGTACCTGACGAGAGGGGCGACGCAGACCGACATCGAGCGCGTGCGCCAGCAGCTGCTCGACACGCCGAACGTCAAGCGCGTCGAGTTCGTCTCCAAGCAGGACGCCTACGAGCAGCAGCGCAAAAAGGACCCGGAGGCGTTCGCGCTGCTGGGCGCCAACCCGCTGCCGGACACCTTCCGCATCACGCCGGAGAACCCGGACGACGTGCTGAAGATCGCCTCCGCGCTGGCGCCCGAGGCGGCCGGCGGCGGCCGTACGCCGATCGACCGCGCGATCGACGAGGTGCGCACGCGTCGCGACGACACGACGAAGATCCTCGAGGTCACGCGCTTCGTGAAGCTGATGGCGGGCACGCTCGCCACGCTGCTGATCGCGGCCTCGATCTTCCTGATCGCGAACACGATTCGGCTGTCGCTGTACGCGCGCCGGCGCGAGGTCGAGGTGATGAAGCTCGTCGGCGCGACCGACTGGTTCATCCGCTGGCCGTTCGTGATCGAGGGGATCA